>VOFK01001306.1_pt1 | contig 42622 bp, 60 predicted proteins | sample 5384121 | NCBI WGS metagenome assembly VOFK01 (sample SAMN12384730, study PRJNA508395) | human gut metagenome | isolation source: healthy gut J | host: Homo sapiens | reverse complement strand
CTGGAATAGCGCCCAAGACGTAATAAGCAAGGAACGACATATCCGCCACTTTTGATGCAGACGTTGTTGTTCTTTGCTCGGCGATTTGGCGGCAGGTGTATTTCGATCGCTTTACCGGTATTCATCAGCATGTTTTTTCTGATGATGCCATCACATCTTCATTCTTAATATTGCTTTAAGGTAACTGCACATTCTGTGTTTCTCTCAACTAACGAATGCCAAAGAATGCCACGACCATTACCGAAGCAGAAATGGTAACTATTTATTCATTATTTCATTCAGTATTTATTAGTTGAACTTGATGGCACGTTTCTCGCGGCGACGATGTTTCTATTGTTGAGTGTTCAATCGGCGGTGCAGAGATGTTTTGTTAACTTAGTGACATCATACCTTCGGGGTGCCCGGAATTCTTATCAAACCCATGTCTGGCTGTAAGCAACTCCGGAGCTGGGCTGTTCTGAGCATTGCGCCAGCCGATTGCGTTAATATACCGACAATGCGCTGTCTAAGGACTGGCATACCATCCATGTCGATGAAAAACTTCCGTTTGCGCTACAATACCGTTGCTGTCGATCGCGTTTTTGAGCACCGAACAAGAGGTGTTTCCGACTTTGGAATGTTAAGGTACCGCCCTTGAGGGTTCGGCTTTATCTTATCGAGATAATTTCTTAACGCTTTCATTAATATATTTACTATTTTACGATTTACAATTTACAATTTGCCATGCGGGCATTGATTTATGCCATTTCAGCACGGAGCATGTCGAGTCCGGCACGGGACGATACGTTGCAGTTCCATTTTCGAAGAGCAGACGAATTCGCAGAGAGCGAAGTCTTCGGGAGCCACTTCGTAGATACCCAACGCTTCCATACGGTCAATATCACCGGCGATGATTGCTTTAATCAGGTATTCGGGCAGGATATCCATCGGGAACACTTTGTCATATTCGCCAGACATGATCATGTGACGTTCGCCACCTTTGATACGTGCATCCAGCGTATATTCTTTTTGCCCATTAACCAGCTAAAATAAGAGCGGTTGGCACTGAACTGGTTGAAACGCGGCATAATCCAACCAAGCATTTCGTGAATGTCGTCACCTTCGGGAATTACAGTCAGGCTGGCTGTCGAAAGCTCCCAGGAATCCGTTCGGTGATACCTGTTTGCCGCTCAACACATTACCACTGATGTAGCGCAGATCCTTGCCTGTCGTTACATTTCCGGCAAATACGTTAGTCAGCAACGCACCTACCTGAAGTTTGCAGTAAGCAGGTTTCAACACTTCGGAACCAGTCACAGCTACTGTACGGGTGAAATCCACACGGCCTGTATTAAAGAGACGGCCGATAAAGATAACTGCCTGCGGGTCGATCGTCCACACAGTCTCACCTTTGGATACGGGAGCGATGTGATTGATTTGAACACCTACGTTACCGGCAGGGTTCGGTCCGTCGAAAGCAGTAATTGTAACGTTCTTAGCCTGAGTCAGTGCAGTAGCGTTTTGTTTTTTACGCTGATACCAGGTAAGTTTTTGCCATTTTGGCGAGAGCATCGAGTCCGGTCTGGAAGTTTGCTTCCTCTCCTTTCAAAGCAAATTCGAAGTTGGGAGCCAGCGGATTGGTGTCGAATGCAGATACGAAGATTCCCTTCGGGGTAACCGTCGGGTCGGCGATGATGTCATAAGGACGTTGTTTGATAAACGCAAAAATACCGGCTTCCAACAAAGCGGTTTTCACAGCATCAGCATCCATTGAGGCAACATTCTTCTTTCCAAATTCTTCGTAGTCCTGTTCGGCAGCCGCCTCTACTACGATGTTTAACACCTTGCGGCGAGCACCACGTTCAACGCTCGTCACTACGCCACTTACGGGCGAAACAAATTTCACTTCAGGATGATACTTGTCAATAAACAAGGGTCCACCAGCCATCACATACTCCTGCTCTTTCACTACCACTTTCGGTGTCACTCCAGGAAAATCATCGGGTACGAGTGCGTAAAATCCCGGCTCTTTCACTGTTGTGTACGTCTCAGCAGCTTTACCTTTCAGGTTTATGTCAAGGCCTTTACGTAACTTTATTACATTTGCCATGCTATATAAAATAATGGTTTCATAAATTTGCCGCAAAAGTAATAAATAAGATTGGGATTCGTGAGGAAAAAAAAGGAATTACGGAAAAATATCCGCAATTCCTTTCGTGGTCGCACACAATATTCTTTAGAGTGCCTTTCTTTTTGTTCTCAAAAAAAGAAAAAAAGACTATTCTTCTCCGACAAACATCGGGTCCCAGGCAGGAGACGAATCGGTTTCTGCTTGAGTATTTCCTGTATTTTGGAAGACGCATATTTCGTTTCAACCACCAGACGGAACATATATTCGTCAAACCATTCGTCAGTCATGATAAGATGCCCCTGATAACCGGAAGCAGGTCCCCAACTATTCTCAACCATCCATTTGGTCGGTTTTCCATTTTCATCGAGGTCAACCGCCATAAGAGTCATGGCGTGACTTGAGCCGCTGGCAAAGCTTTGGATACGTTCTTTCTTGTCCATGCCGAAAGTAGTGCCCATGAGAGATTCGTAGTCGTAGTTTTTAACATCCAGCAAGCCACGGTCGGAGTTGAGGAATTTGCCGACATCGCAAGAGAAATACATCATCGTACTGTCTTTCAGAGAGGCGATTGCCATTTCCTTGATATCTTCAACGGGTAGGTTGACGTATGTCCAGTTCTTGCCGTCGTAACGGTGGCGGTCATAGTCGATTTCGTAGCATTTGTAGTATTCGCGGCTGGGATCGTTCATTAGCATAATGTAGTTGCTGATGAGGTTTTCGTCACCATACTTCTTCAAGAAAGACAACGGGGTATAATTTTCGGTAGAAACAAGCTTTACCTTGGGCATTATACTCAGTCCATGTAAATTCTGTGGGAGGAACGCCCAAGTTCAGAACGAGCAACCGGTAGATAGTGCCGAGCATTTCAGTTTTCGTTTTCTCCAGAGCAGCAGGTTTAGCGCCCTTAGCAGCCATATCGCGAAGCTGAATCCCCTGTTCGCGAAGCTTCAGGGTGATCAGACCGGCCATGCGGGAAGTATTTTCACTACTGTTCGTTTCCGGCATTACATCTTTGGGTACAAGACCATATTTACTTACAATGTCGGCTACACCGGTGAAAGTTCCGCCGTCACTCAGAGGATTACGGAAAAGCCATTCCACCATTTTATCGTTCATCGGCTTGTCGCTGGTATCGATGATGCCTTGCAGGAAAAGGTTCGCTTTCTCCAGTTGGTCGAAGAAAAAAGGATAAGTCTGAGAGAACTCAAAAGAACCCAGATGATACTTGTCAATCGCTTTGGCACGCATCACGTTCAGCCCCGTAAAGAGCCAGCAACGTCCGGATGATTTCTGGTTCGTGATACCTTTGGAGTTCACTTTAACTGAAAAGTGCGTATCCATACCTTTCATATTATCCTGGTTGAGAGCCAGTTTGCGGATGTCGTTGCTGCCGATAGCGTTGCGGATAGCTTTGTCGGCAGACGTATTCTGGTAACTCTGTTTGATTTGCTGCATCATAGCGTCACTGATGCCTCCTTTCGCGTTTTGCGCCTGTGCCGAGTAGCAGAGGGCACAGAAAACAAAAACTGGTAAGATTCGTTTATTCATTATAGATAATTCGTTAAGTTACTTTGCCGGTATGCTAATAGATAGACGTGTCGTGTTTATGTTTGCCGCACCGGATATTAGCATATTGGCAAATTGGTTTTACATATATTATTTGGCAAAAATACAATTCTTTTTTAGATTTATTATCTATGAAGATGAAAACTAATCGAAATAAAAGCGTTTTCTTTGCAGTCGGATTTCAAGAAAGAATATGAAAAGATATATAATAGGTATGTGGTTGGCAGTTCTGCCCATCAGCTTTACATTAGCCCAAACAGATCGCACGATAGTAAAAAACGACGAAGTGCAAGGTTCTATGAATTCAATGTCTGCTGGTGAAATTCTCCCGACAGATACCACTCCCACCCTTTCCAAACGTGAACTACGACGTGAACGTGTAGCCAAGAGAAATCTTCACTATAATATATTGGGCGGTCCCAGTTACACACCAGATTTTGGCTTGTTGGTAGGCGGTAGCGCTTTAATGACATTCCGGATGAATCCCAGCGATACTACCCAGCGGCGTTCGATCGTCCCTATGGCGATTGCCCTGATGTTTAAAGGCGGTCTGAACCTGATGACCAAGCCGCAGCTTTTCTTCAAAGGTGACCGTTTCCGTATCTTCGGTACCTTCTCCTACAAAAATACGATTGAGAACTTCTATGGCATCGGATATAGCACCAACAAAGACTATCCTCGCGGAGAAGACACCAGCGAATACCGTTACAGCGGCATTCAGGTGAATCCGTGGTTTCTGTTCCGTCTGGGAAAAAGCAACTTCTTTGCAGGCCCTCAGATTGATTTGAATTATGATAAGATCACGAAACCCGCCGCCGGAATGATCGAGCAACCTTCGTATATTGCAGCCGGAGGGACAGAGCACGGATACACAAATTTCAGTTCGGGGCTCGGATTCTTATTAACGTACGACACACGTGATGTTCCGGCAAATGCTTACCGGGGAACATATCTTGATTTTCGCGGAATGATGTATAGCAAAGTATTCGGAGGTGATGACAATTTTTACCGTTTAGAGATCGATTACCGTCAATATAAGACTGTCGGCAGACGCAAGGTGGTTGCCTGGACGGTACAGACTAAGAACGTCTTCGGAGATGTTCCACTGACGAAATATACACTCAGCGGAACCCCTTTTGATCTTCGCGGATATTATATGGGACAGTTTCGCGACAAGTCCTCTCATGTAATAATGGCTGAATATCGTCAGATGATAAACACGGACAAAAGCACGTGGGTGAAAAGAATGCTGAATCATGTAGGTTATGTAGCATGGGGAGGATGCGGATTCATGGGTCCTACGCCTGGCAAGATAGAAGGTGTGCTTCCTAACCTCGGATTGGGGTTGCGCATCGAAGTCCAACCTCGTATGAATGTGCGTCTCGACTACGGCAGAGATATGGTGAACAAACAGAATTTGTTCTATTTCAATATGACGGAGGCATTTTTAACCGGTAATCCGCGCACAATTAACAAGAAAGATTGCAAAATAGATAGTAAAAGACTGCTCATAAATAAAATTAATCCTTATATTTGCGCAAGCTATAACACAGCAAGAGCAAATAATATGATTTTTTTATGAAGCAATTTATATATCTTTTTTCGGGATTCCTACTTTTGTTTGCCCTCTACCCCCCGTGTAGTTGCGCAAGAAATCGGCGACTATTCTCAACTGAATGACGAAGATTATAGTAAGATAGATCTTCCTCCCCTGTCCGTTCTATTCGAAAATGCCAAAAACAATCCTATCTATGAGTTGGCAGACGCTAAAACAGCAATAGAGCGTAAATTATTACAAAAGGAAAAATGGGCATTTCTCGGCTTCTTCAGTTTGAGGGGAAGTTATCAATATGGTATGTTCGGCAACGAATCTACCTATACAGATGTGGCGATAGCCCCCTACCTCACCTATTCTACTCAGGCGCAAAACGGTTATACGCTGGGGGCAGGTGTCAGCATTCCGTTAAATGATTTATTTGATCTCAAAGGACGTGTCAGCCGACAAAGGCTTACACTGAAAAAGCGCGCAACTGGAGCAGGAAATCAAATACGATGAGATTAAGAAAAAAACATTATTGAGATGTATGCCATGGCCACTTCGCAGATAAGAGTTCTTCAAATGAAAAGTGAAAGCCTGATTCTTGCCAATGTACAATACGAAATATCCGAAAAGAACTTTGCCAACGGAACCATAGAATCGGCCGATCTGTCAACAGATAAAGAAAGACAGTCACAAGCCCGTGAAGCATACGAAAAGAGTAAATATGAGTTAACAAAAAGCCTGATGATACTCGAGGTTATTTCACGTACCCCCATTATACGAAAATAAAAACAGAAGATATGAATTTTGTTATCTCTACCATACAGACTTTATTCCGCCACCGGTGGTTATTGCTGATTGGAACCACCCTCTTCACTCTATCAGTCATCTATTATACACGCCACATGCAGGGCGGATATGATGTAAAGGCCACTCTGTACACCGGGGTCGCTTCAGGATATAATCTGGAAAGTGACAAGCGGACAGACTGGGCTACCGTACAAAATTCAATGGACAATCTGATCAGTATCATGCAAGGCTGAAAGTACACTAAAACGAGTGTGCCTGCGACTATTTGCCAGGAGTTCTTATCCAAGGAAATCCGGACAGGGAAACCAATGGTATTACTGTTTCCAGTTATACCACCACATATAACCATTTAAAAAACAGTCCGAACGGGAATGAAATTCTAAAGGCGATAGACAAATCAAGCGAAGACAAAACAGTCTCCAATCTGGAAAAATATATGCGGCCGCATAAAGAGAACTATATTTACGGCCTGTTTTACTATATTCATCCGTTTTATAGCTATAATGCCCTGAAAAATATAAAAAAGTGTACAGCGCCGCCTGACCAGCGATCTGCTGGACATCAGCTACTCATCCAGCGACCCGGGTATCGCATACAACACAGTAAGTATCTTAATGGATGAGTTTGTGGAAGAATATCGCCGTATCCGTTATGGAGAGACCGACAAAGTTATCAAATACTTTGATGAAGAACTGAAAAGGATCGGGAAGAAACTTAGTACAGAAGAAGAAGAAGACTTAACTAAATACAACGTAGAAAAACGCGTCATCAATTATCTTGATGAAACGAAGGAAATAGCCGCTATCAACAAAGAATACGCATTGAGAGAGCAGGACGCAATGTTTGCATTAAACAGCAGCAGGTCCATGCTCGACGAATTAGAACGGCACATGGACAGCAACGCCAAACAGATAATTAAAAACATGGAGTTTGTCGGAAAAATTAAAAAGAAGCTTTCCGATATAACAGGAAGAATCTCGGAGGTCGAAGCAATGTCCGATTCCAATAATAAAGACATTACTGCTCTCAATAACAACAAGAAGCGATTGAGTGAACTTAAAAAAGAGCTAAGCGAACTGACAGATGCCTATGTAGGACATAAATACAGCAAAGAAGGTGTTTTGCGAACAAACATCATCGACCAGTGGCTCGAACAAACCCTGTTATATGAAAAGGCCAAAGCCGAACTGCTAATTGCACAGAACTCACGCCAAGAGCTGAACGAGCGATACGTATTCTTTGCACCGGTAGGTACTACGATTAAACAGAAAAGAGCGTATGATTAACTTTACCGAGCGCAACTATCTAACCGTATTGCACAGCTATAACGAGGCCTTATTAAGAAAGAAAAATTTGGAAATGACCTCCGCTACACTGAAGGTGCTGAATGAACCGACCTATCCGATCTCGCCCCATTCAACAAACCGGAAACAAATCGTCATAGCTGCGTGTATAGGCAGTTTTTTAATAATTGTTGCCTTATTGCTGCTAATAGAAATGCTTGACAGAACATTGCGAGATGCCGGTCGCACCAAGCGAGTGACGGGATATAAAGTGGTAGGTGCTGTCCCCAGCCTTTCGGCTTCCCGCTACGGAGGGCTGACCAAGACCTACGTGCAACATTCCGCAAGTGAGCTGACCAATTCGCTGCTTCGTTTTCTGGACAAACGGAAATCTCCGGGTGTATTCATCATCAATTTGTTCAGTATCAATGAAGATTCCGATGAAGAAACAATAGGCAACCTTGTCTGCGGATATATGCAAAGCCGTATGTTGAATACAAGATTTATCACCCACGGAGTGGATTTCAACACCAATTCCACTCAATATTTGTTAGCTAAGAACATCACAGACTTCTACACTTTACAAGGAGAAGACATCCTGATAGTTGCCTATCCGCCGTTATCGGAGAGCAGCATACCCAGTGCACTGTTGCACGATGCCAATGCCAACATCCTGATAGCTTCGGCGAATCATGGTTGGAAAACATTCGACAAACAGCTTTTGTGACCAGCTTATGGTCCAGCCTGGGAACAACAGATGTTCCGTTCCGTATCTGCCTGACCAATGCCGGACGGGGAGCAGTAGAAGATTTCACCGGTCAGCCTGCCACCGTATACGTTATTACGTAAAATCGGTTATCATCTCAGCCAATTATCATTAACTGAAAAAATCATATTCAACTTCAAGAATAAGGCCAAAGAAGTAGAAGACGAAGACGATGAATAACAGGATAGTAACTTTTCATATTCTGCTTGCCGCACAGTTTGCACTGGTTGCGGCAAACATTATAATGAATATCAAGATAGGTCTTTTTTCCATGATACTTATCTTGTTGTTAACGACTACTTGCCTGATACAGCTTAACAATGACGAGCAAACAAACTGGAAGCCCGGACGAAACATAATGACATATTTGTTTGTAGCCTGGTTCCTATTCTATTTTCTGGAATTACTGAATCCCAACAATGTAATGGAGGCATGGAATATCAACATCACCCCATATACACTCATAGGCCTGATATGTGTGCCTTTATAGTTCCGATAGTCATTCGTACCAAAAAAAGACATCGAACTGCTACTGATCGTATGGTCTGTATTCGTCATCATATTTACAATCAAAGGATATTGGCAGAAAAGCCATGGTTTCAGTTCCAAGGACCTTTATTTTTTATTTTCAATGGGAGGTGCCCGAACCCATATCATCTGGTCGGGCATCCGCTATTTCTCCTGCTTTTACAGATGCGGCAAATTACGGCGTACATTGCGCTATGGCAACCGTAGTTTTCACCATTAGCGCATTTTTCGTAGACTCAAAATGGAAACGCATCTACTTTCTGTGCATTGCAATGGGAGGGCTCTACGGAGTGGGAATCTCCGGAACCAGAGCAGCCATGGGAGTTATCATGGGCGGAATGCTGATGATAACCATTTTGGCCAAAAAAAATTGAAAGCGCTGTTGGCAGGCATCTTTGTCTCTATCGAAGTTTTTTGTTTTTTCTATTTCACTAACATAGGAAGCGGCAACCAATACATCCATAAAATGCGTTCTTCTTTCCACCCAACCGAAGACGCCTCCTACAATGTGCGTGTCGAGAATCGACAAAGGATGAAAGAATTGATGATAAAGAAACCCATTGGTTACGGTATCGGGCTGTCTAAATCAGGCCATTTCAATTCAAAAGAGAGCAGATGCCCTATCCTCCTGATTCATGGTTGGTCAGTGTATGGGTAGAAACAGGGATTGTCGGACTGATTCTTTATCTCGGCATACACGGCACTCTTTTCGCCTGGTGCTCCTGGATACTGATGTTTAAGGTACGCAATAAAAGCCTGCGGGGACTCGTAGCGGCTTGGCTCTGCATGGACGCAGGGTTCTTTATAGCCGCCTATGTCAATGATGTGATGCAATATCCCAACCAGTTACCTGTCTATATAGGCTTTGCCCTCTGTTTTGCCGCACCGCATATAGACAAGCGTATCAGTGAAGAAGAAAACACCCAATCAGTATCCACCCCAGAAACCGACGAGCAAATATGACAAACAATATTCCGGAGATATCCTTTATCACGATCTGCTATAACGGGTTCAAAGACACCTGTGAACTGATAGAATCATTGCAAAATAAAATACATTCCATACGTTATGAGACGATCGTGGTAGACAATGCATCACGTGAAGACGAAGCTGCCAAAAATACGTGAACGCTACCCCTCCGTCATTGCTATCCGCAGCAATGAAAACAAAGGATTCTCCCGGTGGCAATAACATAGGCATCCGAGAAGCAAAAGGGAAATATATCTTTCTGATAAATAATGACACATACATAGAACAGGATACAATCTCTTTTTTGATAGAGCGACTCGAAAACCGTGCGGAAATAGGAGGTGTATCTCCCAAAATCCGTTTCGCTTTTCCTCCTCAGAATATACAATTCGCAGGGTTCACTCCACTGACCCCTATCACACTGCGCAATGCAGGCATAGGTTTCGGTTGTCCGGACAACGGGACATTCGACACCCCACATCCCACCCCTTATCTGCATGGGGCAGCTATGCTGGTGAAACGCGAAGTGATTGAAAAAGTAGGGCTGATGCCGGAAATATTCTTTCTTTATTATGAAGAACTGGATTGGAGCACCCATATAACACGTGCCGGCTATGAATTATGGTACGAACCGCGTTGCACTGTTTTCCACAAAGAAAGCCAAAGCACCGGGCAGCTAAGCAAATTGCGCACCTACTATCTGACGCGTAACCGCCTGCTCTATGCCTGGCGGAATCTGGAGGGGAGCAACCGCTGGCTTTCTATCATTTACCAGACAACGCTGGCTGCCGGAAAAAAACGGACTATCTTTTTTTTAAAAGGTCGGCCGGATCTCTTAACGGCTACCATAAAAGGTATATCAGCATTCATCCGTATTCCTCATAAAAAAGAATAAAAATGATAACCATACTACACATTGCAGAAATTATACTCTACATAATCCTGGCCTTCAACACAGGTTACCTGTTATTGTTTGCCATAGCGTCAAAATTCTGCCGCCCCCGTATCTATCCTCGCACGGCTCCCGGGACCAAGTTTGCCGTGCTCTTTCCTGCCTATAAAGAAGACAAAGTCATTATCCCCGCCATTTATTCCTTCTTACAGCAAGATTACCCACGGGAATTATATGACATTATCGTGATTTCCGACCAGATGCAGGAAAGCACGAACGAAGGCTCTGCGACAATTGCCTGTCCGTCTACTGATAGCGGACTATACCGACAGTTCGAAAGCCAAAGCAATGAGTCTGGCAATGAACGCCACCGCAGACATACCATACGACGCAGTGGTCATTATGGACGCGGACAATACTGCCGGTACAAGTTTTCTATCCGAACTCAACCCTGTTTTTCAGTCAGGAGCCAGAGCCGTTCAGGCACACCCGCACCGCGAAAACACCAATACGGATATTGCCGTTCTCGATGCGGCCAGTGAAGAAATCAACAACTCAATATTCCGCAGCGGGCACATCGCACTCGGACTGTCTTCGGCCCTTATCGGTTCAGGTATGGCATTGGAAGCCTGTTGGTTCCGCCAACATATACACCTGCTCGAAACGGCAGGAGAGGATAAGGAAATGGAAGCCCTCCTGCTCAAACAGCGCATCCATATAGAATATCTGGAACACGTCTACGTGAAAGACGAAAAGACCCAAAAGAAAGAAGGAATCAAAAACCAGCGCAAACGCTGGATAGCTGCCCAATTTGACTCATTAGTACGGACACTTCCCGACTTTCCAAAAGAGCTACTGCGCGGCAATATAGACTATTGTGACAAAGTTTTTCAATGGACACTGCTGCCCCGTATCATCCTGATCTTCTGCACATTTTTTTTTCACCATACTAGTCACCCTGGTTTCCCCCTATTCAAGCATTAAATGGTGGATACTCGCTTTTTGCTTTATTTCTTGCACTGTTTACGGCAATCCCCGGACATTTACTGAACAAGCAACTCTTTACGGGCAATCTTCCAGCTACCGTCCTTACTGCTCGGCATTGCAAGTAATCTGTTCAAATTAAAAGGAGTTAACAAAAAATTTATACATACCGAGCATGGCAATTAACGTATTAGAAGTAATCAGACAAGGTCAGGTAGGTGGTGGCGAGTCTCACCTCCTCGATCTCATAGCAGGATTCGACAACCGTGTCAATCCCATTGTCCTATCATTCACAGGCGGACAAATGATTGACGCGCTCACGGCAAAGAGGAGTCAAGTGCCACGTTGTCAACACCTCTCACCCATTTGACGTACGCATCACCCGGCAGATCAAAGAGCTGATTCTCAGAGAGAACATACAACTGATCCATGCCCACGGAAGTCGTGCCGCATCCAATGTCGCTTTTATAGCCCGGAAGCTACACATCCCCATGGTATATACCGTTCACGGGTGGAGTTTTCACCAAGACCAGTCGTTTTTCATCAAACGTCTCCGGGCATGGAGTGAAAAAAAAATAATATGCAAGTTGAGCAAAGAAGTAATCTGTGTCTCGGAAAGTAACCGGATTACCGGGCAGAAAACTTTCGGATTAAAACATTCGATCGTCATAGAAAACGGCATTAACCTGACAAAGTTCAACCCCCCACCGGGAGTTCAGCAATCTCCGCAACGAGTTCGGGGTTTACCGACGAGGATTTCGTGATAGGCTTTGTGGGCAGGATCACCTTGCAGAAAGCTCCTTTGGACTTCGTAAAGAGTATCGCTCTTGCACGGCAGAAAGACAAAAGAATAAAGGCGCTATTAGTGGGTCAGGGTGACATGGAAGAAGAGACTAAAGAAGCAATTCGCCTGTATGGAATGGAAAAACACATCCGACCTCACCTTTTCGCAGTGACGTACCGGATGTATTGCACGCTATCGATGTTTTTTGCTTACCCAGCTTATGGGAGGGACTTTCCATTGCCCTGCTCGAAGCTATGGCAATGAAAAAAGCGTTGGTAGTAACCCCGACAGACGGTACCAAAGAGGTTATCACTCACCAGCAAAGCGGGTTAATAGTAGACTTCGGCAAACCGGAAGAATTGGCAGAATGCTATTTGGCTTATCTTCATCATCCCGAATGGAAAGAAGATTACGGAGTCACAGCTATGTCCACCATTCAGGAACGTTTCAATAGCCGGCGAGTATCACAGCAGGTTACAGAAGTCTACTATGACATTCTCCGATGATTACCTCCATTCCTTCGTCACGTCGAAGCACGGACAAGCCTTCACCCATTCCTCCGGCTCGATCTCCCCGTTCCCGTTCAGGTCGGGGCTCAAGTCCCGGTGTCCGCAGATGCGGCAACCGGGATAGTCGCGCAACAGCGTGAGGATGAGTACATTCATCGAATGAATCTGCCATTCAGTGCGGGTGTCGGCAGGACGTCCGTGGCAGTCGAGGCCGCCCTCATAGCAAATACCGATACTATTCAGGTTGTGTCCCTTGGCGTGCGCACCTATCCGTTCAATCTCCCGCGTCGTCTTGATGCTCCCGTTCTTACGGATGTAGAAATGATACCCCACACCGTTGAAACCACGGCGGCGGTGGCACACCTCCAAATCTTCTTCCGTGAAATCCCTGTCCGCCCTAGAGGCGGAACAGTGGATCACAATCAGGTCAATCTTCCTCATCGACCTGCCCTTTCGTTCGTTTTCCTTTTCTCTTCCTGCGGAAGAAAAGCAGGATTTCCAATACAACATCTAAGATTTTGTCAATCATCGCTTCTCATTTTTTATAAATTAGTTATCAACTAGATAGACGGATCCGGAGTCACCCCGCCACCGGAACCGCCCTCTCCCTTGCCGGGCTCCTCGGAACCGGAGCCACCTCCTTCTCCTTCGGAAGCGGCCTTCTTCTCGGTATACAACTCGAACGACACATTATTCTCCCCTCCACGCGTAGTCGCCGTGCTGTCGTTGGCAAGGCGCAGCGAATTGTCAACCTTGAAACGGAGATTGACACGAGAAATATTCTTCACCGTGCAGTCCTTCTCCTGCTCCACACCGGGACAGGTCAGCGTGGTGTAAAAAATCCCCAGCCCGTCCACTTTCACCTTATCGCCTGCCACCAAGACCTTCTTCATCGCACGGACGAAAGATTTCATGACGTGCGACACGTCTTCCACCGAAAGCGACCCGATTGACTCGATTTCACGCGCCAGCGTCTCGATTGAATAGATTTTCGCCTCTCCGGACTTGAGTTTGAGAGCATACACCATTGGCGACTTCTCATCTCCAATTCGTTTTCTGCGCTTGTAGCGCACCACAGTTACTGTTGCCATAATTTAAAATTTTGTTTTCTCCGAAAGGAAGGACATTCTCCCTTTCTGGTGGTGAAACAAAGATACGGCAAGACACCGGCGACTTCCCGGATTGCACCGGGTTACACCGGATTAAGAAAGAATAAAGGAGATTAAAAGAGACTGAGAGGGAATAAAAAGAGACTGAAAAGCTCTTTTTATCAGATTTGGAAACAAAGTTAATTAGGAAAATAATAGCCAGACAGTTTATAGTCGATAGTATCTGCAACTCTCCTCCTTCGGGAAGGAGGAGTACCCGGGGGGAGGTGGTAGGTGAATGCATAAATCGTTTATTATCAACATTGTGTATCCACCTACCACCCCGGCTTTCAGCCACCCCTCCTTCCCCGAAGGAGGGGAATGGGGATAGCGACGACTTATGAAATTCGCAGCAAATTTGAAGAAGAACCGATAAAAAACTATGCCCGGCATTTGCGCATCTCGGTAAAAAGCGTAACTTTATAGCAATAATAAACACGTTTTAAACACCGAATTAATGAAAGCAAAACCCAATAATTTTCCCGCAGAGGAAGAAGAAAAAACATTCCAATACCGCAGTTACGGGAAAGGCGAACTTGCCTCACTCTACCTCCCCAACATCACACAGCAAAGCGCCGTAGAGCGCTTCAACGAATGGATAGACGCCGCCCCGGGACTCAAAGAGCGGCTGTTGGCCACCGGCATGAATCCACGGAGCAGGCGATATACCCCCGCACAGGTACGGCTCATCGTCGAAGTACTCGAAGAACCCTAGTGTCGAAGTACTCGAAGAACCTTAGAACAGAACTCCTTCTCTGGAAGCCAGCAAGAGCTGTCATAGACGGTGTTCCGGGCACGTTGCTCCGGCGGGACGGCAGGGTCGTGAGATTCTTCGCAAGGGAGATACCGCCCGTTGACGGGGTCGTAGACGAAAGTTGCCACACCGCCCACGCCAAGATGCTTGAATTTCACTTTATCCACATAGACACGGGTAATGCCGATTTCCTTGTCGCGCTCCACCACAATTCCATAGTCAGCCTTGTTGTAAAAGTCGGCAGAGCCGTTGATGTCGTACATTTCCACACGCGGAGTAGCCCCGGTTGTGGGGTTGCGGTTCATCTTGCGCGGGTGGGCCACGAGGATCAGGGAGGCAGTTATATTGCGTGGCAAATTCCGTAAATTTATTCAACAAATTAGAGATATATTGCGTCTCCGTCTGTCCCGGTGCAGGTTCGTGGTCGAAGCGGTTGAGCGGGTCGAAGACGAAGATGCGGCAACCACGGCGGACAACGAGTTCGCGGGCTTTGGCAAGCACACGGTCGGGGGTGGCATTGCCTTTCAGGGAGATATGGGAGACGTTCTCGGCGAGAAACTCCTCGGAGCGTGCCAGCAGTCCCTCCGTCATGCCGCAGCCGTTCTGGAAACGGCGTCCGGTAAGTTTCTCAATCAGTTTGCGGAGATGATAGACGATAGGGATGTTCTCCGGACTGAAGAAGCCAATCTTCCACTGATGTCGCAGACAGAGACGCAGTACCAGTTCGTCCACCCATTCCGATTTTCCCGCGCCGGGCGTTCCGGTGACGATGATGTTGCGGCGGCGTTCGTAGGTACAGATTTTGTCCATTTCCTCCCACCCCGTTTCGGCACCGGGACCGAAGCCGTTGTCGAAAAGAGCCCCCGCAGGTCGCCGTGCAGGTCGGCGGCGGTGAAAATGCCTTCGAGGGGAACTTCCACCGCTTGTTCGATAGCGATGCGGAGACTTTCGAGGCCATATTTGACGAGATGTTCATTGGCGTCCTTGCAGTCCGGCCCGTAGGCGACCACGCGGCAACGCTCGGCACCGAGGCGGTTGACAAGTTCGTCGCGCAGGCGGATTCCGGCGGAATCGGTGTCGACGGCGATGATGATTTTCTTCTTCAAGTCCTCGAAGTGGGTTTCCATGAAACGGTCGAGCCATGAGAGGTTGGAATTTGCACCGGTCGGGACGGAAATCACGCCTTTGAATCCGGCGGCAATGGAGGAAGCTGCATCCAATTCGCCTTCGTGGATGATGCAGGAAGTTTGCCCGATAAGGGAGTCGATGTTGTAAGGAATCAGTTCGGCACCCTGCACCATTTTGAAATGCTTTTTCCCACTGCGGAATTTCGTGTTCACCAGTTGCCCGCCTTCAAAATAGTTGAAGCAGACACAACGCTCCTTCGCGCCGAACTGCGGCATAAATTCCTCCTGTTCCGTGATGCGTAATTCGGCGATGACGGATTGCGGGATACAGCGCGTTTCGACCAGCCAACGTTCCGTGGCGTCGGAAAGGGTGGTTTTCGAGGCGTCGAACACAGGACGCTGAAAATGTTGCGGGACGACGGCTGCCGCACGACGCTTACGAGCCGCCTGGCGCTCTGCTTTCTCACGTTCTTCGGTGTCGTCGGGGACGTAGAAGTCGGCTCCGCAATGGTAGCAATGGCAATGGCCGGTGTCGATGTTGACACGCAGCGAACGGTCACGCTTGTTGTGCCGCGTAGGTAGACATTGATTACAGATCGTTTTGATAACTCCACTTGTGCGGTGGCGGATATCTACCTGGTAATTGGCAAAATTTCTCATTGTTTTTCTAATTAATTTTATCGTTTACAGGAAGTTTGATATATCAACAATATCTCAGTCAGGGCTGACCGAAAAGACAGGCTGACAAGTCGGTGGTATCTACAACTCTCCTCCTTCGGGAAGGAGGAGTACCCGTAGGGGGAGGTGGTAGGTGAATGCATAAGTCGGTTATTATCAGCATTGTGTATCCACCTACCACCCCGGCTTTCAGCCACCCCTCCTTCCCCGAAGGAGGGGAATGGGAATACTATCGACTAGGAGGCAAGCATCCAAAAGAGGTAGGGACGGAGGACGATGCAAAGTGTGAGCGGAGGACTATCGCGGAGCTATCACGAAGCGTGGGCGAAGCTATCGCGAAGCGTAGGCAAAGCCAATGTGCAACGTGGGCAAAGCCAGTGCAAAGCATGAGTTAAACAGGTGTGATCCCCCTCCTCACGTCCGTTGACAGCCGGGGTTAATGTCCCCACTTCTTCCGCACATCGTCCCACACTGCGGCTGCATCCGGACGCAGCGGTGCATCGTCCGGGATAAAGGTGTCCCAAGTACATCCTCCGACCGTTTGAAAGAGTTTCAAAACGATTGTCGGCTGTGCTTCCCGCCTTCTGAAGTATCGACAATAACGTTTCACGCAACATCCGGCAGGTAGTAGACCCCGGTGCGACATAGTTGGAAAAATAACGTCGGACATCCTCAAGAAACAGCAATTCACCTCCTTTTCCGTAGAGCAGAATATGCTGTTTGAAAAGTTCGATAACCTGCTGCTGATGCTCGAGAAACAGCTTCCCCAGTCCCGAGTGCTGACCTGCCAACTCCATGTACGACCGGGAAGCGGCAAGCTGATCCACCAACTTCTCCCACGGAAGTACTCGCTGCAACGGAATCTCTCCGGCTTCGTCCACCGAAACAATCTTCATCCCGCCAACAGCCTTTTTACTCGCAGCAACCGCTTTTCGACCTTCAACAGATGCCTTGCACCTCTCAGCAGCCACTTTCTTACCCTCAGCAGCCACCTTCCCACTCGTAGCAGCAGCAACAGCAGCATCTCCCGGCACCTCGCCCGCTGTATTGCTGCTGTTGTTCACAACAGGAACAATACTCTTGTTCTCTTCTCCTCTCTTCTCTTGGGTTTCATTCGGTTTTCCGCCTTTGCCGGCGGGCGTTTCAGCGCGTTTTTTAGTCTTTCTCGGACGACCGCCTTTTTTGCCGTTTTCGGCATTTATCCGCCATTTTTCCTCCAATGTTTTCATCACCCTGTCCAGATAAGGAGCGCGAAACATTTGGCGTTCCTCATCCACCTCAAAAAGATCGAACTCTCGGAGTATCCTCCCTATCAAATCCACATCCACATCATAGCGTTTGGCCAAGGCCTTCAACGGCAGCGGTCTGCATGACGCTTCGTAATTGTCCTTCGTGCGCAAATGCAACAGCAACATCACATAAACTCCGAGAGCGTTTGCCGCTCCCAACTCCAACATCATACCGGCAATATTGTCGTCATTCAACAAATTTACCTCCAAATTAAAATACTGATCTTTCTTCATTATCGTAGTTATTTACCTATATTTCAGCTTTCTAACAGAAACGGAGGCAAAGGTGAATATTTTTTTTTATTCCGTATGTCGCATAAACGCAACACAACATATCTTTTTTTATCAGAACTTTGCACCATTAATTCTAATTATTTATACAGACAATGAAACAAAAACGTAACTACACGCTAACGGAGCAAGAAGAGAACAAAATAGTAAATCAGATTTATAACAAAAAAATTTTGTTAATAAAGAAATTACTTGGAGACGTGCCATTTGACCGTCATGGACTTATGTGTACATCTTAATATCGACACATCTACTTTCCACCGTTGGTTCCAACCGAATCCCTGTATCATCAGTGCCCTCAAATACACACAAGTCTGTGTCTTCTTTGGACAATATATAAAAAAGAGAAAAAAATCCCTCTTACGAAAGAAATTATCAAAGATAGATAGAAGAAACAGAACCGTTCAGCATTTTTTATTGTCCGCTTCATAGCAATTTTGGCATGAAAAAGAGAGAGTTATCATATCTTTTCATACCTTTGTAGCACAGCAAAGCGAATCAATATCAAAAGAGAAAAACATGAATGACAGTGAAGATACAAGCGGTTCGTCGATAACAGCGCTCATCGTCTTTAGAGAAAAAACGGAGATGCGGGCAATCTGTTCGTACCTGTATTGTGTGATGCTATCCGAATGACAGGTGTTGACGTGCGATGTTCCACAAAGGAATTCTGGGAGTCTGACAAGACCTATGACATCATCCATTTCCAATGGCCCGAAAGAAGTGGTGGGCCGGATGTGCGACGACCCCGGCATCGTCCGCCGGCTGGAAGAACGAATCGCGTTCTTCCGTTCGCGAGGGACACATTTTGTCTATACCCGCCACAATGTGCGTCCCCATTACGCCAACGAAGTTATCGGCCGGGCATACGACATCATCGAATCGCAAAGTGACGTTGTGGTGCACATGGGGCGTTTCAGTCTGGAGGAGTTCGTCGGCAAACATCCCGACAGCCGGAATGCCGTCATCCTGCATCACATCTATCAGTATACTTACCAAGAGGACATCAGCGTAGAGCGTGCACGGCAATACCTGCAACTTCCACAAGAAGCATTTATCGTCACTGCTTTCGGGGAATTCCGAAACTGCGAAGAGATACGTATGGTGTTGGGAGCCTTCCGTTCGTGGAACGAAAAACAAAAGTTACTGTTAGCCCCCGCCTCTACCCTTTCTCACGGCACAACCATTACGGCGGAAATTTCCTCAAGCGGTGGGCCTCAAAAACCGGATACTACCTGCTCATGTCCTTGCTCAACCGCGTGATGAAGCTACGCGCCGGTGCCAATGACGAACTAATCGACAATTGCGACCTGCCTTACTACATGGCCGCTTCAAATGTCATATTCATTCAACGAAAAGGACAACTCAACTCAGTCAATATCCCGCTTGCCTTCCTCTTTCATAAAGTCGTTATCGGGCCGGATTCCGGGAATATCGGCGAATTATTGAGAAATACGGGTAATCCGGTTTTCCGTTCCGATAAAAAACAGGACATAATCCGAGCACTGAAAGAGGCACGACATCTGTCTGCCCGGGGAAAAAGGGGAAGCGAACTACGCGTATGCGATAAGAAACATGAGTATAAACAAAGTTGGGAAACAATACGCCGAACTCTACGAAGAATTGGCAGACAGGCATCAATTCAACTAATTGAGACAAAGAGTTGAGCCCACTATTAACAGTAAAGAATAAAAAAATCCAAATGATAAAGATATGCTTCTATTGTGACTCTATATTCAGTGTTGGAGGAGTACAGCGTATTTTGGCAGTGATAGCCGGAGCAATCTCTGCCAAACACGAAGTGACGATACTGACCCTGGACAAACCGGAACAAGAAGATCTCAATATGTATGAACTGGGACAAAGGAATATTCGTTTCCGCCACATCAGCCTCCCCCCTATCGGAAAATGGGAATATTTGCCCTGCAAAACATACAGTTATTTATACAAAAAAAGAATCATACCACAAATCCCTATCACCTCACAATGGTATGGATATAGCTCATTCCCACACACACAACGGAAAGTTCTCATCGGTGAATTAAACAACGAGAACTACGACATAATCGTTGGAGTGCACGCTTTTCTGTCACTCCAACTGGCCAGTATCCGCCACCGGCTGAAAGCCCGCCGGGTAGTAGGCTGGATGCACACCTCTTTAACGCTTTCTTTAACACTCCGGGGTTCTATCTATATGAGCAGAAAAATCAGTTCCGACATGAAATGACGAAACTGGACGGAATCATCGTGCTCACCAATTACGACCGCGAACTGTACGAACGAGAGCTGAACCTCTTTCCTATCGCCATATACAACCCTCTTTCGTTGACACCGGAGGGAGAAGGAAGTCCGGCATACAAACGTTTCCTCTCGGTAGGAAGGATGTCACATCTGACAAAAGGTTTTGACATCCTTATTGAAGCGTTTGCTATCTTTGCACGTGACAACAAGGAATGGACACTGGAAATTGTCGGTGAAGGCCCTGAGAAACCTGCATTACTGAAACAAATAGCCCGTCACAAGGCTGGAAAACAGGGTAACAATTTCTCCCTTCACCCGACAAATACAAAAACATTACGCCTCGGCAAGCGTATATATACTGAGTTCACGGTGGGAAGGATTCGGGCTCGTCCTGGCAGAAGCCATGAGCCACAGCCTCCCTGTCATAGCCTCCGACCTTCCCTTTGTAAAAGAACTCCTCAAGGAGAAAGACAACCACTTCATGTTTTCAAACGGAAACATAGAAGAACTGGCGGAAGCCATGACTAAAATAACGGAACTTCCCTCGGAACGGTTAATCCAAATGGGAAAAGTATCATTAGAGATAGCCGAATCAATAAAACTGCCCGCCATTATCAAACAGTGGGAAAGTTATCTGGAGTACCTAATTAAAGAAAAAACAAAGTGACGAACAATATTAAACAGCAACTTTTTTCGGGAGTATTCTATACAGCCATAGCCAAATACAGCGGAATCATTATCTCACTGGTTGTGGCCGGTATTCTGGCACGACTGCTTTCGCCGGATGATTTCGGAATAGTGGCCATTGCTACGGTCATCATTTCTTTTTTCGCCATTTTCACAGATATGGGACTGTCTCCCGCCATTATACAGAACAAGGCTCTCACCCAAGACGACCTGACCAACATCTACTCGTTCACGTTTTGGACAGGCATAGCGGTCGCCCTGCTCTTCTTTATAGCCTCATGGCCCATTTCCGCCTATTACGACAGCCCTATATTACGCACTCTTTGCCAGTTGTTATCTATCAACCTGTTCTTTGCATCGGTCAATATCGTGCCGGGAGCCTTGTTTTACAAAAACAAGGAGTTCAAATTCATTGCTATCCGCAGCTTTGTCATTCAAATCACCGCCGGCACCGGAGCTGTCATTGCCGCATTGAGCGGAGCGGGACTGTATGCTTTACTCATCACCCCGATCGTGTCGAGCATATTGATTTATATTATCTCATTCCACCGTTATCCCCAACATCTACGCATGACGTTAGGGCTATCATCCATTCGGAAGATCTTCTCTTATTCCGTCTACCAGTTTCTATTCAATGTCATCTGTTATTTCAGCAGGAATTTAGACAAACTGCTGATCGGCAAACATATGGGAATGTCCGACCTCGGATATTACGAGAAATCCTACCGCCTCATGATGCTTCCCTTGCAGAATATCACACAAGTGGTCACTCCGGTGATGCACCCTATCTTCAGTGATTTTCAGGATGACAAGATGAAACTGGCAACGTCCTACGAACGGATCATCCGCTTCCTCGCCTTCATCGGACTGCCGCTCAGCGTGTTGCTCTTTTTCACTGCGGAAGAAGTGACACTCATTATTTTCGGTAATCAGTGGTTACCCTCCGTAGCTGTATTCCGGATACTGGCGCTTTCGGTAGGAATTCAGATCATATTGTCCTCATCGGGTTCTATCTTTCAGGCAGCAGGTGACACACGGAGCCTTTTCATCTGCGGCCTGTTCTCGTCTACTCTCAATGTGGCGGGAATAGTGCTCGGAATTTTCTATTTCGGCACACTTACAGCAATAGCGGGTTGTATCGTAACGACGTTCACTATCAACTTCGTGCAATGTTATTGGCAGATGTACCGGGTGACTTTCCGGCGGAACCTCCGGCCGTTCGTACGTCAGCTTATTTCTCCGCTTGCTGTAAGCGGATTAATGGTGTTGGCCCTCATTCCCGTGCAGTACGCAATGGAGGGAATGAATATTTTTGTAACAATTATTGCTAAAGGTATTGTTAGTTTTATTATCTTTGGAGGATATATACAGGCTACGCACGAATTTGACATTATCGGAAAAGTGCGCGGCATGACGAGAAAAGGGAAATAAAAAGACAGAATAAACAATATACAGAGACTTTAAAAACGAATGAAAGCCTTGTTCCTTATCTTCCATGGCTTCGATAAAGCAAATGGAATTAGTAAGAAAATACATTATCAGGTAAAAGCTCTCAAAGAATGTGGAGTGGATGCCCGCTTGTGTTATTATGACATTACCCCTCATTGCGAACGCCGTTTGATGATAGACAACGAAGTCATTGCCGATTTCGGGACAGGAACCACAGCGAAAGTGTGGAAACGCATCTACTACGCCCCCATTATCAAATATGCACGCCGCGAAAAAATAGAATTTGTCTACATCCGGTCGGCCCACAACGCCAACCCTTTCACGCTGCGGCTGGTGAAACATCTGAAAAGTATCGGCGCAAAGGTTGTCATGGAAATACCGACCTACCCGTATGACCAGGAATACATCACCCGTTCTATGAAACTCAGTCTGGCCGTCGACCGTTGCTTCCGCCATTCGTTGGCCAAGATCCTGGACGGTATCGTCACTTTCTCTAATGCCGGCAGGATCTTCGGAGGAAAACGATACGCATCTCCAACGGAATAGATTTTGACGCTATCCCGCTGAAGCAGAACCGGAACAACACTTCACATGAACTGCACTTAATCGGCGTGGCAGAAGTGCACTACTGGCATGGGTTCGACCGACTGGTTAACGGACTGGCCGAATACTACCGGACAAATCCGGATTACAAAGTCTATTTTCACATCGTAGGACCTCTGACCGGCGAACGCGAACAGGGAGAAATCCTGCCCGTCATCCGCGACAATCATCTGGAGCCTTACGTGATTCTGCACGGGACCTCTCCACAAAGCGAAGAACTGGACGCACAATTTGAAAAAGCAGATTTTGCCATTGGCAGTTTAGGGCGTCACCGGAGTGGCATAGCTCATATTAAAACGCTGAAAAACCGCGAATATGCCGCACGTGGATTAGCGTTCACCTATTCGGAAAATGATGATGATTTCGACTCCGCACCGTATGTATGGAAAGCTCCCGCAGACGAATCACCGGTTGACATCATGGGACTGGTCGAATTTCAACGTGCGCTGACCATGACGCCGCTTGAGATCAGAGAATCCGTCTATCCGCTATCATGGAAGGCGCAAATGCAGAAAGTTATCAAAGAAGCCGGATTCGGATCACTAGAATAGTATTCCCCAATAAATAACAAACAATGGTTGATGAATAAAAAAATAATAAAATAGTCTATTGCCTTCCTTCGCTTTATATACCGGGGGAATGGAACGGGTACTTACCATAAAAGCCAACTATTTTGCCGAGAAACTAGGATATGACATATACATCATCCTGACAGACGGCAAAGGGCTGGAACCTTTTTACGCCTTATCGCCTAAAGTACATTTGATTCATCTGGATATTAATTTCAACGAGCTATGGAACAAACCTCTGTACAAGAAGTTATTCATCTATGCCTGCAAACAGCGTTTATACAAAAAACGCCTCACGAAGTGTTTGTTTGAAATACGGCCGGACATCACCGTATCCATGCTCAGAAGGGAAATTAACTTTATAAACTCTATCCACGACGGCAGCGTGAAAATAGGAGAAATCCATGTCAACAAGTCGAATTTCAGAGATCTTGCAGAAGCCAAAAATACCGGATTCATCAAAAGCAGACTTTCCAGACTTTGGATGAAGCAGTTGGATCGGCAAGTAAAACAATTGTCTAAGTTTATTATCCTGACGGAAGAGGACCGGAAGAATTTCTCATCTTATCTGGATAATACCACCGTCATCTACAACCCGCTGCCTTTCTATCCGAAGCAAACGTCGGACTGCACGGCTAAGGAGGTTATTGCAGTAGGGAGATATGCGTACCAAAAAAGGATTCGACTTATTAATAGAAACATGGAGAATCGTAGCCCAAAAAGCATCCTGATTGGAATTTAAGAATATATGGCGGAGGAGACAGGGAGCGATTTTCTTGCCCTAAAAGACAAATATCACTTGGATACGCTTTTATCTTGGGGAGCAAACACCCGACATTATCCGGAACTATTGCCGGAGTTCTATCTTTGTGCTTTCCTCGCGCTATGAGGGATTCGGAATGGTCATTACCGAAGCGATGTCGTGCGGTGTTCCCCTGTTTCTTTCACTTGCCCGTGCGGGCCACGCGACATTATTGACGACGGTAAGAATGGCTTGCTGGTAGAAAACGGAAATATAGAAATGCTGGCAGAAAAGATATGTTACTTGATAGAGAATGACGAAATACGCCGGAAAATGGGACAACAAGCCCGAATTGACGTGGAACGTTTCAAGATAGAGCAGATTGCCGAACAATGGAAACAGTTGTTTGAAAGCCTCACTTTAAAGAATTGATTATGAAATGGTATTCGAAATATTTGCAGGTTTACGAGCAACCATTTGCTTCGGCACCGCCGGAGGTGGTCGGTTTTGTGAAGAAAAAGTTGCGGAAGTTATCCGAAAACAAGCAACCGCTGGCTTCGGTTGTTCTCATTTGCCATAACGAGGAAACGCGTTTGTTGAGTTGTTTGTGGTCGCTTTGCGACAATGAATGTGATTTCCCGATAGAAATCTTAGCGGTCAACAACAACTCCACAGACCGCACGGAAGCGGTGATGCAACAGCTGGGAGTGACTTATTTCAATGAAACCAAGGAGGGCCCCGGACACGCCCGCCAATGCGGACTTAATCAGGCTAAAGGAAAGTATCATATCTGCATCGATACTGATACGATATATCCTTCCGTTATATAAAGACGCACGTAAAGCAACTGATGAAGCCGGGAGTGGCTTGCACGTTCAGCCTGTGGAGTTTTATTCCCGATGAACGCCATTCCGCCACGGGACTGTGGTGGTACGAAGCATTGAGGGATCTTCATTTGCGTATTCAGTCGATACAGCGTCCGGAACTTTGTGTACGGGGAATGACATTCGGGTTTAACACCGAGCTGGGCAGAAAATTCGGTTTCCGGACAGATATTATCCGGGGCGAGGACGGGTCACTGGCTTTGGCAATGAAGCCTTATGGAAAATTGGTCTTTATCCATTCCGGAAAAGCCAGGGTCATGACAGGATATGGCACTCTAAATAACGACGGTTCGCTCTTTAATAGTTTCAAAACGAGACTAGTCAAAGCGTTCAAAGGAGCAGGCAGTATGTTTACCAGGAAAAATGAATATAAAGACGAAGATAATAATCTGATAAAAAACAAATAAAACAAATGCTATTATGATAACGCGTACTCCTTACGATAGAGATAACCTGAAAATAGGCAAGAAAGACAAGGTGTTGGAAGTGGGGCCGGGACACAGCCCTACGTTTCGTTCAAACGTGCTTGTGGACTTATTTGTAGACTCTAACTACCATAGATGCGGGAATCTGAAGATTTATCCACATCAGCAGTTTATTAATGCGAATGGAGAAGCTCTCCCCTTTAAAGATAAAGAATTTGATTATGTTATTTGTAACCAGGTACTTGAGCACGCGGAAAATCCTGCCGAGTTTATCCGCGAACAATGCAGAGTTGCCAAAAGGGGGTATATGGAAACGCCCAGTCTGCTGGGAGAATTTCTTTTCCCCAAGAAATCACATAAATGGATTATTCTCCACCTGGACAACAAACTGATTCTTTTTGAGAAGTCGAGAATGCCGGGAAACTATGAAAATAATTATGGTGAATTATTTCTCAATTATCTTCCTTATCAATCGCTGACCTATAAATTGTTATGGCTCACCGAAGGAGACTTGATGCTGAACCGGTGTGAATGGAAAGATGATATAGAATTTATTATTAACCCGACCAATGAGAAGTATACTGCTTTCTTCACCCAACCGTGGAGCCGACAAATGGTAGAACAGATGTATCCACGCAGAAGTGCAATAAAAGAGATACAAAAGATATGGAATGCTTTCTTTTATATCATAAAAAACAAGGTTAAATATAAGATTCATGGACATATTCCAATCAGTTTGGAAGAATATATGAGGCTTAAAGAAGAAAATAAGTAATATACTGTCTCTATGGCTCTTCTTCTAATTTTAAGTGGTAAAGTGAATTAGTAAAACCCCGGAAAAGAAGGAGGAACTGAAAAAACGAATCAAATAAACGGTTGGCAAAAGGCGAATATAAACGATACGAAAAACAAATAATAATATAGTTATGAACGGAAGTCTTACTCTTTGTCTCGAAGTTATTTTCTGGTTTGCCCTGTTCGTCGTGTTCTACACGTATCTGGGCTACGGAATCGTGCTCTATATTCTCGTCAAACTGAAAGAGCTTTTCGTGAAACCGGTGAAATACTCATTACCTGCATCGAACGATGAATTGCCGGAAGTGACACTGTTCATCACTGCTTTCAACGAGGAAGATGTAGTGGACGAGAAAATGGAGAATAGCCTGGAACTGGATTATCCGGCGGATAAGTTGCGCATTGTTTGGGTGACGGACGGCAGTGATGACGGAACGAACGAGCGTTTGCAAACTCGCTGGGCAGGAAAGGCAACGGTGCACTTCCAACCGCTACGGCAAGGCAAGACGGCTGCCATGACACGCGGCATGACACTGGTTGACACCCCGTTGGTGGTCTTTACGGATGCGAACACAATGGTGAACCGGGAGGCAATCCGGGAGATTGTGCTTGCTTTCCGGAATCCGAAAGTGGGCTGCGTGGCAGGTGAAAAACGGATTGCCGTGCAAGCGAAGGACGGGGCGGCAGCCGGTGGCGAAGGTATTTACTGGAAATATGAATCAACGTTGAAGGCGCTTGATGCACGGTTGTATTCGGCGGTGGGGAGCGCGGGAGAGCTTGTTTGCCGTGCGGCGGGAATTGTTTGAGACAATGGAGCCGGACACGTTGCTTGATGATTTCATCCTTTCACTGCGTATCACGATGAAGGGGTATATCATTGCTTATTGTACGAATGCTTACGCCATTGAAAGCGGTTCGGCCGATATGCGCGAGGAGGAAAAACGGAAGGTGCGTATCGCTGCCGGAGGATTGCAGTCAATCCGTAGGCTTCGCCCATTGCTGAACCCTTTCCGCTACGGGGTACTTTAGTTTTCAGTACACGTCGCACCGGGTGTTGAGGTGGTCTGTCACGCCTTTTCTATTGTTCGCACTTCTCCCGCTGAATGTTGCGATTTTACTGACGGGCGGCTCGCCTGTGTTCTACGGCGTCCTGCTCGTGTTACAGGTGTTTTTCTACGGACTGGGATACTGGGGATATTATCTGTCTACCAGACAGATAAAGAATAAATTGCTGTTTATCCCCTATTACTTACTTCCTCTTTATGAATATAAATGTCTTGAGAGGAATCCGCTATCTGAAGAAGAAAAGAGGGAGCGGGACTTGGGAAAAAGCAAAGCGGGCAGAAAAATAAAAACAAATAATCAAATCTTTTGTTATCTTTGTAAGATGCAATAGTCTTAATCATCTAATCGAATGGACATGAACAGAACATTACATGATACAAATAACGCGCAAAGGATATTGAAACTGACAGCCGATACAATGTTGTTGGTCGACAAGAATGGTGTTTGCATAGACATTGATCCTCATTGTGACCTATGGTTCTTACAGGATGAGATACTTCTAGGAAAAAACATATTTGAACTCCTGCCCGAATATACGCGGGAAAGGGTTGTTCCTGTCTTCCAATCGGTACTTGAAGGGAAAAAAGAGTGTCAGTAAAAACTTCAAACTGGTACTAAAGGAAGATGTTTATTATTTTAAATGCATCATGCATCCTTATGATGACATGGTGCTCTGCCAGTATCGCGACATCACCCAAAGAAGCAACGTGAAACGCCAACTGGAACAAACGAACCGAACGCTGCGGGAGATCCAGAAAGTGGCGCAAATCGGTCAGTGGGTGTACAATACGAATGAAAACGTTTTTCATTATCTGGGACATACCGGCGTGTTGTGCGAAGAAACGGTACGAAGCATTTCTTTCGAGAAATACAGGGAGTATATCGTTGAAGAAGACCGGCAGACGTTTATCAACTGGAAACTTAGAAATCTGGAGAGGTTCAATACGGACAGTATCAGCTACCGCGTACAGGTGAACGGAGAGATATATTATATGCGTATCCAGGCTTATCTGCGTGAGGAACTCCCGGACGGCAGCCTTACGATCGAGGGATATATCCAGAATATCACCGATATCCAGCGCCGCAGAAACGATATCAATACGCTGACGCACGCTATCAACAACGCCAAGGAGAGTATCTTTGCCGCCAGAGAGGACGGTACGATCATCTTTGCCAACCGGCGTTTTCTCCACAATCACGGGATTTGCGAGAATGTGGATATCTGTAAACTGAAAATTTATGATATTGCCGCAGATATGCCTACGCAGAAAGCGTGGAACGAACGTTGTAAGGACATCATGCACGGCGGAAGCAGCAATTTTATCGCTCATCATCCTTCGAAAATCAACAGGGATATTCTGGCATACGAAGGCACAATGTATAATGTGACCAATGATTCCGGAGAAGAAAGTTACTGGTCGTTTGCACATGATATTTCCGAACGAATCCGGTATGAGGCGCAAATCAAGCGACTCAACTTGATTATGGATACTACTATCAATAATCTGCCTGCGGGAATTGTGGTGAAGGAGATCAATAATGATTTCCGGTATCTCTACCGTAACCGTGAGTCGTACAACCGTGATCTCTGCGTCGGTGAGTCGTTCGGAAAGAATGACTTTGACTATTATCCGCCCATAGTGGCCGATAAAAAGAGACAGGAGGATATACAAGTGGCAACCACCGGAAAGGGATTGCATTGGACGACCGAAGGGAGGGATAAAAACGGTAACCGGATTATCCTCGACAAACGGAAAATCCGGGTGGACGGGGATGAATTGTCCTCTCCTATCATCGTCAGCATCGAATGGGATATCACGGAACTGGAGATGATCAAACGTGAACTTCAATCGTCAAAAGAGAAAGCGGAAATGTCCGACAAGCTAAAATCGGCTTTCCTCGCCAACATGAGTCACGAGATTCGTACTCCTTTTGAACGCCATTGTCGGCTTCTCGCAACTTATCGCCGAAAGTAATGATGAGGAGGAAAGAAAGACGTATTATGGTATCGTTGAGTCCAATAATGGTCGCCTGCTGGAGCTTATCAACGAGATTCTTGATCTTTCGAAAATTGAATCGGGAATTATCGAATTTACCATAGGACCTACAAGCCTGCACAACTTATGCAGGGAAGTGCACGACGCTCATATTTTCCGTATGCCGGTAGGCGTGAGCCTCGTTCACGAGCCTTCGGACGAAAGTCTGATGATTGAAACGGACAAGAATCGGGTGTTCCAGGTGATTTCTAATTTGATTGGCAATGCCGCCAAATTCACGAAAGAAGGAAGTATTAGTTATGGATACAAACGGGTCGGCGACCAAATCGTTTTTCATGTGACCGACACGGGCACAGGCATCGAACCGGAAAAGGTGGGACGTGTGTTCGAACGTTTTGCCAAGCTGAATAATCATGCGCAGGGCACGGGATTGGGATTGTCTATCTGTAAGTCGATTGTTGAACGACTGGGTGGAAAGATTACTGTCAACTCTGAATTTGGAGTAGGAACGACGTTTAATTTTACGTTGCCTTATAATATTATAAAGAAGGTTGCGGACACAACAGAAGGTATGCAATCTTCACTGTCTTCGCAGTCCTCACAACTTTCGCAGTCTTCTCAACCTTCTGACCTGACTGAACAACCCTCCAATGAAACACCACAGGAACAAATTCCTGAGAAACAAGCCTGCATTCTTGATTGCCGAAGACACGGACAGTAACTATGATTTGCTGAATGCTATCCTTGGCAAGAATTATCGGTTGGTTCATGCACACGACGGTATGGAAGCCGTCATAATGTATGATGAAGTGAAACCTGACCTCATCTTAATGGATATCAAAATGCCGAATCTGGACGGACTGGAAGCTACGAAAATCATTCGCGAACTGTCTGCCACCGTTCCTATTATTGTTCAAAGTGCATACGCTTATCCGCAAGACCAGAAAGCTGCCAAAGAAGCGGGATGTAGTGATTTCATATCCAAGCCGATCGTGCAGTCGGAATTGAAAAAAATGCTCAATAAATGGCTGTCTCCAGAATTAAATAATAAAATACAAGAGTGATATAAACATAACCAAGAAAAGATGAAAGCCTTTTATAGACTATTTTACTACATCTCTATTCTTTTATCGTGTATCCTGGCGGGTGTCACAATAGCAGGAGCATTTAGCGGTACTGCTTCACCGGACAGTTTCAAGTTTATGCCTTTTATCGGTTTGGGACTACCGATACTTTTGTTGGTCAATCTGGCGTCTGCTGTTTATTGGACGATTCGTTGGCGATGCTGGGTTTTCATTCCGCTAATTGCCATATTCAGTAATTGGGGTTACATCAACTGTGTTCTCCAATTCCCGCTTCTCGATCCGGCTTCTAAACCGACAGTCAAAGTTAACGCATATACTCCCGGAGTGTTGACCGTAGCCACTTACAACGTTGACGGGTTCAACCGCGAACACACCGGGTATTCATGTAAGGAGATCGCTGCACAGATGAGAAATCTGAAAGCGGACATTCTCTGTTTTCAAGAGTTCGGTATCGATGATGAGTTTGGCATCGACAGTCTATGTACTGCGTTGTCTGACTGGCCTTATCATTATATTCCTTCTTCTCCCGAAGGACAACATCTTTTACAACTTGCTGTTTTCAGCCGTTATTCTATCAAAAAGGAGCATCTGATTATTTATCCCAACTCTCCGGTAATTGTAGTCTCTGGTGTGATATCGAAGTCAACGGTCGTATGATCCGTCTGTTTAATAATCACCTGCAAACTACGGAAGTGAGCCGCAATAAGCGCAAACTGGAAAAAGAACTTCGCCAAGACAACTCTCAAAGAGCCAAACGTGCCGCCCTTACGCTCGCCGACGGCCTGCATGAGAACTTCCGGAAACGTGCAGTACAAGCTAATCTTATCAATCAACTGGTGTCTGCCTCCCCCTATCCTACTCTTGTCTGCGGTGACTTCAACTCACTCCCTTCTCCTTACGTTTACCACACCGTGAAAGGTGATAAATTGCTAGACGGCTTTCAGACCGGCGGACACGGATATATGTATACTTTCAAATATTTTAAGCACCTGTTGAGAATTGACTATATTCTTCACTCGCCCGAACTGAAAGGTTTGGATTATTTCTCACCGGACTGGGAATATAGTGATCATAATCCGGTGGTGATGAGGATGAAGCTATAAAAGTGTGTTCTTTGTAATGGGACTCAACTGGATATTCAGCAATAAAAACAAAAAAAGCAACTAAATCGTTATGAATTAGTTGCTTTTAATTTTCAGTTATACTATATTGTCTTAATTGAAAATATAACGTACACTAAACTGTACTGAATAAGTAGATTTAAAACTTTGGAAATCACGATAAGTGCTTGTCAATGTCTCACCTGCATTCATATTCATAGTAAATTCTCCGTTTTTATATTGCAACAAGAACTCGAATTGATTACCTGCTTATAAAGTCCCCAACTGTTGTTCAATAAGTTAGGAAGGTTTTTAATATCAACTCCTACTTGCAGCAAGTTACACTTTCCACCAACATTCAAATAGAAATCTTGATTCAATTTAAAATCAACTTGATGATGCCATGGCATAACAGCTCCACCTCTCTCGGCATACTTACCTTTGCGATTCTTCAGGTATTTATCTTGGTTAATATAATTCCAGAAATCATCTCTTTGCTCCTTAGCCCGGATAAGAAGCAGCATCACTAAACTTCCAGCTATCCAATTCTTCACGTGTTGCAGGAATATACAATAAACTATTAGCGCCTGCATCACCAACAACATTACTAGAGAAAGTATACGAGTAGCGGCTATATTCCCATGACCCGAATATCCCATTCTGCATTCCTTCATACAACAAAAAGAAACGCTAGTAGCAAAATGCTTTCCATATTCCTTTTTATAACCGATTGTAGCCAAGATACGATCAGGAGCTACATAGGTACCATAACCCAATTCATGTTCATTAATACCATTAACAGAATAAGTATTAGTCTTATAAGCAGAAGTTACCTGGTCACCAATACCATCACTATATGAACGAGATTTTGAATGTGTATAAGCAAATGATAAATCTAAACCAAAATCAAAGTTCTTACGCAATTGCGCTGAAATAGAATAGTAATAAGCACCCTTTTTCCAGTTCTCTAAAAGATAAACATTCCGACCGCTGTTATATATCTTATAAGTATCACGAACATCATTGGGAGAAAGAGTCAATTTTGCCTCTTGCAATTCATAACCGCGGTTAGTTATCACAACCGGATTATAATCACGGCTATAAATTCCTTCCAAAGTAAAGTTAACATCTCCCGGCAATCTCATATCAAGAGCTAATGAGGTCTTCCAAGTAGAAGGCATCTTCAAATCTTTATCAATAATTGTCGGATCTTTTTAGGAAGCTCTACTTTTTTGAATGCGTCTGACCACCATACAAGTCCTTCAAAATCTCATCACGATTTGCATGGAAATGAGGTTTATATTGGGCAGTAGCAGCATCCGTATAATAATAGGTAGTTTGTCCCACGCCTGAATTTCCGACAGCAGAAATCAACCAAACGAAAGGCATACGTCCAACAAACAAACCTGTACCACCACGAAGTACATACTTACGATCTCCTGTTATATCCCAATTAAAACCAACACGTGGAGATACTGATACTTTTGCACCCGGAAGTTGGTCTGTTGAATAATGCTGACCTCCAAAATCTAATTTGGCAAATTCTTCATTATAATTATTCTTTAAAGAAGGGTAAGTCGGTAGTTCAAAACGAAGTCCACCTGTTACTTTAAAGTTTTCTGAAACAGAAACCTCATCTTGCAAATATAAAAGAATATTGTTGGAATTTCAATTCTGCAAGGAATTGAGACATATCAGGTGAATTTGAATGGGTTATAGCAAAGGCCTTCGGAGTCTCATCATTTACAAAATCACTCCAACTTGAATAAACATAGTAACCAGCACCTCCCAGCATATAACCATTAATAGCCTTTGTATGCTCATATTGGAAACCGGCCATGAACTTATTAATACCTACGTTCCAGTTAAACTCATCTGTAATGGTGAATACTTTTGTCTGACGCAGATTGCCCGCAGTAAAAAGGTCTGCACCAAAATTGGCATATACAGCACCATCCTGCAAAATATCAACTGTTGGGAAAAGAGGACCATCAAACGAACGAGGCTCATCTTGATAAGAATATGCAAAACGTAGCATATTATTCATTGCTCCTTGAGCCATACGAGAGTTCCATTCACCTGCAACAGAAGTAAAATCACGCACTTGATAATAGTTGGAATTCGAAAAGCTAAGCGCATATTTAGAAGTACGTCCCTGTCCAGGAGCAATGGTACCAACAGGTTTACCATCTATGACTTCAGTGGATGTTCCTCCCGGATAAAGAGCTGATGTAGATAATGGACTGACTGAACTGGTAGGGAAGTTAGAATCTTTGGTATGTGTCTTGGTAAAACGGAAACTAACTTTATTGTTTTGATTAGCATTCCAGTCAACACGTGCCATAACACGATAAGCAGGGGTATCCGTTGAATAGTCATTATACTTTCCCGGATCAAAATTATATTTGTTTAGTAAGAAACCACGCATATCATCCATGTCACTTTGGAGAGGGCGATGTATATTACCACCACTATAGCTTTCTCCAAGTGCAGTACGAGGACGATAGTTTGATCCCGCTGTTACATTATCTTCATATTCTCCATTTACAAAGAAGAATAATTTATCTTTTATAATCGGACCACCGAAGCTTGCACCATAAGTATAATATTGAGCTTTGGAACGTAAAAGTTCATAATCATCAACTTTACTTCCTTTTAGATTCTCATTATTAAAATACATATAAGCAGTTCCACGAAATTGGTTATCTCCCGAACGAGTTACTGCATTAATTGCACCTCCTGTAAAACCGCTCTGACGAACATCAAACGGGGTTACAGCTACTGTAACCTGTTCCAAAGCATCCAAAGAAATTGAGAGCCGTTAGCCGGAAGATTACCTCCCAATCCGAATGTATTGTTGAAAGCAGCACCGTCAACTGTCACAAATGATTGGCGATAATTACCACCACCGACTGCAAAACCATTACCAACATCAGCACCTTGTGGAGAAAGACGCATAATATCGCTAATACTACGGAAATAGTTGGGGTGTTACTTAATCATATCACGATTAGCATTCATAATAGCACCTGCCCTATCAGACTTCATGTTACTTTCTTTTAGAAGCAGTCACCACCACTTCGTCCAACAGTTCAGAACTCTCTTTTAAAGAAACATTTAAAACATAATTCTCTCCTAATAAAAGATTGATTCCTTTGTAAATAGCTGTCTGATAACCGACATAAGAAATTTCTACCTTGTATGGTCCACCAGTACGCATACCTTGCAAATTAAATTGACCACTAACATTAGTCACAGTTCCATACCGAGTTCCTGAAGGCTCGTGAATGGCAACAATAGTTGCTCCGATAATCGGTTCATCTTTGTGCTGTCACTTTACCACTCATAGTGGCTGTGGTAACCTGTGCACTCATTGTGACTGTCATTAGCAACATTACTAGCACCAAAAAAGACCGCGTTCTTTTTTAACATAATGTAATTGATTAGTTTATACTAATTGTTTGCTTTTAAAAAACTGTGCACAAATATAATTAATATTATTTAGACTTACGTTACAATTATACTACAAAAAAAATTTTAAGAGAGATAAACGTTTTATTGCGTTATAAAACAAGAAAGGCTCTACATAACTTGCAGAGCCTTTTAATTTTTTTGAAACAGAAAGCATTAGAAATGCTTCAATCTATTATTTTACACTAGTCGGTCATTAACTTTCTATAACGAACACGCTTCGGTTCTTCATTCCCTAAACGCTTCAATTTATTTTCTTCGTACTCCGAATAGGAACCTTCAAAAGTAGAACACATTGGAGTCTCCTTCAAAAGCCAGAATGTGTGTACAAATACGATCGAGGAACCAACGGTCGTGTGAAATGACAACTGCACAACCAGCAAAGTCTTCCAGACCTTCTTCCAAAGCACGCAGTGTATTTACGTCGATGTCATTGGTCGGCTCATCGAGCAATAACACGTTACCTTCTTCTTTCAAAGCCATTGCTAGGTGCAAACGATTTCTCTCACCACCGGAGAGCACACCACAAAGTTTTTCCTGATCGGCACCGGCAAAGTTGAAACGGGACAGGTACGCACGTGCATTGATATCACGTCCGCCCATACGGATCAAATCGTTACCACCGGAGATTACCTGATAGACGCTCTTGTTGGGATCGATATCCTTATGCTGCTGGTCTACATAGGACACCTTTACAGTCTCTCCTACTTCAAATTCACCCTTATCTACGGTTTCCAATCCCATAATCAAACGGAAAAGTGTAGTTTTTCCTGCACCATTCGGACCGATTACGCCGACAATGCCATTCGGGGAAGCACAAAATTCAAATCGTCAAACAGCAGTTTATCACCGTATGCTTTAGCCACATGTTTAGCTTCGATAACTCTATTACCTAAACGAGGACCATTCGGAATAAAGATTTCCAGTTTTTCCTCCTTCTCTTTCACGTCTTCATTCAACAACTTGTCGTATGAATTAAGGCGGGCTTTCCCTTTTGCCTGACGAGCTTTCGGAGCCATACGAACCCATTCCAACTCGCGCTCCAGCGTCTTACGACGTTTGCTCGCAGTTTTTTCCTCCATTTCCATGCGTTTCGTCTTCTGTTCCAGCCAGGAAGAGTAGTTTCCTTTCCATGGAATACCTTCACCACGATCTAGTTCGAGAATCCAGCCGGCAACGTGGTCAAGGAAGTAACGGTCGTGGGTTACGGCAATAACAGTCCCTTCATATTGTTGAAGATGCTGTTCCAACCAATCGATAGATTCTGCATCCAAATGGTTGGTAGGCTCATCAAGCAACAGTATATCCGGTTTCTGCAACAGCAAACGACAAAAGCAACCCGTCGACGTTCACCTCCGGAAAGATTTTCCACCGGCTGATCTTCGGGCGGACAACGGAGTGCATCCATAGCACGTTCCAGTTTGCTATCCAGATTCCATGCATCTGTTGCATCAATAATATCTTGCAATTCGCCTTGACGAGTAAAAAGAGCATCCATTTTATCCTGGTCTTCGTAATACTCCGGCAAACCGAATTTTTGATTGATTTCTTCGTATTCTGTCAGTGCGTCAACAATGGGTTGCACACCTTCCATTACTACTTCTTTTACTGTCTTCGTGTTGTCAAGATAGGGTTCCTGCGCCAAATAACCTACGGAATACCCCGGAGAGAAGACCACTTCTCCCTGATAGGATTTCTCTAAACCTGCGATAATCTTCATTAACGTTGACTTACCGGAACCATTCAGACCAATAATACCGATTTTCGCTCCATAAAAAGAATGACAGGTAAATGTCTTTCAGTACATTTTTATTTGGTTGGAAAGCTTTGCTCACTCCCACCATTGAGAAGATGATTTTTTTATCGTCAGCCATATATTAATGATTGTATATTGTTGATAATGGCACAAAGATAAGAAAAATGTTTGAAATCCTTTGGAGTTATAAAAAAATGTTCTACCTTTGCACCCGCATTTCGAAAGAAAGGAACAAGGATTGATTCGCTAGCTCAGCCAGGTAGAGCACAACACTTTTAATGTTGGGGTCCTGGGTTCGAGCCCCAGGCGGATCACTAGACAAAGAATAAATCCCTGATAATCATTGATTATCAGGGATTTATTCTTTGTCTTTCTCTTGATTTCATCATTACAAGCGGTAGAAGTCGTCGTTGATAAGTCGTACTTTTAGGATATTCAGGAAAATAGGTATTATCTATTAGCCTAAATTCAGTGTAGCCAATACCACAAGCCGAACAACCGACCTTAATTATTGAATAACAAACGGATATACTAGGAATGTCACAGGCTATTAGAGAAAGTTTTATGAAAACAAGTTCTTTGTTTGAAGAACAAGATGCAGCTACAACAGATATTCCTTTTGTTAAGTATCCTGATTATGAAAATCCGACTGAAGAAAATATTAGAATGGTTATCGGATTTAAATCAGCAAAATTATTACAGGGGAAAGATGATATTACTCCTAGGGGAATTCCTGCCCGAAAAGTAGTATCATGCCTGCACAAAGGAACATATAACGAACTGGCTAATTTATATAATGAGATATCCGAATGAATAAATGCAAACAGGTATAAAACCACAGAAACATCAATTGTTTTTTTATTCATTGACTAATATGGAATGACAAGGTAGCTCTGCAATAAAAAGTAGTGCCCAATCCTAGCTGAGAGTATACTTGTATTCGTCCGTTCATTTTATCGACAATAGATTTACAAATAGATAACCCCAACCCCACACCTTGTGCAAAAAGAGTCCACTTTTTCAAATCTTTCAAATATCTTCTCCAACATATTCTGAGGAATACCACGACCGGTATCTTCTACCCCAATTCTAACGCAATGCTTATCTATTTCATAAAACACTTCCACATGTCCACGAGTCGTATTCTTCAAAGCATTTGAAAGAAAATTATTCAATATCTGCTTGATACGCAACTTATCAAGTTCCACCAAAAGCATCATGTTCCGGATAACTGGTGAGAAGTTCCACACCAGAAGGAAGAAGACGAGCATATTCTGCCACACACTTATCAAGAAGCTCCGTAAGATTAAACCAATTCTGATGTAACTCCAAATATCCGGCTTCAATTTTAGACAAATCAATGATATCATTGATCAGATTAAGCAAAAAGTTCGTTATTATGACTAATTAAAAGAATTATAAAGTTCCTTTTCCACTACATTTTCCGCACTGGCCAACAGACTTGAAAAAACCAACAATAGCATTCAACGGAGTACGGATTTCATGACTCATATTAGCCAAGAAGGCTGACTTTAAACGATCTGAAGCTTCAGCTCTATCACGTTCATTAACGAGCATTTCTTCTATCTGTTTCAAATCTGTAATATCATAATTAATACTAATCAATTCTATGACTTTATCTTGGGGTGCATATTTTCTGACAAAGAGATTAACATGCGTCCATGTACACTCTCATTCTCCCTAAAGACACGTATTTTATGACTTAACTTATCAGCATTTCCTTTTTTGTACCTCCTCAAAAAACTGAAGAATCAAATCACGGTCATCAGGATGAAAAAAGATTTATATGTACCAATAATCTCGGATAAAGGAGTTCCAGACTCTTCTCCTATATTTTTTATACCAACTTTTCTGTGCATGTCCCTGCTTGCTTAGAATATTAAAATGAGCATAACCCACTTTCGCATAGTCACCTATTAACTCAAAAAATTCCTCAAATTCCTGAATCTTATTATAAGCAACCGTAGTCTCCGTTTTATCAGCATTAATCAGCAGATAATTAACCGGATTATGATTCTCATCATACAAAGTAGTTACTTTAGTCACAAGATCGATTGTACCTTCCGCCTTATTATTCGAATAATATTCTCCTAACTTTGAGAAATCATAGCGAAAGGTAAAGTCCGCATCCTCATTATTCCTCAACCTCTCCTTCATCTCTTCCGGGAAAACTGGATTCTCGAAAATATTGATGCCTAGAAGTTCCTCCTTACTATCTACATGAAACAAATCCAATTCTTTTATCATTGAGGTCGACCAATACTCCCTCCTTATTATACAACTCAATGCCAACAGGCAAATTCTTATAAATATTATGTAAAAAGCCGTTCGCTACGTTGTAAAGCCTGACAAGCTATTGCAGTATCCGGTCCGTCCTGCATTTCTGCAATGCCATACACAATCGTATTTCCCTTATCATTTACTTCTCGAAAACAAATCTTACTACGCATCCAAACTGACCCTTTTGGGGTTTTTAATAAATAAACGACTTCCGACATCGACTGTACATCGAAAGAGCGAACCGTTGTCGGACCTTGTTCTTCATTCAAAATACGTTTATTGAAATCCTCAAAACTAATAGTCCCTGTTTCATCCAAATTCAGAATCTCAGATATATATTCGGAACAGGTATAACATTCCGTTGCCAAATTAGCTTCCCACCACCCCATATTGGCATTAGCCATTAACTTTGATAAGAACACAAAATCTTGTTGTTTGCTCATAATTGATGAAGTAAAGACATTATCCATTAATCATTTCAACACATTCACGAGCACAAAATTAGATATTACAGGCTTCCCATTCTTTCAAAATGACACTTTTTTAGCATATTATAAGAAGAATAGCCACTAATACCTACTTTCTATAGTATTAGTGGCTATAACATTTACAAATATTTGCTTAAATAGTTTTTCGTATGATTACCAGCATTTTAGAAGGCTAAATAATCAAAGTAAAAAGATATGCTTCTATTTTCTAATTGATTCGTAAACAGTTTTTGCCATTATTTTGGCACCTTCTTCATTCGGATGAATTTTGTCCGGAAAGAGTTGTGGTATTCCATCCATTGCCGTATGAAGATCAATTATATCCAACTTGTTTTTCTTGGCAACTTTTTTAATCATCGGAATAATTTCTTTAGAAATAATATCATCGTTGATACTTTCATTAGCTTGGTATGCCTTAGAAGGGTAACAGAGATAGATTTTCGGTTGGGCAGGCAATGCCTTGAAAGCATCAATCATAGTCTGCATATCTTTCGTGAAGTCGGCTTTATGTTTCCAGTTAAACGATTTACTGTCATTTGTTCCCAGTTTGATAACCACAACATTAGGATTGAAAGCCAGCGCATCCTGATAAGCCTTTTCATTCATATAAGGACGATCACCCTTATTCAGCAACGTGCGGGCACTTACTCCGAAGTTCTTTACCCAATAAGCCTCTCCCAGCATACGGCTCAAAACGGCCGGATAACTGTCACGATCACGATTCTTGATACGTGCTCCATACGTAATACTATTTCCAATACAAGCTACACGAACGGCATCCTTACGGGGAACTTTGAAACTACGTAACCATGAAGTCAGTTCGTTCAACATCTCATCCTTATAAAGGAAACCTTCACGAATTCCCCAACCATGACCACCGGAAGGGTAAATATGCAGAACAGCAAGGAACACCATTCTTATTCAGAGCCAGATAATAATTCACTCCATTAGCGGAGCGGAACAGCCTTATCATCATCACTATAAACGATAAAAGCACGCGGTGTTTCTTTTGTCACTTGCTTCTCATTAGAATACTCCTTTTCCAACTCAGCAGAAGCATCCTTTACCCAAAAGGCTGTTATGGGAACCCATGTGAGTATACGACTTATCAATTGTAATTACCGGATAAAAAGAATCTGGAAATCAGGACGAAGTTCCGGTTTGGCATGAGTCGCGATTGTCGATGCAAGATGTCCGCCGGCAGAAGATCCCATGATACCGATATCTCTCGGATTCAGATTCCATACATCAGCACTGTCCCGCACTATCTTCATGGCAGCCTCGGCATCCGAAATAGGAAGTGTACGGTCACCATTCGGCATACGATATTTCAGAACGATCAATGCGATACCCCTGTTTGTTGAAATACGGTGCCCAATCATATCCTTCGTGGTCTACAGCCAAGTGCGAATATCCACCACCCGGGCACGCCACTACAGCACGACCTGTAGCCAATTCCGGCGCCGGAAGAAATACGCGAAGCGAAGGTTGTTCAATATCAAAAGGGTTCGGAGCATTCTGAGCTACCGCCTGAGAACCTGTGAACCATAAAAAGCAACAGGAATAAAAAGAATAGAAAATTTCTGTTTCATAGTATCTGTATACTTTGATTAATGAATATTTTGATGTGCGAAGATAGTAATTTTATGTATCTTTGCGCCTCCTTTTAAATAGAAAAAAGAAATGCAAGGAATTAAAAACCTGACACACGGGCCAATCAATCGTCAACTATTCAATTTAGCAATGCCTATCATGGCTACGTCATTTATCCAAATGGCATACAGTCTCACGGATATGGCATGGGTAGGACGGCTGGGTAGTGAAGCCGGCCATTGGTTCTGTCGGAATCCTGACATGGATGTCCGGTTCTATCTCCCTATTAAATAAGGTAGGTTCCGAAGTCAGTGTAGGACAATCTATCGGCGCACAAAATCAAGAAGATGCCCGTCACTTTGCCTCCCATAACATTACGATTGCACTTATCATTTCTCTCTGTTGGGGCGGATTACTTTTCATCCTTGCAGAACCCATCATCTGTATCTACGAACTTGAGGTACACATTACCGCCAATGCAATAGAATATCTACGGATTATCTCTACCGGAATGCCGTTTATTTTCCTTTCCGCCGCCTTTACAGGTATCTACAATGCCGCAGGACGAAGTAAAATCCCGTTCTATATCAGTGGTGCCGGACTTCTTTTGAATATCATTCTTGATCCTCTGTTCATCTTCGGTTTCGGTTTGGAGACCAATGGCGCCGCTTATGCAACCTGGATTTCACAAGCTACTGTTTTCTCTATCTTCATCTACCAACTACGTTTCCGAAAAAGACTCACTGCTCGGTGGATTTCCTTTCTTCACTCAATTAAAGAAGAGATACACACGACGTATCCTAAAACTAGGATTACCCGTAGCCACATTGAATACCCTGTTTGCATTTGTCAATATGTTCCTTTGCCGTACCGCCTCTGAGCAAGGCGGCCACATCGGCTTAATGACTTTCACGACCGGAGGACAAATCGAAGCAATTACCTGGAACACTTCACAAGGATTCTCAACCGCACTCAGTGCTTTTATCGCCCAAAACTATGCTGCCGGACGAACCGAACGAGTGCTCAAAGCATGGTATACCACCTTATGGATGACAGGAATCTTCGGAACTTTCTGTACACTGCTATTCATCTTCTTCCGGAAACGAAGTCTTTTCAATATTCGTACCCTAGCAGGCAGCCTATGAGGCCGGAGGTGTATTTCTACGCATTGACGGGTATTCCCAGCTTTTCATGATGCTCGAAATCACCATGCAAGGAGTATTCTATGGTATCGGGCGTACCGTACCTCCTGCTATTATCAGTATCGGATGTAATTATATGCGTATCCCGCTTGCCATTCTATTTGTACGAATGGGCATGTAGAAGGTATCTGGTGGGCAGTC
>VOFK01003703.1_pt1 | contig 42683 bp, 71 predicted proteins | sample 5384121 | NCBI WGS metagenome assembly VOFK01 (sample SAMN12384730, study PRJNA508395) | human gut metagenome | isolation source: healthy gut J | host: Homo sapiens | reverse complement strand
TGTTCCCGTAAGTAATCATCTTTCTCGGCGACTCTACAATCTTGAAATCGCCTCTATCCAAACGGCTTATCACCTCCCCATAGATGTCCGTGGGATACCCTGCCACGGCCAGTCGCAAAGGCTCTCCATCTTGCCCTTTCGCCGTGAGAGTTAAGAACGTAAATGTACATAACATAAGTAAGTAACGTGTGATCTTGTGTATATTCATGATATTATCTATATATAGTTTTTACAAAAGATATACGATTATTTCTTACCTTTGCAACCCATTACTTATTCAGATTAAGGAAAACAGTATAATTTAGAAATATAAAGAAATGGCAAAAAAGAGCTGAAAGAACTTACACCGAGAAGTGTAAACTATTCGCAGTGGTACCAAGATTTGGTAATTAAGGCAGATTTGGCGGAGAATTCCGCCGTGCGGGTTGTATGGTGATCAAGCCTTACGGATACGCTATCTGGGAGAAGATGCAACGTATCTAGACGATATGTTCAAGAAACCGGTCATGTGAACGCTTATTTCCCCTTGCTGATCCCGAAGTCTTTCTTAAGCAAAGAAGCTGAGCACGTAGAAGGGTTCGCCAAGGAGTGCGCCGTGGTTTACTCACTATCGTTTGAAGACAAATCATGACGGTACGGGGGTTGTCGTAGATCCGGCAGCTAAACTGGAAGAGGAATTGATCATTCGCCCGACTTCGGAGACCATTATATGGAATACATACCGTAACTGGATTCAGTCTTACCGTGACCTGCCTATCTTGTGCAACCAATGGGCGAACGTGATGCGCTGGGAGATGCGTACTCGCTTGTTCCTTCGTACGGCTGAGTTCTTGTGGCAGGAAGGCCATACCGCTCACGCTACTCGTGAAGAAGCGGAGATAGAAGCTAGAAGATGCAAGACGTTTATGCGAACTTCGCGAGAGAATTATGGCAATGCCGGTAATAAAGGGCGTGAAGTCTGAGAGCGAGCGTTTCGCCGGTGCTTTGGATACCTATACGATCGAGGCGATGATGCAGGATGGAAAAGCTTTGCAGGCGGGAACTTCCATTTCTTGGGGCAGAACTTCGGTAAGGCTTTCGACGTTACTTTCATCGACAAGAACGGTAAGAGCGACTATGCTTGGGCTACTTCTTGGGGTGTTTCCACACGTTTGATCGGAGCGTTGATTATGTCTCACTCTGATGATAACGGTTTGGTATTGCCTCCACATTTGGCTCCGATACAGGTTGTGATCGTACCGATCTACCGTAGCGCTGAGCATTGACGCAGATCAGCGAGAAGGTCGCTGGTATCGTGGCTAAATTGAAAAGCGTTAGACATTTCCGTGAAATATGATGACGCTGATAACAAGAAGCCGGGCTGGAAGTTCGCTGAGTACGAGTTAAAAGGCGTGTTCCCGTGCGTTTGGCTATGGGTGGTCGTGATTTGGAGAATACGATCGAAGTAATGCCGTGATACTTTTGGAGAAGGAGACGATCACTTGTGATGGCATTGAGGAATACGTGAAGAATCTGTTGGAGGAAATCGAAGCGAATATCTTCAAGAAAGCGTACGATCACCGTGAGGCTAACATCATAAACGTAGATACGTGAGGAAATTTAAGGAGAAGATCGAGGATGGCGTCTTCATCATGGCCCACTGGGATGGAACCCCGGAAACAGAAGAATTGATCAAGAACGAGACGAAAGCTACGATCCCGCTGTATTCCTTTTTTAGCTGGTGATAAGACTCCGGGAAAGTGTATGGTGACAGGTAAACCGTCGGCTTGCCGGGTACTGTTCGCCAGAGCTTATTGATCGCCCCCCCGGTTTCGGGGCGAGTGGTTATAAAAGGTACGCCTTACTGAATGTGTGAGGCGTACCTTTTTTTATTTAAATTGTTTTACTGTCTATTAACTCAATCCCTCAATCATGCCATCCACGATATCGATCTTTCGGGCTTGCGGCTCTTTAGGGAGCCCCGGCATACGCATGATCTCGCCCATGACGACAACGATCATCTCGGCTCCGTTATTGATGATTACATCTCGTACTTTTAGTTCGAAATCCTTGGCGACCCCATAAGCTTTCGGATCGGAAGGAGAATGAATATTGAGTCTTGGCGATACAGATCGGATAATGGGGAAATACCCAAGCTTTCGATCTGACGCAATTTTTATCGGCCAAAGTCGTATAAACAATCGAAGAGCTCCGTATATCTTCTGGGCCACTTTTTGTACCTTCGTACGGATCGGATCATTCAGATCATATGTATATTGTAAAGGAGCGGAAGGATGATTTTCGATCGTATCAACCACTAAGCGGGCAAGTTCCGTACCCCCTTCACCTCCTTCAGAGAAAACGTTATTCATGGCGAATCCAACCCCTTTTTCCTTTTGCAATGCTCAGCCACTAAAGCGAACTCCTCGTCCGTATCGGTAGCGAAACGGTTGAAAGTCACGATTACATTGCTGTCCGAAAGCTCTTCATATTCTCAATGTGTTTATCTAAGTTAGCGAATCCGTTCTTTAATCCTTCGATATTCGGTTCCTGATTTTTTTCAGGAACGCCACCATGAAGTTTTAAGCTCTGGGCAGTCGCTACGATGACTGTCAGTTTCGGTGAAAGCCCCGCTTTTCTACATTTGATATTAAAGAATTTCTCTGCGCCCAGATCAGCGCCGAAACCAGCCTCCTCGTAATCACATATCTCCATAAGTAAGAGCCATTTGGGGCCAATATGGAATTACATCCATGGGCGATATTAGCGAAAGGACCTCCATGTACAAATGGGAGTATTCTCCGTTGTTTGTACTAGGTTCGGCAGTAATGCGTCTTTTAGCAATACGGTAATAGTCCGGCTATGCCAAGATCATTTACCGTGAAAGGCTTATCTTCGTTTGTATAACCCAATAAAATATTTCCGACACGTCGTTTTCAAATCCTCTATATCCGTAGCTGCCAAAGGATCGCCATGATCTGAAGCGGGAGTGATGTCAAATCCGGTCTCGGTAGGGACACCGTTCGCCGAGCCGCCTAGACCCGATACGATGTTACGTAAGCTACGGTCGTTTACGTCAAGAACCCGTTTCCATTTGATCTCCTTCAATCCCTCGCAGGTGTTGCGAGTCGATAAATATAGTTATCCAATAAAGCGGTAATCATATTGTGGGCGGAAGTAACCGCATGAAAATCCCTGTAAAATGCAAGTTGATGTTTTCCATGGGAAGCACTTGGGCATATCCACCTCCGGCAGCACCACCTTTCATGCCGAAACACGGGCCAAGAGACGGCTCTCACGTAAAAGCGACCACCAGCTTTCTTCCCTATTTTATTCAGGCCCCTAAAGCCAGACCGATCGAAACCGTAGTCTTTCCGATTCCCGCTTTAGTGGAGTGATAGCGGTCACTAAAATTAAATTATGCTGGTCCATTTGCTTTTTCGATCAAATGGATAGGAACCTTGGCAATATACCTGCCATAATTTTTGTACTTCCTCACGAGGGATACCTAACGTTGTCGCAACTTCCTTAATTTTACGCAAGTCTGTTTCTCTTGCTATCTCAATGTCCGATTTCATGTGCTTTATGTAAGTTTATATAGTTTTGAACAAAAGTAAATCTAATTTATTATAATAACAAAAATGATACGGAACAAGGTTTTCCCCCTTTTATGGAATAATAAGATTGTGTTATTTTTGATATTTTTTGTGCGAAGATGGTGATGATCTTGCTTTTTGTGATGATAGCTGTTAGGCTTGAAATTGAACTTTTGTAAAGTGAACTTTACAAAAAATCATACGTTTGCTTGTCGCACTCTTAAAGAATTATAAAATAGTCTTTAAAATTATCCATCTATGATAATTTGATTAATTTTGTGGTGTCACAATGATAAAAAAGAAAGCTAAAATGGCTTGAGTGTGATAAATTGAAATAGATAAGAGATTAATAACATTAGCAATATAATATGTAAATTTAAGGTTATGTCAACAGTAAGATTTAGTCAGGTTACATTTGCTACTAAATCGTGGGTAGCAGAAGCATGGGGAAAAAGATGGTAGTGGAATTGTTTAGCGGCCGTGTCGTAGCGGAAGTCAAACAATTGGATGAAGTATGTGAATCAAAGTGGGAAGTAGAATTGAAGAAGCTTCAAAACGAGGTTCATTCTTTATGTCATCATGCGATCCATCAATTGCTCCCCGATAGCCGGCTCTTATCAACAGGCATTACTGGATGACGTTGCCCAAGCCTATACGGTATACGCTCCGGAAGAAGCAGGAGTCTATCTTCAACCGGGGAAACCAAGCGATCGAGGATATCAAAAAGGGCATGTATCGGGTATTCGCTACAACGCTTGTAAAATGCGTGAGGCGAACCGTAAAGTAAGCGAGTTGGAAGATATGCACGCAAAAGCGATCATGTACCATAATTCAGTGAAACCTTATATGGATACACTTCGTTTCCATATCGATCAGCTTAAGCATATATTGCATGTAGCGTAATAAGATGGGCTGTCCGGGTTTGGTTACTCTCCGGGCAGCCTTCTTCTTTTAGCGAGGTTGGATAATCAGTAGGGAGAAATAGGGGAAATCCTTGGAATGTATAGTGGCGATATCAGTAGTATAATATTCTTTTTCCTGTTCCTACATTCTCGAAATAATGAAAACCGCCTTATCCGCATACTGCCGGATACAAGTATGAATAGCCTCTTGGCAACCCGGTAATTTCATGATGACGATGATCATTCCATTTTCTATTTTTGCCGAAAGTTCATCGAACGACGCAGTCCCGGGGATTACATTAATTTGCTCCTCTTGTTTTACGATATGTATCCCGGCCAAGGCACCTGCCGCTATAAATGCCGGAATTCCTGCGATTCGATCTACCGGGATTCCTGCTTCCTCGAATTTATCGTATACATATTGTATAGATGAATAAAAACCAGCGTCTCCCTCGGCGACGATCACGATTTGTTTTCCTTTCAAATATTCAGCTTGGGCATCCAGAAAAACAATTCGTTATAAGCGTTTAACATCTGTCCGTTCCTTACTCATTGGCAAAATAAACGGATGGATCAAGGATTCGTCTACCTCAATAGCTTTCAATATATCCGTCGCCCGAGATATGATTCCATGCTTGCCTTGTGTAGCAGGACAATAGATAATATCAGCCTTTTTGTAATGTTTTTAAGACCTTTCAGCGTAATTAATTCCGGATCACCGGGACCTAATGAGACGATGTGAATAAGGATGATTCATGTGTATCTGTTTTTATTTGAAACGCAAAAGTCCTTAAAATTGCGGATGTATACAAATATTCTTACTACTTTTTGTCGCTGTAACAGGCTCCGCTTATCTTTTCTGGGAGGCGGATTAAAAGGGAACCGGTGAGAATCCCGGACAGACCACGCTGCTGTGAACTTCTAAACATTCGGACAATACCTTGGCCACTGGTTTCGTAATCGGGAAGGCGTCCAGAATGGAAGTAAGTCAGAAGACCTGCCGGTTCATAAATAAATGTTGCTGTCCCGTGGGCAGGACGAGAGTAACTGTCAATGATCAACTGTCAATTAAACAAGGATTATGAATAAGTTTATAGCGGGTGGATGCTTGCTTTTATCGGTATTGACTTTATCATGTACTTCAGGTATCCGTGAAAAAGGAGAAATAGGGAAGACGGCTTCCGTAGAGCAATCCGCATTCTCGCAAAGAGCAGGTTAAGCCTTTATACGCCCAAGGATTCAAAGCTTACCTATGCGGATCAATATGTCTTGCTGATATTCAAGATCCTCAAAACGAGGAAAGCACCACGTTTCATTATGCGTTCGTAAAAAGAGGTTCGAAACCCACGGGGATTCCCGTTGATTATACGATGATAGACTTCCTATCCCGAAGCGTTATCTGTATGACTTCCTGCAATTATCGAATTTATTAAATTGGGTGCCTTGGATAAGGTCGTTGGGATTACCAGTACACGGCATTTGTTCAATAAAGAGATGAACGAACGCCTGAAAGAAGGTAAAAACCGCAAAGATCGGTATAGAGGGAAATTTCGATAACGAGGTTATCATGAGTATGAATCCTGATTTGATCCTTGTATCGCCATTCAAGCGGGGAGGCTATGAGACGCTGAAAGCCGGGGTATCCCCCTTGATTCCCCATTTGGGTTATAAGGAGACTACGCCATTGGGACAAGCTGAATGGATCAAGTTCATAGGCTTGTTGTTAGGGGTAGAAAGAGGGCAATGAGCGTTTTGCCGCCATTGAGAAGAGGTATAATGAATTAAAGGAACTTACGGCGGATGGCAAGGTTAAAAAACGTCCGATCGTTTTTAGTGGCGAGTTACGGGGTGGAAACTGGTATGCCGTAGGAGGAAAGAGTTTCTTGGCACAGCTTTTCAAGGATGCCGGCGCTGATTATTTCTTGAAAGACGATGAGCGATCCGGTGGTGTTACATTAGACTTCGAGACGGTCTATAACCAAGCGGACGATGCTGATTTCTGGCGTATCGTGAATAGTTTCTCGGGAACGTTTAGCTATGAGGCATTGAAAGAGCAAGATCCTCGTTATGCGGATTTCCGTGCGTTCCGGGAGAAAGGGATTATCTATTGTAATATGAAGAACACGCCGTTTTATGAGAGTATGCCGACAGAACCGGAGATCGTCCTAGCGGATTTGCTTCATATCTTTCATCCGGATTTATTACCGGAGCATGAGCCGGTCTATTATTCTCGACTTAAATAAGGAACACTGATGAGACATTCAAATACCCTATGGATGCTGGCGATTGTCACGGCTATTTTTGTTCTAATCTTTTTTGAATTTGGTGTTGGGGTCAGTCTCTATTCCTCTTCAATCGGTTTGGCATATTATCTGAATTCAGGAAATGAGCCTATTACATGGCAGAATATTATCTGAAATCCCGACTACCACAGGCATTGACAGCGTTGGTAGCGGGAGCAGGCTTATCCCATCAGCGGCTTACAGATGCAAACCGTTTTCCGTAATCCATTGGCCGGACCTTCGGTCTTAGGTATCAGTTCGGGAGCGAGCATGGGTGTCGCTTTCGTGGTGTTGTTAAGCGGTAGTTTAGGGGGCGTTGCCTTGAGTAAACTTGGTTTTATGGGGGAGATCGCCTTATCGATAGCGGCCGTGATCGGTTCCTTATCCGTGATGGCGCTGATCGTGTATGTTTCCCAAAAGGTAAAAGGAAATGTCACGTTGTTGATTATCGGTGTGATGATCGGTTACGTGGCAAACGCCGTGATCGGTGTACTTAAATTTTTAGCGTCGAGGAGGATATCCGTGCATACGTGATTTGGGGATTGGGTAGTTTCGCCCGTGTTTCCGGTAATCAGATGACGTTGTTCGGATTCTTATGACAGTCTTGATCCCTCTCTCGTTCCTGCTTATCAAGACCATGAACTTGATGCTTCTTGGGGATAGCTACGCACGCAATTTGGGACTTAATATCAAGCGGGCCCGTTTGTTGGTTATCACCTCGGCCGGGGTCCTTACGGCGATTGTCACGGCTTATTGCGGACCTATTATCTTCTTGGGGCTAGCCGTTCCGCATTTATGCCGGGCCATATTTCAAACTTCCGACCATCGGATTTTAATGCCTGCGGTCTTATTCGCAGGTGCGGCGTTGGCGTTGATCTGTAATTTGATCGCCCGTATGCCGGGGGTTCGAGGGAGCGTTACCTGTCAACTCGGTAACCGCTTTAGTAGGTGCTCCTGTAGTGGCTTCGGTATTATTTAGAAAACGAAAGAATGAATTGAACGAGTAAGATGAAACAAGATACGATTCATATTAACGGACTTTCGATCGGTTACCATTCTAAGAGTAGTACAAAAACTGGTAGCTAAAGGTATACACTCTACGATCTATAGTGGTGAATTAACCTGTTTGCTGGGTGCTAACGGGGTGGGGAAGTCTACTTTATTGCGCACGTTATCGGCTTTCCAACCTAAATTAGATGGGGAAATATTGGTCCTAGGAAAAGATATAGATGCTTATTCCGATAAGGAATTGAGCACCACGATCGGTGTCGTGCTGACCGATAAATGTGAGATCCGGAATATGTTGGTACGGGAATTGGTCGGGATGGGACGTAGCCGTATACCGGCTTCTGGGGTAAGTTGAGCAAGGATGATAAGCGGATCGTGGAAGAATCCATCGCCCTTGTCCGCATTGAGGAACTAGCATCCCGCATGGTCCATACCTTATCGGATGGAGAACGCCAGAAAGTGATGATCGCTAAGGCGCTCGCTCAGGAGACTCCGGTTATTTACTTGGATGAACCTACCGCATTCCTTGATTTTCCCAGCAAGGTAGAGATTATGCAATTACTCCATCATCTAACCCGGAAAACGAATAAGACGATATTTATGTCCACTCACGATTTGGAGCTGGCTCTCCAGATATCGGATAAGATATGGTTAATGGACAAAGCAAATGGTATCTCTACCGGTACCCCCGAGGATTTGGCATTGAGTGGTCATTTAAGCAATTTCTTCGCCCGGAAAGGGATTGTTTTCGATAAGGATACCGGGTTATTCCGTATAGATAATCAATTCTCCCGACAGATCCGCCTCGTTGGACATGGCCAGAAATACGCTATGGTGCGTAAAAAGCGCTCCAGCGAAACGGAATTTTGGCGAATCGGGAAGTGGAATCGAATATCTGGATTGAGACTGGCGATTTAAAGACCACCCACTTTATCATCCATGAGACTTCCGGCGGTACCTATATCACCCAAACGATAGAAGAATTACTTGCCTATTTTGATACTGAAAAATCATAACTATGAAATTTTCAATTCATAACTATGTTTTTCTTCATTCATAGTTATGAATTTTTTCCATTCAAATCCATTGTTTTAAAGTAAGCTAGCTTCGTCGGCTTTCCTGTAATTGCTTGAAAGATACATACAACTTTAATTCCACCATTCCTGTCACTTCTACGGCTGTGTGGAGTACAGGTGTTGGTTCAAGAAAATGGTTGGGGTTACACCTAATGAATATAGACAAAATCGAAACAATTAGACATTTAATTCAACGTCATGTAACAATATGAAGTTTGCATGTATGGATCTTTACACGGTTCTTCCGTCGGGAATCGTGCTAGCTCGTGCGTGCCTTTCCGGACAGTAAGTCCTAAATGTTAAATGAGTAGTGAGATGTAAAGAGACAAACGGTAAAAAAAACGATAATGTAAAATGAATCGAAAAATAGAAGTGATTGAGAATAAAAGTAGGTAGAAAAAATGTCTCTTTCTTACGCAGAAAGAGAGACAACTTTCAGAATGACGGGTAAATATCCGTTTTCGGGTGTAAAAGTAGCTCAAATTGCTGATAAAGGCAAGGAGAGTGCTTAAATCTTTTATCAAAATTAAAAAAAACAAACAATAGCGAGCCGTCAAGCGTGACGTGCCTTGTCCTATTAACATTTCCAAGGGATTGAAAAAAACAGCGGATAGGGCGTTTATCCTCCTGTTGTCTCTTTCTGCGTAAGAAAGAGACAACGTGATTCAAGCAAAAAAAATGTGAAATGTAGTAGTGAAAAAGCACGTGCAGGTATGGAGGAAATAGGTGTAAAATTACAAAAAGCAGTATTGATGATGATGTCAATAGTATGGGTGTTAGGAATGTCAAGTTGTGAGGATCGTCTCGATTCACCCCTGCCCGTCTACGGGTGAGGGCAAGACGGTGGAGGTATCGCTATGCGTGGGATTGGCAGACTGGGAAGATGCGGCGGCATTGAGTACGAGATCTATCCACACGGAGGCTAATGAAGGCTTTGGCTTTGATGTGCGTCTGTTCTCCGGTCAAAACATGGGCACGAAGGCTATAACGGTTCCTGAAGATCCCTTGGCTACGGCCAAACCCGATAAGTTATATGGTTTGGAGATCTGGCAATACGACCGGGCGGAAATTGCATCAATAACAGCACGCAAAACCTGGTAATAAATCCATAGGGGAATCCTTCACCGTGCCTTTGGTAGATCCTGCGACACTGTCAACCCCCGAGACCGAATGCCACTTGCTGATCGTCGCCCGTGGATATAATGGCTCGAAAAACACGATTGAGTCCCTTTAAGGGCAAGAGGCTGTCGGATATTCAGGACATGATGCTGATTCTTCGGTAATAAACTCGATAACGACAAAGGATCAAATAAAAGTGATGCCCCTATCTCTTGCTTCTCCCCTCATGTCTGTATAGTGAAGGAGGGCGAGACGTATAGGATACAGAACCCGGAGGTACAGGATATCCGCGTCTTATTACGCCGTTTGGCTTCCCGGCTGACGATCACATGGGAAAACGTCTCGAAAAACACGGGATATGTCTTGAAACAAGTTATGCTTCAATCCATACCTGCCAATTACCGATTATTGCGTCATCCGGAGGACAAGGCGACATATCCCTCTTTACTGGATCAATACTCTACCTTGCAGGTTCCCGATGTAGAGGAGTCGGGCAGCTATACTTGCTGGATCCCCAGTGTGCTACGAGGCGAAAGCCCGAATGCCACGTCCTCTATTATCGCACGAAAGTGAACGCTCCGAAAGGTAGTGTTTACATTACGCTGGTATCACAAGATCCTGTGAATATCAAGAAAAAATTGAGTTACCGTGTCTATTTGGGAGGAAGTTCAAGTCATGATTTCAATCTGTACGACAATACGAACTATGTTTACGGGATTAAGATGTCACACTCGGAGCTTCCGGTGGATGGCAAACGTATTACCATCGTGAATCCGATCGGGGCTTCCGAGAATAACAATAACTTGGTTCCCACGGCCAACTGTTTCATGATTGTTCCGGGAGGCGCCTTTTTGTTTCGATCCCTATAAATATACGGTCGATGGGACGGCGGATCAAGAGAATTCCACACTGAAAGGGTGGGCTGACACGGAGGGGGGTATCACTTCCGTGGAACTTTTATGGCAGACCTTGAAAGCGGAGATTTGGGAGATCCGGTAATGGGTATCGTAAATACCGAAGAGGATCATACGAATATTGTGGACATAAAGAGAGACGACGGTCAGGATATAACGAAGAACCCCTTTGTCTGGCCAGGGGAGGACGGATCTATTGCCGTGTCGCCCCTAACACGACCGGAGGTAGCGGCTTGATAGCGGCGAGAAACGACAAAAGGCGATATTCTCTGGAGTTGGCACGTATGGGTGACAGATTATCATCCGGACGCTACCGGGGGATGCCTCGGTAGGTGACGAGCCGGAGACAAAACGTAAGCAAAAATATACGTATGGGAATCATCCGAATCAATATCCTATCATGGATCGTAATCTGGGCGCTTTAGCCGGATATACCACGATACCCGCGGAAGAGGAGGATAGGTCGAAGGCACATGGTTTCCATTATCAATGGGGTAGAAAGGACCCCTTTCCCCAGTAGTTATACTACAAAGTACGTGTCCAAAATAGAGCGTATAGATTTGACTAAACCCGTGAAAAATATATTGAATTTATATAGGCCGGATGGTGTTACTTATTATTCACGTAAGATAGTACCTTCTGCCACGACTTTTAGGGAAGCCTATAAAGACCCGTCATCTATTTATAAGCCAAGTGGCAATAACGCTGATAATCTTTCCTGATCATGAATCTAAATGATGTAAAACAAGCTTGGGGTGGTAGTGCGGTGAAGACCGTTCACGACCCATGTCCGGCCGGCTGGCGGGTGACAAAAGTGGAGAACTATTATCCCCTTTATTCAATGATGTCAACCATAGCGCTACAGTCCTAGCCTGTATTTGATGAATATGCAAAACAATGGCGAAAAGACAGATGGGGGTATCGTTGTCTATTTTGATAAAGAGCAGAGGAGGACGACCTATATCCGATATACCGGTTATTGGTATTTAAGCGATCAGTATCTTGGGATTGGTGAGAACACGTTGCTTTGGTGCCGAAACGACGTTGCAAAGCAAAGCTGGCGCTAAACATTTCAGAAGGGATTATAATCTGACTGCTAAATATGGAACCTTGCCCACTTCCGGACATTTACGTGAGGCCATACCTCTTCGTTGCATCCAGGAACGGGCGAATTGATACGACGAACCATAAAGGCTCCCCCCTCGTGCCTTGCCGTAAACGCTTGGGGAAACGTTCTTTGACATGATGAGATTAATAAGGAAAAGTGATAATCGCTGTTGTAATATAAATTGTTATATTTGTATTCACAACTCAAAAAATAGTGATACTTATGGAAACGAGAAGAATACCGATCGGCATCAGCGACTACAAGGAATTGATAGATGAAGGTTTTTATTATGTGGATAAGACAGACTTTATCCGTGAGCTTCTGGATCTTGGTAGCAAGATCACCTTGTTGCCCCGTCCCCGTCGTTTCGGCAAGACGCTGAACCTTTCGATGCTGCGGTACTTCTTCGAGAAGACGGATGGTAACGTGTTCCGCCCGTTGTTCGACGGCAAGCGTATCCGGGAGTGGAAGGATTTTGACAGGCATCAAGGTCAATACCCTGTGATCATGTTGACGTTGAAGGACTGCAAGGCGGATACGTTCGATAAAGCCTTGGAGCTTGTCGCCTCCGAACTTCAGAAAGAGTTTTTCCGGCATAAGTACCTGTTAGATTCTCCCGTAATGGATTCGACCTATCGTCCGATCTTTCAGTCTTTGTTGGAAGGCAATCCCGGTGAGGTGAGAATGCAAAGATCTTTACTCTTACTATCCGAATTGCTGACCGCTCATTGGGGTATGCCCCCTCTGGTATTGCTCGATGAGTATGACACCCCTATTCGTGTGGCTTTCGAGAAGGGGTATTATGATCGTATGATCGTCTTCATGCGCAATTTCATGTCGATGGTCTTCAAGGACAAAACCTCTATCTTCCGCGTGTAATCACGGGAATCCTCCGTGTAAGCAAGGAGTCGATCTTTAGCGGGCTGAACAATATCGACGTGGATACCCTGCTGGATCGTCCGATGTGTACGGCGTTTGGCTTCACGCAAGTGGATGTCGACACGCTGCTCGACTCATACTCGTTGGGTGATCAGAAGTCGGAGGTCAAGCACTGGTATAACGGTTACTTGTTCGGGAATGAGGTGGTATATAATCCATGGTCTGTATTGAACTATATAAATAAAGGTGGTGTCTTTGCGCCTTACTGGGTGAACACGGGCTCAGACGTGTTGCTTCGTCATTTGATAGCTGAGGGCCCCTCCCAAGTACGGACGGGGATCGAGACGCTTGTCCAAGGCGGTAGCGTGTCTAGCGTGATCAACGATAAGCTCGCTTTCCCCCGACTTGTTGTCTAGCGCGTCCAACATCTGGTCTTTCATGCTGTTCAGCGGCTATCTGAAAGCGTCGGAGGGGAGAATGACCGCGATCACTTGATGTCGTACACCTTGGGGGTGCCGAACACGGAGGTTTCCACGGTTTTTTCTACGATCATCCGGGCTGGATCAACGACGGCCCCGTGAAGAACGACCGCCTTGAGATGATGCTGCAGGCTTTGGACGAGAACGATATCGAGGCGTTCGAGGATCTTGAATGAGTTCGTTGTGAATACGCTCTCCTATTACGACACGAACGGCCGTGATCCGAGAAGGTCTACCAAGCCTTCTTTGTTGGGAATGCTGGTAAGTCACGGCTCGTATAAGGTGAGCAGCAACCGTGAGTCCGGTTTAGCAGATATGACATCTTGATGTGCCCTGTTGACGTTAGCCGTCGTGGATACATCATGGAGTTGAAACGTCTTCGAATGAGCAGCACGGTCGAGACGACGTTGGATACGGCTTTGCAGCAAATAAAAGACAAGCGATACGCCGCCACGCTCCATGCGGCCGGTGTGCGTGATATTCTGGAGATGGCCATCACCTTCGATGGCAAACGTGTGTGGTGAAGACCTCCGAATAAAATAACAATTCTTATCCTTATTAATCCCGTCATGCGATGATATAATTGTTGTCGCATGCGCAAAATTACACGGTTCCCCGTCGGGTATCGTGCGGTTTCGTGCGTGCCTTTCTGGACAGTAAGTCCGAAATGTTAAATGAGTAGTGATTTGTAAAGAGACAAAAAGCGAAATGAAAGAAAATGGAAAAGAGGAATGAAAATGGAAGATATTGAGAATGAAGGGATGAGAGAAAAAAAAAGTTGTCTCTTTCTTACGCAGAAAGAGACAACTTTCAGAATGACGGATAAATATCCGTTTTCGGGTGTAAAAGTAGCTCAAATTGCTGATAAAGGCAAGGTGAGTGCTTAAATCTTTTGTCAAAATTAAAAAAGACAAACAATAGCGAACCGTCAAGCGTGACGTGCCTTGTCCTATTAACATTTCCAAGGGCTTGAAAAACAGCGGATAGGAGCGTTTATTCTCCTGTTGTCTCTTTTCTGCGTAAGAAAGAGACAGGTGCTTTCAAGTAAAAAATATGTGAAATGTAGTAGTGAAAAAGCACGTGCAGTTATGGAGGAAATGGGTGTAAAATTACAAAAAGCAGTATTGATCATGATGTCAATAGTATCGATGTTAGGAGTGTCAGGTTGTGAGGATCGTCTCGATTCACCCTGCCCGTCTACGGGTGAGGGCAAGGCGGTGGAGGGTATCGCTCTGCGTGGGTATCGCCGACGAGGTGGATGCCGCATCGCTTGCCGGCGGCACGTCCGGTACGAAAGCGGGGGAAGGCGTTGGTTCCGGCTCCGGTCTCAATGTGGCTGCAAATCCTCTGCCAAGACCAAGGCTGCCGTAGAAGACCCGTTGGCCACCAAGCCGGATAAGCTTTTACGGCTTGGAGATCTGGCAATACGATGCGGGCGGTAATTTTAAAACCGGCAAAGGAGTGAGTTATACGAGCGCCGTTGAGATTGGTTCCTCCTTCACGGTCACGCTGGAGGCTTTGGACAATTGCCAGCTGGTGATAATCGCCCGGGGATATAACGGTTCCGCCTACACGGTGGGTTCCCCTTAGTGGGAAAAGCGCTTTCCGCCGTGCAAAGCACGACAGCCACGTCATCCATGATCGAGGGGATCAAGAATGAGGGGGGATATAAAGGCCATGCCCTATATCCTTCACCTGCCTAAGGTGAACGTAACCTCGGCAGGCGAGATCCAAAGCCCTGACGGTACGGATGTCCGCATCCTCCTGCGCCGCTTGGCTACCCGCCTGACGCTGTCTTGGAAAAACGAATCGGAGAAAACCGGCTATACTCTAGAGCAAGTCCTGCTGCAATCCATCCCCGTAGACTACAGGTTGTTGAAACCCGTCAATGACGATACCTACCCGTCCCTGTTGGATCAATATACCACCATACAGGTGGCAAGCGTCTCGGACGAGGGAAGCTATACCTGCTGGATTCCCTCCGTCGTACGCGGGGAGAGCGCCTACGCCTCCTCCGCTTATTACCGCACGAAGGCGAACGCCCCGAAGGGCAGCGCCTACGCTACCTTCATCTCCCGCCACAAGAGCGACGGCGGCAACGAAACGGATAGCCGGAAGAAACTGAACTACCGCGTCTATCTGGGTGGCAGCACCAGCAAGGAGTTCGACTTATACGATAACACGAACTATATATATAATGTGGAGATGTCGCACAATACGCTTCCAGTTGACGACCGTCGCATAACTATCATCGACCCAATCCCTGCCTCGCAGAACAACAACAACATAGTCCCCCACGGCGAACTTTGCTTTTATGGTAAAACCGGGTGGAGCGTTCTGCTTCAACCCATACAACTACAACCATAAAGGGAGTAGCCGGAGGCAATACGATATTGCGAGACTGGTGCGGCCTTTCAGGCACTACCTTCTCCACTCCGATAAAAAACTCCGTGAAAGTATTGTGGCAGACGCTGGAGGATGGCGACCTGGGCGACCCCGCACTGGGAGTCGTTAACAAATACGCCCCGCAGGTACCGGCCGAAGATGACCACACGAACATAGTGGAGCTAAAAGAACGGCGACAGCCTCACGGATGCCCGTATCTACTGCCGTGTCGCTCCGAACACCACGGGAGGCAGTGGCCTTATCGCCGCCTACGATGGCGAGAACGGAACGGGCAATATCCTTGGAGCTGGCATGTGTGGGTAACGGATTATAGTCCCTCGGCAACAACCGACGCTACCATTCTCTCGCCGGACAACCAGCGCATCTTGAAATTGCAGAACGGGGCGACCTCATATAAGCCCATCATGGATCGTTGCCTAGGTGCCTACGATGGCTACGTGTCCGTCCCTCCGATATCCTCGATATGTCGCGTGCCAACGGTTTTCATTACCAGAGGGCACGTAAAGACCCTTTCCCCGGAAGCTATACGGCGGAAAAAATAGCGAATCAATATAAATTCACCATCAATGCCGCCCTACCTCCCAAGCATTGCCTGAACAGGTATAAGGCGGACGGAATCACATGGGTGATGCCGACAGGTCTAAATTTCAGCTCGGTTCATCATGCCTATCAGCATCCCGAGGCTTTTGGGCAGCCGCAAAATCAGGAATGGTCATCCAATCCCAGTTCGATGCGAACGGCAGGCCCACTTGGAAAGTGACAGCAAAACCGTGATGATCCATGTCCTGCCGGTTGGCGGGTTCCGACACAGAATGAACTTCAAGTACTAATAAGCCGTAATTCCTCTGACTGAATACGATACTATCTAATTCTGAAAAAAATGGTGGAGTCCTTTTGAAATACGATAATACGGCAAACGGCACGTACCTGCGATTCTCCGGTTATCCGGCCGGATTTGACTACATTAAATAATGTGGGATACACGACTTTCTTGGCTATTACAGCCTCCAATGTCAGAGCGAGTAACGTATTTATCGCCAGTCGTAGCGGTGGGATCGTAGAAGGGGAGGAGGACTTAAGTTCGCCGGCAAAGATAACCGTGATGCCCAAAAACATCCGCTGTATCCAAGAATAAGATCATGACATAACATCTAATTAAACGGATTACTAACAATTAAAAACAAACCAATCATGGCAAACGAGTATTACTGAAAGTATGGCTTCGGCCAAATTTGTTAACCAAGGATGACGACAACGACTACATCGCGGAGGGTATTGACCCAAAAAACACCCTGCACAACGAGAATATAGCCAACGCCATCATCAAGGAAGGTTCGAGATCAAGTACGACACCTTGCTCTCTATCATCAAAGCAACGCGACCGCATCGTGCGGGAGCACCTCATGATGGGCTACAGCCTACTCACCGAGGTGTGCCAGTACACGCCTCGTATCACGGGCCCTTGGGGAGGCGAGACGGCGAAGTTCGATCCCCGCTATCCATAAGCTGACGCTCGATATCGTGCCCTCCGCCGAGATGCGTGACGCGTTGAGCAAGGTGGGCGTGGAGGTTCTAGGAGCCAAGTCCGAGGTGGGGCGCATCGGCATGGTGACCGATACCTTCACGGGATTGTCCAACGGCTCTATCACCCCGAACGAGGACATACTGATTGAGGGTGACCGTATCCGTATCAACGGGGCGGACAGCTCGGTAGGTATCTTTTTCGTGTCGGAAGATGGCGAGGAGGTTACGCCCGTGACCCGCCGCCCTCACGCAAAACGACCCCAGCCGTATCATCGCCCGCGTACCGGCCTTGACCGACGGCAAGTACAAGCTACGCATCGTGACGCAGTTCTCGAAAGGCGTCACCTTGCTCAAGTCTCCCCGCACGATCGAGTACAAGCTGCCGCTCACCGTGGGTGCCGGGGGGAGGCGACTCCGAGAGCCCGGATGAGATTTGATCCGGGGGTGAGGCATCATCCCTAGCACAGGGGAGACATCATCCCTAATACTAGGGAGGTATCGTCCCTAACGCTGGGGAGGCATCATCCCTAACGCTAGGGAGACACCCTCCCCGACGGCAGGGAACCGGCCCGTACAGAGGGAAAGGAAAAACTATAGATAAACTAGTATATGAGATTAAGACATTTATCGGAAAAACAGCTTTTTTATTACTCGGCTTCCTCGTCTTGGGAGCTTGCGGTAAGGACGATCCGAACCACCCGTTCCCGGTTCCGGCGAGGGATTGTTGCGGGTATCCGTGCGACATACGGGCGATACTCCCTTGGCCGTTTTCGCTTATAAGGCGGATGGTTCCCGCGTGGCGGGGAAGGAAGAGCCCGCCGGAACGCCGTCTACGTGGTCGTGGAGCGAGCGGCTCGTGGTGGGGGAGTACGCCCTGCTGGTCGCCGGCGCCGACCCCGCCGAAGTCCGGTTGGGCGATACGGAGAATCTGGGGAAAGCCTATGCCGCCGCCCTTCCCTCGGGAAGCGACAGCCTGCTGGTATCGCTGGATAGCCCTCTTTACGTGGAGAGCGTGACGGGGATTAAGGTGACCGATGGCGATGAGACCGCGTCTCATCGACCCCCAAGATATCCGCCGGATCTTGCGCCTTACCATCGACGCGGGGAAAGGCTTCGGCGGGGCGAAGGTGGAGGGCCGTTTGGACGGGATAGCCTCGTCGGTGCGCCTGTCCGACCGGATAGCGACAGGAGTGGGTGTGCTCGACCTTGATTTCCGTGCCTCGGCTACGGGCGTAGCGGGCGTTTACCAAGCCGTGGCGGGTATCTTGGGTACGGTGACGCTGGACGGCTCGGACCGGAGCAACGTCTGCACGCTCGTTCGAGACCGCCGGCGGCGAAGCGTTTCAGCTACAAGGAGAACCTGACCGCGAGCCTGCATGAGGCCATGTCCTCGGGCCGTGATACGCTGGATCTCTCCTTGAAGGTAAGCCCCGCCGTTCCGATCCGCCTTTTTACACCGGCATCCAGACCCGTGCCGCCGTGGACGTTTTCGACTCCACGCCCGTATCCATCGCCGTAGGCACTTCCGCCGGCGATTACACGGAGCATTGGACGGGGACGGCCACGGAGGGCGATATCCTCTTGGACCCGGAGCGCTACTATCCCACGGACGGCTCCGCGCTTTTCATCCGCAGCTATCCCCCGCCGCCCCCCCACGTGAACGGCGAGGTACGGTACGAGCTGACGGGGCAGGAAGACTTGATGCTGACCGATGAGCGGAGCGGCTCCCTGTCCCGCCGTTTCGACGCTACGGAAACGCCCTTGATCCATAAGCACCTGCTGACGCAACTCAGCTTCCGCCTACGTGTCAAGGGAGCGCCAGACGGGTATAGCGTAAATGCCGTCAAGCTGAACGGGCTAGCCTCGGTAGCTAAGGTGTCCTTGTCGGATGGAGAGGTGGTCCGGTCGGGGAGACCAGCTCGGTGATCATTTATTCTTCCGATGACGGGAATGGTATCCCCCGTGGTGGATGGCGTAGTGACGCTCCCCGGATTCGTGCTGGTGCAGCCCAAGGCCTCCTTGACGCTTGACATGACGCTTCGCGCCGGAAGGTGATCCCGCCTCCGAGCAGGATTTCAAGGATCTCCCCGTCTCGTTCGGCGGCGAGGGCAACGAGAGTGGAGGGGCTTACGATATTGAGATCTCCCTTGAGATACCCGTTGATCAGAGGAACCGGACGATCCCGATACTCCCGAGGAACCCAAGGAGCCGGATCCCTTCGAGGAGTACCAAGTAAAGATAACGGCAACCGTCACCCCGTGGAAACCGGGCAATGGCGGCAACGCCGATTTATAGACCAGATTATTTAATTCATATTTTTTATTAATACTTTAAAATTACAAGACAAATGAAAAAGATTTTGACAATGGCGGCTGTGGCCCTGTTAGCGGCAAGCTGCTCGAACGACAAGGATGTGATCACTCCCGATTTGGGTACGGCGAACGCTCCGGTAGCGATCAAATTGACACAAAGCGTGGAAGGTATCACGACTAAAGCCCCGATCACGAGCGGATCGCAGGTGGAAGGTATCGTGGTGATGGTGGACGTGACTTCCGGACACGAGCATGATTGGGCTAGCTTTAATCCGGTTTACAAGAATGAGATCAATGGAACTACAAAGGCATTGGAAAAACGTGCCAACGTAGCCGGCGCTGTATTTACGGCTGGGACAGAGACGGATATTACCTTGACTCCCACCTTATATTATGATAATGCGCAGGTGAGTGCTAAAAACTCCCATATCACGGCGGTCGTTCCTTCCGGAACAATCGAGTCCTCAAAAGTGGTTTTCGGTAAGGTAGACGGATTGCAGGATGTCATGACGATCGGTACGGATCAAGATGCCGGAACAGCAGCGTTACCAAGTCAGGAGGATGTAAGTTGACGTTTTCCCACAAGACCACCCAATTGGTTTTCGCCGCTAGTTACACTAGTGTGGCTGATAACAAAGGAGAATGGGCCGGAAAGGACGTATCCATCAAGAGCATCAAGGTTTTGGGCACGCAATTGCCCCAATCCGTGAACCTGACAAATGGTGACGTGAATTGGGCTACTGCCTCCGATTTCTCTGTTCCCAATATCACGACAACCATCCTTTCCACGACAGCTTCTACGATTAGCCCGGCAGTGATGCTCGCTCCGTCTAATGATATCAAGCTGAACGTAACGATCAACGTAGGCGGTACGGATCGTACCTTCTTGAATGTCCCGGTGATGGACTCAAAGAATGCAGGTGAAAAGTTGAATGCCCAAGAAGGCTATGCCCATACGGTTACGTTGAACATTACCGAGCCAGACAAACCTACAGGAGATAATGTGAAGGCACTGGAAGTGAAAGCCACTGTCAACGAATGGAAACAGGGTAACGGCGGAACCGTTGACTTGAAATAATCCCAAATATCCCTCAACCATCATGAGACAACTCTCTATATACATATTGTCGATGATAGTCATGGGATCGTTGGCCGCTTGCTCGGACAATGGTGAGGCGGGAGGTGAGATACCTTCCGCCGATCCTCCGATCGAGCTTCGGGCGACGTACCCGGACACGTCCATAAGCACGAAAGCGGAAGTGGGAGAGGCGGAGGCGTTCAAGACCACCCTCTTTTGCGTGACCCGTCTCGACGCCATCACAGGTGTTCCCGACTATACGAGTCTTGCCGATCGTTTCTCCACCCCCGTATCCGACGTGACCACAAGTTGGGCCGATGCCGTATTCTACGAGGAATGGGTAGAGCGGACGGCTGATGTGGCGGTAGGCGGGGTATCTCATGGGATGCCTCTCGTAAGCACCATTATCCCGCATGGGAGCGAACGTGTATCTGGTCGGCGTATCTCCCGTGGCGGGCGATAACTCGTACGATGCCACCGAGGGGTACCGTAAGCTATACCCTTGACGGGCATATGGACTTGATGTACGCCGGCCTTGGCGGGTAATAAGTGGGATGGCAACCGTTTTACGGGCAATACCGTCGCCGGGGTCGAGGCGAATCGCTCATTGAATTACGCCCACTTGCTTACCCAGCTGGTATTCAAGGCAAAGAAGCATGATGCCGGAGGACTGGAGGTGAAGGTGAACAAGATTATCGTGAAAAGCATACCTACGGCGGTAAATGTTCCGCTGGCTACGGGCGAGGCTGTCTTCTCCGGTTCCTCGGAAGTGATCCTTGAGCCTGCCGGCAACGCCACGGTAGGGGCATCAAATGTCGGTCCCATCGATCTGGGCTGCCTGTATCTGCCGCCTACACCCCGATCCGGGCAATGTGAAAATAACGGTCGAGACTTCGATCGGTACCTTTACCGACGTATCCGTGAAGTTGGGTGATGAAATATCTGAGGATAATTTCAAGCCCGGTTTCTCTCACGTGATCACGTTGGATATCTACGATGCCTCTTTTAGGTATCTCCTCCGTGGAGGTAGCCGAATGGACTCCCTCGTATGTCGATGGTAACCTAGACTTGATCCACTGACTGACTAAACGAATTGAACAATTAATAGAACGAATCAAAAAAGTAATCATGAGAAAACTGATAAACTATAAACTACTCTTTCTTTCTCCCTTCTTCTTGGCTGCCTGTAGCAACGAGGACAATATCCCCCTCCATCCTCCCTTCCAACCAGCCGGATGCCGTAGAGCTGGGGATTACGGCAGGGGGTGACGCTTACGAAAAGCGTGATAAATTCGGGTACCCAAGCTAACGCTAGCAAAGATGATGTCATGAAAAGCGTGGCGGTGTACGCACGCTTAAAGGGGACAGTCGTATCGGGTGAAGATCCTTATACGAATGCGAAAAAAGCAATAATTACGCATTATATACTTATTCGACGACAGGAACCGCAGGTTGGAAAAGCGGAGATAAAAAGATCTATCTGACCTCCGAAGTGGCAAAGATATACGCTTATTATCCGGCTTATCAGCCCGGAACAAATCAAAGAGTTAGCCACAACCACAGCTCTAGTATTATCTGATAATACCGCTACGGATAACTCCACGATCCCGGTAACGGTCTTTTTGGGAGAGACTGATGATGCGCATAGGGGATTATCCCTCGACATTAATAGACAACTCTGAAACGACAAATACCAATAAGGCAAAAGATTAATTCAGCGAAAGGTGAAATCGATTATATGTGGGCGGACCCAAGGTAGCTCTGAGACGAATTGGATAACTGCCAGCAACACGAAAAAGGAAACCTCTATAGATGCCTCTGTTGATCTAACCATGAAGCATGCCTTGACTTTGGTTAGTTTCCGCATTTACAATGATGGAACTTATAAGAATAAAGGTGTGCTATCGAAGATACAGTTGAAGGATGTACCTAATCAAAAGGTAAGCGGTAATAGCAATCCTCTTGCTACGATGAATATTGATAAGGGAACCTTGGCTAATAATAGTTCCTTGACAACGGGATCTTATATCCGTGAGTTTGCTACTGGCGCTACTTATACCTTGAAAAAGAAAGGAGACTCTGGTTTATCAGACGATAATGCAGCTAAAGGGGCTTCATACCGATTCAGCATCTTGGCTTTGCCGATAACTAACCAAGCCCTAAATAATACCAAAGCCATCTTTACGATTGATGGAGCGGATTATGAGGTAGCGTTAGCTGATAATGCGACAGGAGTTACTTGGGAGCAGGGGAAAGAAAACATCTATACCGTAAAACTTAGCGGTAAGGGAATTATCCATAGGCACCGTAACCGTAGCCGATTGGGGCACAGGAACCGGCAATGATGATTTGAAAGTTAATTAACCTACAGTCTAGGGTTGTAGAGACGGGGCGTGCCCCGTCTCTACAAAAACACGAAAACACGGAATACGAAACCCGTGTAGTAACAATCAGACCGGGTGGCAAATAATAAAAAACCGGGTGGAAAATAAACGAACAATATAAACAACGATAAATATGAAACCGTATAGATACCTATTATTAACAACAGTATCGCTTTCCCTTTTTCGCCTGCGGCGGCGAGAATGGCGAAGACCCCATCGTACCCCGGTTGATCGGATACCCCGTCGCCCTGTCCCCGCAGATCGCCAGCGTAGCCCTCACCAAGGCCACTGCCACATCCAGCGATATAGCGGCTATCGGCCTATACGCCGTAAATAACGTGGCTTGAAGTGAAAACCATTACGGCATATTCCCCAAGGTACATACGGCCAATACACTCTCCAAGAGGGGTTTCTTAAAACCCGCTACGATAAACGGTAAGGATCAAACGATCTGGCTAAGCACCCAGCAAGCCATAGTCTACTCTTGCTATCCAGTCACGGATGCCACCACGATAACCGCGGCCGGAAATGCCTCTTCCCCAGTCTATACCATCCCGGTACGGGCTAATGCCATAGTCTATTCGAATACGGTAACGAATGCCTCCTCCTTGGTTTTCACAGTTCCCGGTAACGATTATATGTATGGCGTAGCCTATAACATTACCGCAAAAACCTTTGGAACAACTCAACCCATAGCCGATAACGGCCACAGAGCCTCCGATTCAAAAGGCGAGAAGATAAACCTCGGCCTTAAGCACGCCTTTTTGCTTGGTAAGCCTAAAGTTCAAGAAACACACGGACTACGTCGGTCCTTGCAACCTGACAAAAAAATAACCTATAGTCGCCCCATCCCGACACTACAAACGAATGGTACCACCACCGCATGAGCCTAAAGGACGGAGCCCTCGGCAACCCTAACCGGAGCGAAGGCGGGTACACCGGTAAAGTACGAGTACACGGTAAATGGCGGCGTAACCGTTGCCGCTACCACAGACGGAATCGAGTTCATCAATTACGGCGTACCATTCCCCTCGGCACTGCAAATGTTACCGCCGCTACCTTGACCGTCGTAGTAGATGGCAAGGGAAATGAAACTAGACACCATTACCGACGGTGGCGAATGGTCCGCCGGAAATAAATATACATACACCATCTCCATCCACGGTACCGGCCTCAAGCTGGACGGCTTCAATGTGGTAGGGTGGACGAATGAATCATCCGACAATACAAGTACGACTATCTAAAAAAACTATACGACCTATGATACAGGATATTTACAAAAACGCACGTCCGCTACACCTCGGTGTAGGCCTGTTGGCGATACTGGCGCTCTTATCCGGCTGCTCCTCCGACGACTCCTCCGACGACTCCTTGCCGGAAGACACGACAGGGGCATTCTTACAACCCGTATTCCACATGAGCGGTGTCGAGACCCGCTCCATCATAAGCGGAACCTCCACGACGGAGGGTGAGGGAAGGATTAACGAGGTAAAACTCTTCGTTACTAAAGCAGAGGACGGCTATACTCCCTATGGCGGGGTTGGTACGGCGGGAAATGCTGGCCTTTCCACCTTCACCTATCAGTCGGTAGGTAGCGGCGGAAACGATTGGGTGAGGCGATCCCACTGTGAATTTATCGAGTGTAAAGGCCCGGATCTATGCCTATAGCCCGGCGAATGCCATCTTGACAAAATCATCGACTAACACGGCGCATACTATAGCGACCACCCTTCCCGTTCACCAGAATTTCTATGGCGGCAAGGGATGGGATTCTGACGCTACCGATTATATGTACGGTTCCGCCAGCAACACGGTAGGAGAGGCTATCGCTATTACGGCCAGCAATACCACGCCGTCCGGCGGTTCCCCCTCAAGCGGTACTTATCAGCCGAAATCTACTTGCAACATGCGCTGGCCGCCTTTCCTTCACGATGCAATCCGCCACGGGACGTTCCGTGAATGCGACCTATGATTACGTGAAGAAGATAACGTTGAAAACATCCTCCAATGCGTTCACTACCGGCACGGGAACGATGCAGATCGCGGATGGAGCGCTTGGTGGAGGAACAAAGGTAGCCGAACTCACTTTTACCCCTAAAAACGATGCGTCGAGTAATACCACCGCCATACTTTGCGGTGCCCGTGGGTGTTCCGGTGGAGGTAGGTTATGGGCTGGTGGCTCCTTTGGCATCGGTTGATATGACCCTTACGGTAGTGGTCGGCAAGCGGGATGACACTACGGATGACCGGACGTTATCCGCCAACCTAAGTCAGATCACTTGGAAAAGAGGACATACCCACAAAATACAAAATAACCTTATCCAACCGGGCGATTACAGTGAACGCCGATATCCGCCCTTGGACAGAGAGCGGTTCAGCGGGAACGGGAGACGTTAAGCCCGGCGGCTATTAATTACGGCATAAAAAAAGAAAAATATGAATATGAATTACATGAACCTCAGTTTAGCATGGATGGGAGCCTTAAACATGGCGCTGGCTCTCTCCGGTTGCACGAACAGGATAGAGACGGGGCTTTCCGCTCGGAGGAAATCCCGGTGACGGTACTTGCCGAGATCAGCCCTGTTACCAAAAAGCGGCGAGGCGGTTAGCTCGGATAATAGTTTCGATAGGACATCCTTCCTTTCCGGCGATCAGATAAAGGTGACAAGGACAAAAAAGGCAAGTGGGACGGCGGCTCCCCAATCGGCCAGCTATCGGTATGACGGGACTTCCGCATGGACTGTGGTGGGAACCTCGCCTGTGATCTTGGAGCCTGCCGTTACGTATTCGGCGCAGTTTCCGGCGGATTACTCGGCCATCAACCAGTTTCAAACCACGAGCGCTGCTTATTTGGCCAGTAACCTGCTGAAAACGGGTGATGCCACATCCAGCGACGGTACGTTGGACTTTACGTCGAGCGGCAAGCCCTTTACGCACGTCAATTCGAAGTTGACCTTGATGTTTACCGTGAAGCGTGAGACCTCTATCGCCAATGATGCCGTTACGGTAGCGGCGACGGGGATACGTACGGCTGTATCTACGAACCAGACGATCACGCTATATCGGCCTTACCCGGGCGATGCATCCCGGAAATATGAATGGTGTGGTATCCCTAAGGGCTGTAGGTGGTAGCGCGGGAACCTCCGCTACGGATCTAACGGTCTCTCTCACTTGCGATGGTGTTACCTACAAGGCTACCTTAACGGGTTGTGCCTTGCGGACCGGTTACCACTATACATATAATTTGACCTTGCATAACGACATGCTGATCCCGGCAAGTTGTACCATCGGCAAATGGACGGATGAGATCATGGCTGGAGGCAATTTAACTTAACAACTATATAGCATTATGATACATTATACTATGAATATACGACAAACCATGCTCCACCTGTCCGGAGGCTTATTGTTATTAGCTCGCCCCCGCCTGTACCTCAGAGGTGGATCTGGAAGGTGGACAGCCCTTGGAGGTGACGGCGGAGATCGTTTCTTCTCTGTCTACCCGTGCGGTCGACGCTACGAACTATGATAAGAGTAGCTTTAGTACGGGCGATGAGATACAGATTAATGGTGGGAGCCAGATCGTGACTTACCGAAAGGATGCCACGAACGGGTGGATTCCGAAAACGGCGGGAAGCTCGTTGACGGTTTCCGGATCATCTACGGCTTCTTCATTCTCGGCCTCATATCCGGCAGCTTTCACCTCTATTCTGCAAGACCAGAAATCCTATGAGAATTTCTGGCAAAGCAATAAACTGGAAGCGAAAGGCGGCTCTAACGTTACCTTGAGTAGCAACAAGGTAAACTTTACCTTTATGCCAGTAGCGGCGAAGATCACGATCTCAATTAATTATGCCTCATCAGGGGGTGCTACTACAAAATATAGGAATGTGACGGCTACCTTGGCAGGCAATGGCATCCGGACTGGTGCCTCTTCTTCTGAAACGATCGAGATGTTGCATACAGGGGGATAATACCGTAGCTAGCGATAAGCATACTTTCGTCTGTATCTTAAGATCGGGGAGCGAATATGAGTTTCAAGCTAAGCGTTTCCCGTACGCTTGACGGTGCTTCAAGTCCAGAGGCTACACAACAAACATTTTACTCAGCCGGCATACATTTGGGGCTAGTAAGAACTATGTATATAACTTCACGTCATCCGATGAATTGATATTGACTTCCGTGGAAGTAATGGGGTTTACGGAGACAACGGTTCCCGACAATCCTATTAGCGCCACTTGATCCATTTAAAATCTATAAAGAATGAAGAATATGAGAAATTTATATAATCTAGGTTGGGGATTGGCCCTCTGTTCCCTGTTGGGGAGCTTGCCAGTCAGACGGGATACCGGAGGTGGAGGCAGGTTCCACCCTTGAGCTGCGATCGGTCTCTTTGGCTGACGACGCTGTTACGAAGGCTGTGACTACCTCTGTGGATAACGTGAAATTGTATTTGAAGAACTCCAGTGATACATGGGTGAATCCGGTGTATTCCAAATCCGGAGTAACATGGGGATGTGAATCCGCGCCACTGCTGGGTAGTACCGCTACGGATGTGTATGCTTATTATCCTACGGAAGAAGAAGGTAAGGCCATTAACGTAACAGCCTCCTCCGGCGTGTACTCTGTCGAGGTCACGGTCCGGGATGCGGATACATTCGATGGTAAACAGATCGATTACCTTTATGCTACGCCGGTTCAGGCTTCAAAACCTCAAAAATAATCAGCCTTCAATTGTTCCATGCCTTGACAAAGGTGAGTTTCTATATCTATATAAGTCTGCGAATGCCAGCGATGAGATCTTAACGCTGAAAAAATATAGATATACGTAGTAACACCGGACGTCTGCAAATCGGTAAAGGCGGACATGCGATTGAACAGGGACAGGGGAGGAACTAGGGCGTCTGAATGGCCTAGCGGGGACATCCTCGATAGAGTTGACCGGTTCGAAAAATATTGGAAACCTCGTTGACGCAACCGAACATATCTTGTCTCGTAGCCCCGATGGACGCTGCCGAGCAAGTATTGTCGTTCCGTTTGACAGTGGATGTAGATGGGGTGGAACGTGAGTTTGAAACTGCCTCTATTTCTTCCGAAAGCGGGGTGAAATGGTTGGCGGGTTATCATTATGTCTATAAAGATACGTATTGATAAGATGGAAGGTACATTCGAGGGCGTAACCGTATACGATTGGCAAAATAGTACGGATCAGAATACGAGTGTGGGTATTTAAATAAGAAGGGAGGAGATATGAGATATGTATTAAGTTTTGTAAGTCTATGGCTTCTGGTCACGTTGGTGGGTTGCCAAAAAGGAGTCTTTTTGGAAGAAGGGGAAGGTGATAAGGTTGCCTTGGAGTTCGATCTTTATCAAGCGAACGTAACCAAGGCTGCGGCCGTTTCAGCCTTGGAAATGATAAAGCGTTGATTAAAGTCTATGCTTTCAAGGTGGAGACTAAGACTGAGACCGGTACTAAGACTGGGACTGGTGAAACTGGTACTCCTTCGGCGGAAGGTACTTATGTGGTGGGTGCGGATGGAAAGGTCACCGCCCAATCGGGCAAGGCCCTATTTTTTGTATCGCGGTGTATATAACCTTTATTTCACTTCCTACAATGAAGAGAATGCGCCGGAATTGGGTGATGGAAATCTGGTGACCGTGCAAAATGGGCAAGATTTTATGTATACGTTCATGAACGATATAACTGTCCAGCCCCAGAAAGCGGGACAAAACACGATGTCGGTTACCTTGACGAATCCGTTCACGCGGCTTTGCTCGCAAGTAGAGGTGTCGGTAAAAGCGGCTAGTGTATCTCCTGTTACTGTAAAAAGGCTTGCGTGTAAACTTTATAACGATGAAAAACTTATCTGATTCAAGAACTTATCGGCTAGGGATAATGCATGGTATTCGGATGGAGTTGCGAATGAAAACAACGGAGTGGATTTTAGCTCTTTTCAATAATTCCGTAGCTGTAGGCCTGCCTCATACCTCAGATCCACGTAAAATCGTATTGCCTTTAAGCGGGTCGGAAATTACAGTTTGTAATTGATTTAACGGTAGATTATGATAAAAATGGAAATGGTGGATCTGTGCCCGGTCATTTTGTATTCAATGCTACCGCTCGTAAGACTTTCTTTGCCCGGTATGTCCTATAGCTTTGAATTTACCTTGAAGTTCTTTGGGGATTTTAAAGAAACAGAACTGACATTGGGTATATTGGAATTCACGGAAATAAAAAATGTGACAGATCCCGTTGGTGGAGAATAAGGAGGAACTGAAAATGAGAATAAGAATAAGAATAAGTTTATTTTTGTATACTATGCTTGCTGCTAGGGGGCATGTAGTAATGAGGAAATGATACCATCAACATCCGAAGGAGGGGAGGAATGTGCTTTCCAGTTCCTGTTAAGGGTACCGGGTACGATTGATGTAGAGACGAAAGGGAACGGGAAACGACAATTCTTAAATTGGGAGATACTAATATATATAACGTATGGATTTTACAGTTTAAAAAGGATGGAACCGAGTTGTTGAAAGCTGTCTTTGCCGATAGGAATAGCATAACGGCTGTGCCGGGAAGTGGTACTGACTATAGCCAGTTATTGATTCAATTAACAAAGGATGATATGCGTTTTAAGAACGAGACTAGTGAGTTTTATATTATCGTAAATGCGGAGGATGAATGCGACGGAGGCTACCCGCCAGTTTATTTGGTAATGATGGTACCAGTGGTATTCCTAAGACCCTTTCTGTAACAGAATTGATGGCTAAAACGAAAAGTATTACTTTTCATCAGATGGCCTCCAACAGGTACTAATATACTTCTTCGGGACCGACTGAACTATACGAAGGATCCCTCTAGCTCAGAGGCTGACATGAGGTTGGTCGTATTATCCCGTATGTACAGGGCGTTCGCGAAAGTGACCGTGACCGTGAACTCTTCAGTGGCCTCTGGCAATTTTAAGTTAATTGATACGAAACCGGTTATTATGTCAAATGTGTACCTAAAAAGCAACCCGGCTATATGATGACGACTCGACATATCCAACGATTTCAAGTCCTTTATCTACTAATTTCTATACGGAGGAGAGATACCTGTATCCAGGAATAACACTCGGTGATAAAGAAGGAGTTTTCTATATGGCGGAAAAATATCCGGGGTACAGGTTTAGCTACCACGGCGCAAGAGAAGAATAAGAAGGATATGGGGCCGGGGACTGGCGGATCTTTGGAAGGATGCACTTATCTATTGGTAAGAGGGCAATATCAGTATCCTTTGGGTGGAGGAGCATACTCTTCGCCGATCGATGTAGAGTATAAATTCTATCTTGGGGTGACTTGGTGACCGATTACAATATCTATCGGGATTATCATTATAAGCTGACGGTGAATATCGCCGGCCCCTAATAGTGCCGAACCTCCGTGTAACGATAACAAACGGCAACGTGGCTGTCTTTGATGATGTGGACAATGTCGAGAATACCGTTAATTTTGGTGAAGAGAAATAGTATCCCATTCTAAGGGCTGTGCAGGAATGCCCTTGACGAATCTACCCTTTGGCATTCCTGCATGAACTATCTTAAATAAATGAGAATAACTTAGAGGCAATCGAGGAAATGAGTTTCTTGCATTTCTTTGCCGATTGTCTCTTTTTATTTGTATAGGAGGATTGTCTCTTAAAGCCATCACCTTATTTTTACTTCTTTGCCGGGGAGGAAGAGCCGCGAACCAAATTATTCAACATATTATCGGAGGCCCTGTCTATTTTTAGATACTGATATCCGGCCAAGATAGATCTCGGTAGTCCCGTAGGGACATATGTCCTAAGAAGATTGGCTGATAATGCCGATTTCCGAATTCGCCTCCAGCATCATGGAAGCCCAGCTATGCCGCATCACATAGGTAGTGAATGGCTGTTCGAAGTGTAATTGCTCTCCCATTTTCTTTAAGTGGCGGTTCACTCTCCGAAGCGCGGACTGGGCCGTGACTTCTCCCTCTCCGCTGATTTTCTCGTGTAAGAAAGGGAATATCCACGGATTATTGAAACGCCGATAAGAGAATATGATGTTCTTTTCATCTCGGGGGTGATCTTTACTTGCATCGCTTACGCCAGTCTTGCTACGTACGTAGTGGATATAATCATCGTTTATATTGCTGTGTCGCAAATTAAAAGACATCCACGAAGCACATACACTCTAGCGTAAAATAAGAAAAGAGCCAAAGTGAAGGGCCGTACAGGCGTGTGGGTTCTTGGGCCGCTCAAGAGTCGCCCAGATTTTGTAGGTCGAGGCTTGGCAAAGCCCTTTTCGGGTGGGTGGGGCGCTATCTGCAGGCCGGAGGAGCAGGGCTTTCTCTCCAAATCATCCATTTGTTTATCTTGAGCGATCTTGTTGTACATTGTCTTTAGATTACGAATGTAGAAGTCCAAACTACCGGTTTCAAGGGAGCCTGTTTCCCATCTTCCCCATCAACCATAAAAGATAGTGATGAAAATCGGTCGTTAAGTCGACAAATGTAAACTCCGTTACTCTCGGGACCTAAAAAGGTGGATAATTTATTCCATGCGCTTCGGTAATTCCCAGCGGTTCTTCCTTTTCCCCTCATCGATTTTACTACTGATCAATTCTTCTATACATTCCTGTAGCAAAGGGGTTGTCTGTTGTTTCTATATTCATATGATTACTATTTATGGATATAGAATAACAAAAAATAGAAAAGATTGGTTTTATCAAAACCTCCCCTTACCAATTGTGGTAGAGGAGGTTTTGGTTTTTATTTATAGTTTATTTGAAAGCTTTCTCACTAATTCCGTCTCCATCGAGCCTCAATCGCTCCATATAATCCGGAACGGTACGGCCTAACGCTTTATCTACGTATAGTTTAGCCAAGTATTGAGCGAGCATGAAGCCGTGACCTTGCAAACCGACGAATAGTCCGTTATCCGGATCGATAATGTAGCGAGGCTCTACATAATAACCGGACCATGTGGCTTTGTACGGGTACTGTGGCTAACGATGGAATCCAATCGCAGAACACCTCGGAGATGATCTCCATGAAACGACGGGTATTAAACTTCAACTCATCAAAGTTGCTGATCTCCGCTTTAGCGTCGACAGCGGGGGAGGCGCAAGCGATAATCTGTCCGGTCTCGGCGAATTGCTGACCGTAGACAGCGGAGAAGTCGTTACGTTTCCGGCGGTCTATCAACATATCGAGGATATCCCCCGTCTTTACCCAGATTCGGCAGGCGATGGGTAATCAACGCTTGGTGCTTGACCGGATAGAGGCCGGTGTAAAGGCCTAGCATGCGGGCGAAACGCTCGGCGCTATAACCGAGGGCGTTCACGAAATGATCGCATTCGTATTCGATGTATCGCTTATCATGCGTATATAATAAGACGTGATATTTTCCACCGTTTTTGTGTACTTCCACACTAGGTGTGTGTCTTCCAAAACCTCACCTTGCCGCTCTTTTGCCTTTGTTTCGTATAAAGTCTATCACACGCCCCGGGGTAGCTTGCCAACAATGCTGGGAGATTTGTGCGGCGAAATAGGTGTTTTGGTTCGTGTTGAAGTAGGGGGACACCTCTTTCTGGAAGTCTTTCTTGTCGATCAAATAAGCGTTGGACCCAACCGCAGGAACGTTCCAGATCATTGTAGGTAGCCTCGTCGTGGGCGAACGTGATATAGCGTATCTCACGGTAATGGATATCGTATTCTTTTTGTGTCTCCTCGAATATCGTTTGGTTATTACGGGCGATCTCCGCTAATTCGGGGATCGAGAACGCTGGACGACCACCACCGATATTACGCCATGATGATCCTCGATCCGCATTAATAAGCACGGTCTTTTTACCGGCTTCCGCAAAATAACGGAATAATGCGCTACCACCTATACCTCCGCCGGCGATTAAGACTTCCGTCTTACGAACCTGCTTTCCGGAATCTACTTTTATAGGTATCCGCTATCTGACGCTGCGGATACATTTCCCCTAGGACGAAGCGGGTAGATAGGGAGCACGGGGGGTAGCGTCGCCTACCAGTTCGATACCTTTTTCCCTTAGTTTCATGCGTAGGCGGGGTATGCAGCGTTTTTTTCCCCGGCATGGCCCCATTCCTAGGCGGGTGATATGTTTTACCTCGTCGACGGAGATATATTTACGATCCCCAATGGCGGAAAGTAGCTCGTCCAAAGATACGTCCTCGCAATGGCAAACATAGGTCTCCGACTCACACTCCGGCTCTTGCTTGAAGTCGATCTCCTCCGGATAGTTTTCTTTTAGGATGAATCCTGTGATATTCAATAAGGCATCGTTTTCCATTCCTGCCGCTTTCACACGGGCCACGTTTGTTTTTTGTCGGCTTCTTTAATACTTTCTCAATGATACCTTCGCCTTGTTTCTTCCCGTTATCATCAACGAACGAGCCACACCTCAGCACCTTCTTCTACCTCGTATTCTACCGGTAAGAATAAGTTTTGCTTCCGGGTATCGTAGCCGAAAATAGCCAGCCCCGGACAATGGGATACGCATTGCATACAGCCGGTACATTTTTCGTAATCGATCTCGGGCGTTACGCTGGTGGAGCTTTTGGTGATCGCCTTTTGAGGACAAGCGAAAGAGCAAGGGTTACAAAGCGAAACCGTATAGGCAATCAAGCGAACGAAAGGGCGTTGGGCTTGACGCTCGGGAGTGGGCCTTGGGGACTCTTCCTTAATGCGGATCGGATGTTGCTGGGAGTCGATGTATTCCTTAGATATTTGTAAGTAATCGTTGTAGTTGAAACGTACGCCCTAGCTCTTGGGCGATCTCATAAGCGGCTTGCTTTCCTCTTTAGTACGGCGGTAGTACCTTCTCCGATTCGTACGGCATCACCTACGCCGGCACAACGTTTTCCAAATGTATATTGGCCTTTGGTTAGCAATTGGTTGTCGGGAATCAATCCTGTACATATATTAATAACATCAATACCATCAATCACTTTCTCTGTTCCCGGGATTGGCTTGAAGTTCTCGCATTCGCAGACAACCGCGCCGGTGATACCTGTCCGATCCTGGTTTGGAATGGCTTTCAAAAGCATATGAGAGGTATAAATAGGTATGCCAAGGCGGCGAATTCCTGATTCGCTTGTACCCCGGAAATCCACCTTCATGGGGCATCGCCTCTAAAATAGCCTTGACTTTCGCTCCGGCTTGCATCAATTGGTAAGACGTTAGGTAACCTATATTACCGGCGCCTACTGTCAATATGTTTTTGCCGAGTAACGTGAATTCAGCGTTCATCATTTTCTGTACGACTGCCGCTGTATAAACTCCGGGCACATCATCATTCTCGAAGGTCGGCATAAAAGGAACCGCACCAGTAGCGACTATCAAGGCTTGAGCTTCTACATAGAAATTTTTATGGTTAAGCATGTCTTTTACGGCGATACGCTTATTTTGTAGGATATCCCAGACCGTAGAATGTAAGAAAATACCAGAGTGGTCGTCTCCGGCTAAAGTTTTCGCTATATCGAAACCACGCATACCGCCAAAGCGCCACTCTTTCTCGAAAAAAAAAGAAAAATGCATGGGTTTGCATCAAAGAATTGACCGCCAATCTTATCATTGCTATCGATTACGATGCTGTTCAAGCCTAGCTCTTTTAAGGTTTCCCTACAAGCTAATCCAGCGGGGCCGGCACCAATGATGGCCACATCGGTTCGATAGATCTCTACCGGTTCTTCTCTGGGTTCTATTTGGGAATCTGTCGTATAATTCTGTACTGTTATTTCCGATACTTCCTTTACATTGTCTACTTTCGTAATACAGATACGCTTTTACTTCTCCGTCTACCAGCATTTCGCAGGCGCCACATTTACCGATACCGCAATTCAACGAACGGTTGCGGCCATTTACGCTATGACTGTGTACTGGATAGCCGGCCTGATGTAAGGCGGCGGCGATGGTAAAACCCTTCATTCCCGTTACGGGTTTGCCATTGAATAAAAAGTGTGTTCTCCCTCTTGTGGAATTGTTAAAATAGGATGATTAACGATTCTTTCCATAATTGCTATTGATTTAATTGGGCTAAAATTACGGATATAATTGGATAAATGTCCTAATTTTACTTGAAATCTATTCATAAAAAAGCGATTATCCCTAAATATTTAGGAGTAATCGCCGTGTTTTTACTTGAAATTTGTCGTTTTGGGTAACCGCTCCACCAACCATAGCGTCGGAAGCGCTTTCATTTAATGTTAATCTAGTGCGCTAACGATAGGGACCGTTAGAAAAGTGTTCCTCATCCGCTTCCGCATTCATCCGGAAGGCAAAAGAGCATTATCATAAACAATAATATAGAAAGTAACTTCTTAATCATGCCTCAAACCGATCAATCATCATTTTTATCTTTGTTTGTAAAACAATTTGCAGCTTGAAATGTTTTATATTCAAACAGTCGATAAAAAGGAAAAAGCTCTCAGCCTAAAAAGAAATTACTGGTGAACCTTTTCAAACAATCTTCTGTTATACTATAAAATGACTCAGAAGTCACCTTGATATAGTAGTCATCGTATAATAATTTGTTAGTAGTATTTGTTTTTTCATATAAGTAGAGTTTGTTATTTGTTTGGTCCGCATGTAGCTGTGAAGCTTTTTGGATGCGGATTTTTTTTGTTTCCGCATGGATAAAAGGTATTTAAGGGGGCATTAGTATTGTTTTATATATCGTTTCTGTCTAACTTTGTTTGCTCAAAACAAGGATTCAACTTTACAAATACTTTACAAAAAAACTTTACACGATTATGGCTACGGTACAATGGGTAATCTTCAAGCATCATAAGAAATCCGATGGGACATACAACCCCAAGATACAGATAATACATAAGAGCCTGTCCGCTTACATTCCTTCTGGGGTTAATACGGAATGTGTTCGTTTCCGAAAAAGGGCACTCTTCTGGATCTGTAACGGATAGCTCTATCGAGGACAGCCTTAATGACAAAGTAAGGAAGATTCGTGCTATCCTAAATGAAAAAAAGAAGAAATCATCTCTGAAATGGATACGGCAAAGGAGGTAAAGGATTATGTCTTGAAGATATTGGATGCCGGTAGTGAGATTGACTTCCTTCGGTTCGCCAATGAGTATAAGGATAAGATAAAGAATGAATCCACGAAAGCTTATAATGTCACGAGAATAAACGCATTAACAGATTATGTAGTAGAGAAAACAGGGGAAACCGTCTCTTCCTATAAGCAAGCTTACCCATAAGTTGTTAAAAGGATTACGAGGATTGGTTGCGGACAACTAATCGGAAGAGCAAGAAAGCCGACAAAAGAAAAATGCGGATTAAGTGAAAATAGTATCAATTCCTACATGGGAGCTCTCTATTATCTTTAACGCTGCAAAAAGAAAAAAAATACAACGACTATGATGTGGGAGACATCCTTATAAAAAATGATCCTTTCAAGGTGTATTCCCCCTCCCAGAATAGAAACAACTTCTAAGAGGGCGGTTGAGAGAGACTATCCGAAAAATCTTTTGACTATCATTCGGACAAAGAAGTTCCGGAAATGACAAGGATCTCTTTTTTGATGTCGTTTTTCTTGGCGGGAATGAACTTAGCGGATATCTATGATTGTGGGCCGTTTGGGGACAGGGTAGAGTATACGAGGAAAAAGACACGTACCCATAAAAAGACAAGCCGTTTTTGTCGTTGATGATGCATCCGATAATCGCAGATATAATAGAGAAATATAGGGATAAGGATGGCATAAGGGGATTTTGCTTCTATAAGATGTATTCGAATATGCCGGCCTTCCATCAAGCCGTGAGAAGAGGCTTTTCCGTGTTAAGGAGAGAGTTGTCCTTGCCGGATCTGACTTATTATGCGGCTCGTCATTCATTATGCGCGACGATCGCTCGTAATGAATGCGATGTAAGCATGGATGATATCGCACTTTGCCTTACTCATGAATCCGGGCATGATATTACAGATACTTACGTGAAGCTGGATTTTAGCAGAGTGGATAATGTTATTGACAAAGTAGTAGAACATGTATTTAAAGAAAAAGCCGGGGAGTGATTGCCTCGGCTTTATTCGTAAGCCTTTCCGATCCTTTTGCCTACAACTGCCCCTTGTTCAAACTTTGCATTTTTAATATCAACTATCAATACGCCTTTTTAAGCCTTCTACTCCTTCGTCTTTTTGCTTCTTTAAGAAATTGTGAAGCCAGCATATCATACCCTGAATCCGAATCAGCATCGATAGCAATCACTAAATAGCCGTTATCGGTAACAGCAGCCTTTTCGCAGGTAAGTCCTGTAATAGTGTCGATGTATTTATCCGCCCCTGTTATTTCTGTTTTACCACCTCCGCAGGAAAAGGCGATTATGATTGTCATTAAAAATAAAATTTTCTTCATGCTACTTATGATTTAACTTGTTCTTTAATTCGTATCTTTGCCTTAAATACCATCATCTATGATAAATATGATATTTGATTTTTGGATAGCTTTTTTTACAGTTACATGTTCGATTATAGCAGGGGTTTTGCTATTTATTTATCTTTGTAGGTGCTGTTGTTCGCTGGCTGAGAGTGAAAATGATGCTCATTGATTATTGGCAGCGTTTTCTGTTAACTTTTTAGTTCGACTCTCTATTAACGGGAGGCAACTAAAATCAGGAATAAATTTTTACATCTTCAGGTGCGGCGATTGCTGGTTGAATTTCTGTGCCTTTAAGAATTAGTTCCGATATGTTTAAGATAGAGTTTTTTGATTCTTTCTAACTGTTCGTTATCTTCTTTGCTAAAAATGCTCTTTGTTGAATAAGTTTGGCTTCTTGCTCTATGACTATGTCAATTTGAGCTTTATTTAATCGTTTTAATTCCTCTAGCATTTCATTTCTTGCAGAAGCATTTCTATAAACTTCATAAGCGCTTCTACACTCTATTGTCTTTTTTGCCAAACTGCTCCTGCCCAAGCTAAACCTGTAAAAAAGTAATAAAAAGCTGTACCTACTTTTATTACACACCAAAATGAACCGTGATCAAATTGTACGATTTCAATTTTGCCTCCTTCGTATTCACATATAACGGTAGAAAAAAGCAAGTCGTAATTCGTTTGCTACTTTATTAAGTACGTCAAAATTACTTATTTTAGGAAGTTTAATATTAACAGTCTCCTTGTCTTGTTCATTTGGAACATATCCATTTATCCAACGATCCATTAATTCGACAGCTTTTTTAGATCTGCTATCGTTGATAATGTATTTTTGCGTTTGTCAAATAAAATGGATTCACTGGATGAAGCTACTACAATAGGGTAAATTGACGAGTCATTCAATTTTATGAATTTTATAGATAGTAGTTTATCTAAAGCTATTTTCAATTTATCCGCATTGTTTATTCTGAAATTATCAGAAAACTCTTCAACGGTGACAGTCTGTATATTGCTCCACGCAATATTTAATGCTTGTTTAATATCAATAAGTCTCATAATTTATGATTTATGTGTAGATTCCATGTGTATTGATAGAAATTATTTTACCATCCTTTATCTGTTAGTACCTTTTATAACTTTCCAAACAGAAACAATCATGTTTTTTAGGAAGTTCTTCATCGGCTACACTAGAATTGTGGGAGTGGCACCAAACGTACTCTTTTGGGGTTTTCTTCATACTTATTAATCTCTTTTTGTTATTCTACGTCCATCGATTAATTCAATAACAAATATATTTCCATATCCGAAAAACTCTTTCCAGTTGGGAACTTCTCGGTTTGCAATAAACTTCCGGGCGGAATTGTAGGTATCATGCTATTCCCAGATTGATATATGGCTCTGTCATCATCTTGGGCATTAACAAATGGAACATATCCTTCAACGAACTGAGATTCATTTACTATGTCATTTCTTGAATGTACACCTCCTACGCTATCAACATGAATGACTGGAACAAGTTTGTAGTTTGCTTCATCGGGGAACAGATTTATTTTTGAGATAAAACGCCTTCTCGTTTGACGATTGGTTTGCAAACATTTCCCCTCCGCCGGTAAGAAGCCAAATCCGATTATATTTTGGATAGACCGAAATTATTTTATCCGCTATATCATCAGATATTTTTTTAATCTTACCCCGCTATCTTTTGAAGATCATATATCTGAGTGGGAACCACTCCAATGTTCTTTTGCGAATGTAGCAGCTTTTATTCCTTCATTTTCAAGAATGGAATTGATAATTTCAGCCGTTGTTTTCATATTGCTCTATTAATATTTTGAATGTATAGTTATTTACTATATATTTTTGCGTCTGTATCAAGTTGCGGATGATACCGACTAAATTGTTAAACTGTTCCCGTAAGGGATTATATAGGCGGCTTCCTCAAACCGCAACTTTGGGGTTGTCGCTTTATTTGACATCAATATGCTTATATTTTTTACAATATCGGTCTTTGTTTTATTTTTATTCTGCTTTGTTCTTCTTTTAATGCTACAGAAACTTCGCAGAGACATCAATTTATTATATTCTAAAAGAGCTTTATATATATCAGACGAAGTGTTTGAGAATGCAGCATTAGATGCAGAGCAAAAGTTAAAAGCGTCCAATACTTTCTAAGAGCTCTATTGATTTTTTTTACTGTATCCTGTACATAGATACAAAAAGATTCTTTTAATTGTTTTATTGAAGATTCTTCAATTTTACTTCCTTTGTTATTCAAAGCGTTGATAGCATTGCTAATGCAAAAATCTGTTTTTTCTATATCACTTATAAGTGATGCAAAATACAGTCCGTTGGCCAAATCAAGGATGTATCTGTTGTAATCATTTATTGTTTTTGCTATATAGGCATCTCTAAGGATGTAAGCGTATTGAGAATTTATTATTGCGACAAGTGAACGCTTTTCAAATTGAGACAGGCTATTGTCTATTTCCTTTTTTGATTTCTTTTTTGATTTCCAGAGCATTGTATATTTGCCATCCTATTAATATGGTAACTAATAATGATAATATTCCTACTATTACTCCCTGATAGTCAAAACCTAAATTGGGTGATCTATAAGCTGCTATACTGATAGCGATTACGCTTGTTATGGCTGCAACAACACTCAATCCAAGTGCTATCCACGCTATCCTGTTTCTATGTAGATCTTCTTTCTTCATTAACCACTCTATATAATGTACGCAACACTGCGGAAGGTTAAATAATGTTTACTATATAGTTAATTACTATATTTGCGTTTGCGTGTATAGTAATTAACTATATATTTGCATCATCAAACAATTGATAACGCTATCACAGGCAAAGTTAGCAAAAGCTTTGATGGGCAATAGCATGAATACATTAAAATGTATGCTATTGAAAAGTTCTTTGACATGATGATGCAAATATTAAACTATATGGATTATGGATAGATTTCTTCAATTTCTTGATTCGTTGGCATTGGTTATAGGTCGCGTTGTTATATGTAAGTTGCGATAGGATGCCCTATCGGTTGTTTAATAGGTCATTTCATTGTGTCAGTTTTGATAAAATGAATCCCCCTATTACACCTATTATAGATGCGATGATAGTCACAAGCCATCCCATTGCATTCATTTGCAAAGTAAATCGCTTTTTGTGATTTTAGGGATTTCTCTTGTTTGGTATCCGCCTTGCAAGATAAATCCCTTGCCTTTATCTGTAATCCAGTATGCTTGTCCGTTTGGTGAAGTTTTAAGCACTACATATTCATCAGCTACAAGAAGGTTGATAATATCTTGGCATGATTGATAGTTTACGGAAACTCCAAGATAAAAGCACCTTAGTATAGTATCTTTTCTCTAGTCGGTGTATTCTTTCATTTCTTTGAAAGGTTCTCGATAGTTCTCTGCTGGCTCTCAATGATGGAGAGTAGGCGATCGTTGGTTGTAGGATCGGCATCTTTCTCACGTGTAGGTTGAACATCGATTTTTTTGTCGGACAACCTCACATTGAAAATCCGTTCCATCATTTTCACCGAAAGCTCGCTTCTGTTCCTTACAGAGAGTTTTTCATAAATGCTTTTGCATTTGGTTCCTGATAGTGGCAACAGACTTGAAGGATGATTCTGCGACTTCTTTTGCCTCTAACCCAGATCCGATCATCTGAGCTACTTCGTCTTCTCGTTCTGATAATTCTGTAAATACTCTATTCATACTATACGATGGTTTGTTTATACTAAAAGTTAAATAGTATAAATACACTATTGTTTTAGTTGATATAGTTTGTTTACACTAAAATCAATAGTATATTTGCATCATTAAATAATAACGCTATCACAAGTGCAAATTAATAGACAAAATGAATTACTGTAAATAGTATAAACGTATTAAAATACACGATTATGACAAACGAGGATTACATGAACGAAGAATTAGCAAGGTTCGAAGCGATGAGCGACGACCAGGCTTGCAAAGAGTACAATGTAGACTTCAAAGAAGAAGCCAGACAGTACATAGTCGAATATTGGCAGAATATAGCATAGTACTAACATATAACACACACGATTATGAAAACTTCAAATTTCAGACACAAAGTATTTTGCATGGCTTACGAGCTAATGAAAGCGACAGGTAAAAAGCATTTGCAGTATGTCTTTTCTCGCGCATGGGCTTTGTACCGCTTAACAAGACAGATGCACAAAGGGCGTTGTAACCTTCGCTTATGAAAAGGCGGACGGATCACTTCGCAAGGCTAAAGTCACTCTCAAAGACGTTCAGAACCTGATCAAAGGGACTGGATCAGAAAACTTCAAGACAGTTCGCTACTTCGATGTAGATGCGAACGGATTCAGATCATTCAAAGTAGAAAACTTCATAACTGCCTATTAAGGCCGGTCGGGTGGGCGTAGAGAATATCTCACCCGTACCACTTCTGTTAGTTCTTTGACGTATTGGGACAATGGCGGCTACAACACCTTTAATGTTGTGATGCCATACATTATATATAGTAAGTGAGCGATTGAACGCGATGACCTTACGAGGATATAATAATTTATACACGCAAGCCCTTTACGGGCATCCTTTCGGTGGTTGGTAAACAAAACCGTCTTGCGTGACAATATATAGCCCGGCATAATGCGTGACGCTGCCGATCGGATCGGTTGCCGGGTACGGACATTAAAGAATAGTAGATATGAAAACCAAAAAATCGAAGTAGATCAAACATCGGAAAACGCATTTGAATGGTCAATTTCATTTTCAGTAGAAGGGTTGACTTTAAATAATGAAGCGTTAAAAAAGATCCCTGACATTATAGAAAAGCATGTCAGGGATTTGTATGAATCTCAAAAGAAAGCTAAAGAATGATGTCGCCGATATAGTAAACCACATACAATAATCCTTTTTGTATGTCTTCACTTTTGGGTTTTTGATTGTATGATAGTGTTTGGTCATAATACAATTTCAAACGTTCGTAAATAATAGATATTAGGATCGTAGGCGTATATTAAATGTATCATGTCGTTGCAAATATCATCTAATTCACTGATTATTTCTCTGTTACCCCAATCGTCGTTTCTTGGATCTTTTTTTTAAAGATTCAAATTTTTTCTAATAATTCTTTAGCTCTTGCTAAGAATAAGAATCTCTGTCATTCATACTTCTTAGCAATACGTAACTTCCGAAACGAAGCAATACTGAT
>VOFK01000862.1_pt1 | contig 42688 bp, 58 predicted proteins | sample 5384121 | NCBI WGS metagenome assembly VOFK01 (sample SAMN12384730, study PRJNA508395) | human gut metagenome | isolation source: healthy gut J | host: Homo sapiens | reverse complement strand
AGATGGGGTTGCCCCAGTACTGGCCGTTGGCGTTGAACCCATCGGGCGGGCAGCCCGCGACGACACGCGGACGGCGCGTGCGGGTCAGCTGGAAGTTCTCGGGGTGCGACCAGACGTCGGCGGAGTCCAGCGGGACGTAGATGGGGATATCGCCGATGATCTGGATGCCGTTTTCGTGCGCATAGGCGCGCAGACGCTGCCACTGGGTGTGGAAGCAGAACTGCAGGAAGCTCTGGAAATCGATCTCGTCGCACAGCTGCTCACGGTAGCGCGCCATGGCCTCCGGCTGGTGCATCCGGATATCGAGCGGCCACTGTGTCCACGGGCCGTCGTTATAATATGCTTTGACGGCCATAAAGAGCACGTACTCATCGAGCCACGACTTCTGCTGCTCGAGATATTCGGCGTAGCCGTCCGCCGGGGCCTTGTGGAAGCGGCTCCAGGCCAGATGCAGCACATGCAGGCGCTGGTCATACATGGTGGAGAAATCCACCTGGTCTTCCCCTGCTGCCCCCCAGCTGACGCGATCCAGCTCCTCCTGCTTCAGCCAGCCGTTCTGAACGAGCTGGTCGAGGTCGATGAGGTACGGATTGCCCGCGAAGGTGGAGAAGGCCTGATACGGCGAATCTCCGTAGCCGGGCGGGTTGATCGGAAGGATCTGCCAGTAGGTCTGCCCGGCTTTTTTGAGAAAATCAATAAAGTCAAAGGCACTTTTCCCCATGCTGCCGATGCCGTAGGGCGACGGCAGAGAGGTGATGTGCATCAGGATACCACTGCTTCGTTTCATAGTCTCACTCTTTATTCTATTCGCTCTCGTCGGAACGCGCCGAAGCAGCGGCGATGCGGCTGCTCAGTCGCTTTCCAGTTTTCTGACGCTCTCCCGGTTGGAGAGCGTAAACGGTACGGTCAGGTGGCGGGCAGGGCCGCCATGCTCGGTGCAGTCCATCAAAACCATGAAGCTGCGCCGGGCAAGAAGCTCCACGGACTGGCAGACCGTCGAAAGCTTCGGCGTATAGAAGCTGCCGATCTTCAGTCCATCGTAGCCGATGATGGAGATATCATCTGGCACGCGCTTGCCCGCGTCCACGAGCGCGCGGATCGCGCCGATGGCGATGACATCTGCCATGGCAAACACGGCCGTGACCTGCGGCGTCTGCCGCAGGACCGCCTGCATGCCGGCATAGCCGTCTTCGTAGCTGTAGCGGCCGGTATGGTAGAAGGTCTGCTCGTCGAAGTGCATGTCGTTTTTCTCAAACGCCTCCACGCAGCCCTCATAGCGCCGGGCCGACGTATCGGACAAGGACCGGTCGCCGCCGAGCACCGCGATCTGGCGGTGACCGCAGCGGATCAGATAATCCACCGCGCAGGCTGCGCCCTGACGGTCGTTCGTCGTGACGCTGGAGAGATTTTCAAACGGCAGCTCGTTCGCGTCGTTGGTCACGACAACAGCGGGCACGTGGATCTTTTCAAAGTCGCCGCAGAAGTAGCGGTTCGTGCCGCCCAGGAACATCACGCCCACGGGCTTGCGCTCGCGGCAGAGCTTGACGGCGCGCAGCACCTCGTTTTCATCCTCATCGATGAAATCCACGATCAGCGGATGCGTCGTGCGGGAAAACAGGGACTGCAGCTGCTCGACCATGCTCGCAAACATCTCGTTTGCCGTGCCCTTGACGATGATGAGCACCGCGTTGGAGCGCTGCTGCTTGAGCAGCTGCGCGCTTTCATTGAGCACGAACCCATTTTCTTCTGCAATGGCAAGGATCGCCGTGCGCGCCTTGTCGGAAACGTTCGGCTGGTTGTTGAGCACGCGCGAAACGGTCCCGAGCGAATAGCCGCTCAGTCTTGCCAGATCTTTGATCGTCATAGCTGTTTACTCCCTCTTGGATGATTCCATGTCTGTATCACCATAATACAGGTTTTCACAAAAATCCACAGAAAGCAAACAATTTTTTGTTTTTACCCCTTGACGGCGCCTGCGGCGACGCCCTTGATGATATACTTCTGGCAGCAGAGGTAGAAGATAACGACCGGGACGATGGACAACAGGATCAGCGCCATCGTCGCGCCCATATCGACCGAGCCGTAGCTGCCCTTGAGGTACTGAATGTGGATCGGAATGGTGCGGAATTCATTGATATCCAGCACCAGATACGGCAGCAGGTAGTCGTTCCAGACCCACATGATCTCCAGAACGCCGACGGAGATGAAGGTCGGCTTCATCATGGGCAGGACGACCTGGAAGAAGGTCTGCACGGGGTTGCAGCCGTCGATGACCGCGGCCTCCTCGATGGAGCGCGGGATGGACTTGACGAAGCCCGCGAACATGAACACGGCAAGGCCCGCGCCGAAGCCGAGGTAGATGATGGGGATGGTCCACGGCCGGTTGAGCTTCAGGGTATCGGCAGTCTTGGCCAGCGTGAACATGACCATCTGGAACGGGACGACCATCGAGAACACGCACAGGTAGTACACCACGCGGCAGATCAGGCTGTCGACACGGGAGATATACCAGGCGGCCATGGACGTACAGATGAGGATCAGGGCCGAGGACAGCAGCGTGATCATCAGGCTGTATTCGACCGAACGGTAAACGGGTAGTTGCCGAAGGTCATACCCTTGATATAGTTCTGCAGGCCCATGAAGGTATCGGACGCCGGGAATGCGAAGGTATCGAGGTTGATGGCGGCGTTCGATTTCAAGGAGTTCACCAGAACGATGAAGATCGGGTAGAGATACGCGATGGCGATGATCGTGAAGACGACCGTCAGCACGGTATGGGAGCGGCGGTCTTTCTGGAAGCCGTTGTTTTTCATTACTGATCGACCTCCTTCTTTCTGGTGGCGACGAGCTGGGCGATGCTGATGATGGCGACCAGCACGAAGAACACGACGGCCTTGGCCTGGCCGGGACCCTTGGAGTTGGAGGTATTGGAGTTGACGATGTTGAGCGCCAGCATTTCCGTCGTCTTGATGACACTGCCGTCGGCCAGCGTCTTGAACGGCGAACCGCCCGTCAGGGCCAGGTTCTGGTCATAGAGCTTGAAGCCGTTGGTGAGCGAAAGGAAGGTGCAGATGGTGATGGACGGCATGACGTTCGGGATGGTGATATGCCAGAGGGTCTTCCAGCCGGAAGCGCCGTCGATCTTTGCGGCCTCGAGCATATCCTCCGGGATGGCCTGCAGACCCGCGATATAGATGATCATCATATAGCCAATCTGCTGCCAGCACATCAGTATGATGAGGCCCCAGAAGCCGTATTTTGTTTCGAGCACCACAGCGGTATCAAAGTGGCTGAGGATGCCGTCGAAGATCATGAGCCAGATATAGCCAAGACGATGCCGCCGATCAGGTTCGGCATAAAGAAGACCGTCCGGAAGATATTCGAGCCCTTGATGCCCTTCGTCAGGACATAGGCGACGGCGAATGCCAGCACATTGATGATGAGCAGCGACACGAGCGCGAACAGCGCCCGTGTACCAGAACGCGCGATGCAGGAAGCCATCGTCCTGGAAAATGGTCTGGTAGTTCTTCAGGCCCACCCAAGTCCATTTGCTGGTCGTCTTGAACTTGCAGAAAGACAAAAACAGGCCCTTGGCAAACGGATACAGGAAGCCCACGCAGAACGCGGCGAACGTCGGCAGCAGGAACAGCCAGCCCCAGCGCTGGATCGGCCGGCGGATCAGGCTACATGACAGTGACGCGTCGTCATGTTTTCTTTTTTTCATCACGCTTCTCCTTCGTGTTAAAATTTCTCAGACCGGCGTCCGCCGCTGCGGGCGTCCGTCTGAGAAGTTTTGAAAACGGCTTCTCTCATAAAGAAGGGGGCGTGAGCCCCCTTCTTCAGTTCCTATTTGGTGTTACGCGTTTTCCTTCGCATACTGGGTTGCCCAGCCCTGCACGAATGCAGTCTCGACAGCGGACCAGTCGCCGGTGCCGGCAGTGTACTGGGTCAGAGCGTCGACAACAGCTGCACGCCAGTCGTCAACAGCGGGAGTCCAGTTGAATGCCCAGGTCACAACGTACTTGCCATCGGCAGTGTACTTGTTGGCATCCTGGAAGAAGACGTTCTCCGGCTCCTTGGCGTCCTTGAACGGGCAGGGGCCAAACTCTTGTGCCAGCATCGTGGTGCCTTCGTCAGAGGTAACGACCCAGACGAGGAAGTCGATGGTCGCCTGGATGTCTTCTTCAGAGGCTTCGTTGTTGATGGCCCAGCAGTTCTCAGTGCCAGCGCACAGACCGGCTTCTTCTTCGCCGTCAACGCCGCAGTAGATGGGGATCATAGCCAGATCAGCGGGGTTCATGCCGAACGTGCCGGTCAGGTTGGAATATTCCCAACTGCCGTTCTGATAGAATGCAGCCTTGCCCTCGCCGAATTCGGCCTCGGACTCGTCGCCGGTAGCGGTGGCCAAAGCAGCGCCGGTGGTAGCGGAATCGGTGGTGTAGAGATCCCAGATGTTCTTGAAGTTCTCGAGGTAAGCGCCGGTGATGGTGGCGGGCTGTGCGGTCACGCCGTCGTCACGGAACTCGTAGTACAGCGGCATGTTGGCCAGGTGGCCGGAGAAACGCCAGCTGGAGGAGCCGTCGAGGCCGGCGGAGGAGAATGCGTCGAAGCCGAGCTCGTCAGCGCGGGCATGGATATCGTCAGCGACAGCCTTCAGGGATTCGAAGTTGGTAATCTCGTCGATGGAGTGGTCAGCCTTCTCAAGCAGAGCCTTGTTGACGATGATGCCGGAACGCCTCGTAGCAGTAGCCGATAGACAGCGTCTGGCCGTCTTCACCCTTTGAGGTTGAAAGCGTCGGTGGTCATCTGGTCCATGATGGCGGTGCCGTCCAGCGCGGATAGCAGTAGTCGCCGTAGGAGTTGATGGCGCCCTGGTTGCCGCACTGGAACAGAGGTCGGAGCGGAGCTCTTGTCAAGCTCGGCTGCGAGGGTGGTGTCATAGGTGCCGGAAGCAGCGGTGACAACCTTGACGGGAACGCCGGTCTGCTCGGTGTAGGAAGCAGCGAGCTTCTGCCAGGCTTCGTCAGCTTCGGGCTTGAAGTTCAGGTAGTAGACGGAGCCGGTCGCTTCGGTCGTGGCGGGCTCTTCCGTCGTCTCAGCGGGTTCTTCGGTGGTTTCCTCGGTGGTTTCTTCTGCAGCCGGGGTAGTCTCGGTCGCAGCGGGCTCTTCGGTCTGTGCGGGCTCGGTCTTGGAAGCGCAGGCAGCCAGACCCAGAACCATCACGAGAGCGAGAAGCATTGCGATGATCTTTTTCATGGTATTTCCTCCTGAATGATTTTTGAATTCTGGAAACGTTTCCATTTCCTTTGACCATATTATACTACATTTTGTCGCTTTGAGCAATCAAAAAATGGTCTGAAATGATTTTCAGCGTTTTGCCCAATTTTTATTCTGTGTTTTTGTCTATTTTGCTTCCTTCTGAAGCCATGCTTGCGTTTTGCCTGTGCAGCCGATATAATAATACAGAAATTTCTTCCGAAACCGAGGTCCACCGATGAAACTGTTCAATTATGATTCCCCATTCTGGTCGTTTATGTCGCGGCTCGCGGATCTGATCATCCTGAATCTGCTCTGGATCGTGTTCTGCATCCCCGTCGTGACCATCGGCGCGTCGACGACCGCCATGTACCGCGTCACGCTCAATATGGTGCGCGGCGAAGGCAGCGGCGTCGTGCGCATGTTCTGGGACGCGTTCCGCCTGAACCTCAAGCAGGCGGTGCTGATCTTCCTGATCCTGCTGATCCCGGTTCTGCTGGTCGTCTATGAGTTCTGGATGTATCTTTCCGGCGCGGTCGGGCAGTCGATGTGGCTGGGGCTGGTGTTCTGCTGCCGTCGCTCATTTTGGCGCTGGTGCTCGCCTACGTCTATCCCCTGCTCGCGCAGTTTGACAACAGCATCAAAAACACGCTGAAAAACGCCTGTCTGCTCGCCATCGGCTCGCTCCCCTCTCTCTGGTGATGGCGGCGCTCAACCTTCTGCCCGCGGCGCTCTTCCTGTTTGCCACCAGCTTCTTCTTCCGGACAGCGATCTTCTGTCCTAATCGGCGGCGCGCTGGTCGCCTTCGCAAACAGCTGGCTGCTGCGGAAGGTCTTCAAAAAGAATTTCGGTCTCGATTGATCGTAAAAAACTATCGCCGGACGCGAAAACGCGTCCGGCGATAGTTTTTTATTTTGCGTAGATGAGGCCAACCAGGGCGTTGAGCCATCTGGCGGGGAGGACCTTTGCCAGGAAGCAGAAGAATTTGTACTGCAGACCGATGGTATTGACGGGGCGCACGCCCCTTGCGGGTGGCGACGCGCGCGATGAACTGCGCCCGCCTTTTCCGGGGCCATGCCCGTTCTGCTCGTCGCGCTCCATCCCGACACGAACCGCGCGATGCGGCCGCCGTAGATATCGTCGCCCAGCTGGTTCTTTTTCCCGCGCGGCGGTGAAGCCCGTGCGGATATCGCCCGGCTGGACACAGCAGACCTGAATGCCGAAGGGCTTGACCTCATTCGCAAGCGCCATGGTATAGGAGTTGATGGCGGCCTTGCTGGCCGAATAATAGGTCTGGAACGGGATGGGGATCGCGCCTGCGACGGAGCTCAGGTTCACAATGCGGCCATGGCACTGCCGCCGCATCACCGGCAGCACCTGCCGGTTCATGCGGTTAATGCCGAAGAAGTTCACGTCCAGCTGACGCTGCGCCTCGGTGCCGGTGAATTCGACCGCGCCGGAAATGCCGAAGCCCGCGTTGTTGATGAGCACATCGATATGGTCTTCCCGCTGCAGGATCTGCGCGACTGCGGCGGCGAGCGTCTCCTCCTTCGTGACGTCGGCCACGATATGGTGCATCCCGGCCACGCCCTCGGCCCGGGGAAAGCTCATAGACCGTATATCCGCCCCTAGCGAGCATCGCCTGCGCCGTGCACAGGCCGATGCCGGACGTGCCGCCGGTGATGACGCATACCTTTTTCACAGCGCATACCTCCTCAAAACCTCCGCGATCACGCCCGACGGCCTCGTCGATGAGCGCATGCGTGCGTGGCCATGAGGCTCGTGCGGAGCAGGCACTCATGCGGAGCCGCCGCAGGCGGCAGAGAGGAATTGACGTAGACCCCGCGCTCATACAGTTCCTTCGCGATGGTGAGCGTCGGAAGCGGCTCATAGGTGTAGATGGGGAATGATGGGGGATGCAGTCGCCGTTGGACGGGCGCATTTTGATGTTTCGTTCGTTCAGAAGACTGCGCATGTACTTTGCGTTCTCCTGCAGCGTCGTGACGAGCTCGGGATGCGCCTCGAGCTCGCGCAGGGGCCCACAAAGGGCCGCCGCCGTGTTTGCGGGCGGAATGGAGGCGGGAGAAGATGAACGGACGCGAACTGTGGCGCACAAAGTCCGCCACGCGGCTGCTGGCTGCCATATAACCGCCGAGCGAGGCGAGCGACTTGGAGAACGTGCCCATGTAGATATCGACCTGATCCTCGAGCCCGTAATAGCTTGCCGTGCCGCGGCCGCCCTCGCCGATGACGCCGAGGCCGTGCGCGTCGTCCACCATCACCCTTGCGCCGTACTTCTTGGCGAGGTCGACGATCTCCGGAAGCTTGGCAATGTCGCCGCCCATGGAGAACACGCCGTCCGTCACGATCAGGCAGCCTGCCGTTTCCGGGCACCTTCTGCAGCTTCTTTTTCCAAGTCCGCCATGTCGTTGTGCTGGTAGCGCAGCATCTTGCCCCGTAGGACAGCTTGCAGCCGTCATATATGCTGGCATGGTTCTCGCGGTCGCATATCACATAGTCGTTCCGCCCGACTATGGCGCTGATTATGCCGAGGTTCGACTGAAAGCCGGTCGAGAAGGTCACGACCGCGTCCTTGCGCAGGAACTTTGCAAGTTCGTCCTCCAGCTCCAGATGGAGCTTCAGCGTCCCGTTGAGAAAGCGGGAGCCGGAGCAGCCGGAGCCGAGCGTCCGGTAGGCCTGTACGCCCGCCTCGATCACGGATGAATTCGTCGTCAGGCCGAGATAGTTGTTGGAGCCGAGCATGATGCGGCGCTTGCCCTCCATAATGACCTCGGTATCCTGCCGGGATTCGAGCGCGTGGAAATAGGGATAGATGCCCAGATCCCGGACCTCATCCTGAATATAGCGCTGATTACATTTTTCGAAAATATCCATAATTTCCTCCTTCGTTACAGAAGCGCTTCCAGCGCCAGCAGCACACGCTCCGCGCTGTCAATCTCCGCGGGGTGAACTGCGCGGCGGCCGTGCGGATCTTCTGCTGCAGCGCGTCTTCCCTTGTCCTCGTCAAAATAACCGGAAAATTTCTCCGAGGTCGTCAGCACGATCTCGCGCCGGTCGTGCGCCTGCACGTGCTTTTCCAGATAGCCCTTCGCCGTCAGCTGGTTGACCTTATAGGTCGCGTTCGGCTGAGAAATGCCGATGGTCTCGGCAAACTGGGACACAGTCGGGCTGCCAAGCAGGTGGATGATGTCCGCGGAAAACGCCTCTGTCGCGCTGAGACTGCCGGGCTTTTTTTCCGCACGGCGGCAAACAGCTTCCGGTAGCAGAACAGGCGGTATTTCCGGAACAGCTGCGCAAACGTCTCGCCAAGCATGCGTGGTCTCCTTTAGTTACATAAAAATTTTTAATTAAATTTTTTTTGAAGTAGTTAGAGTATAGTGCAGCCGGTTTTCTTTGTCAAGATTTTTTTTTGTGCAATCGGCGCGCATTGCGCCGTTTATTATTAAGTGCGAAAGAAGTTATTACTTCTGACGCGCTTATTTTTTTATCCCCAAAAACGCAGGAAACGGAGGCGATACGGAATGAACAGCTACAATATCGGGCTTGAAGATCGGAAAATCATCGAAGAAATGTATAACGCGGGCGCGAAGCCGTGCGAAATCGCGGCGCGCATCGGCAAATGTCAAGCGACGATTTACCGGGAAATCAAGCGCGGAGAAGTGCCGGAACTGAACGCGCGCTGCCGCCCTGCATACCGGGCAGAAGTCGCAGAAAAGCGCGTGACCGAAGCATACCGCAAAAGAGGTCGCCGGAAAGCGACAGAATGAAAAAGGAGGCTCATACCATGAAGAAAACTGAAAACGTGTATATTACGCACGTTCTTTTCCCGTGGGAAACATTCGCTGCGCAGAGCGAACGCGAAGCACGGGAGCGGGCAAGCGGCGGCGACCGTTGGACGGAAAATTTTCTGCGGGAAGTCCGGGAAAACGTTCTGCGATACGCGAACGAGCCGTTTTTCCCGCCGGATGAATTCAAGCACGCGGAATTTATGAACACGTCCATGCGAAACTCCTGCCTGAACGACGTTTACAGACTCGTACCGCTGCATTTCCGTGAAGAAGTATTTGCGGGTGTTTCCTTCCCGATTTGGAATCAGGGGGCGGGGATGAACGTTTTCGACCGAATCACAAAAAGCCCGCAGGCGTTGGCGGATTTCCTGCAAGCGATTCCGGCGATCAATGCGCCGTGGGACGATGCTTTTCATCGCATCTACTGCGATCAGTGCGCAGCGGAAAACTGCGACAACTGCCCGAATGAAGCCCTTCGGGGCAGCGCGCTTTGGTATTTGACGCTTCCGGCGGAGGCAGCGGAATGACCCGCGCGGACTATACGAGGACGTGTGCCGGATGCGGCAGCGTCGTAATGGAAGATTGGGTAAATGGTCAAAAGTGTTTCAGATGCTATGAGCCGGGGCAAACGTGCGGTTACATCGTCGGCATTGAACGGTTTCTGCCGTACGTCCCGGCATGGTGTCCAAAAATGGGCGGCTGCTTACGACCGCCGGAAAGATACGAGGTACAAAAAAGACAGGAAAAAGCTGTATTCAAAGCAACTCGGCAGCGAGGTCTACGCGCTTGCGCCGGAACAGTTGAAAGTATTCGCGTCGAGCGGGTACGAAGTCCCCACGCCGGAAGCCGTCATTGCAGACGCGGGCGCTATCCGCATCGTTCCCCCCGGCGGGAAAGCGCGCGTATGCGGTATTCAAATTCACGACGGGCGCTTTTGTCGTTCGCACGTCCGCCGAAACGATGACGATGCAGGAAGTCGGCACGTTCGTCGGTGAGGTCGTGCAAGCGGCTATCGTCTGCAAGCTGGCGGAAAATGCTGACCCGGACAGACCGAAGCCGGAAGCGTCGGGCGGTCAAATCGCGTCGGCGGTCGCGGCGCTGACGGCGGCGATCAGGCGGGCGACCGGCGAAGCGCACGCGGGCGGCGATCAGGCAGCGGCGGAAAGCCAGGAGGTAACGGAATGACATTCGGCACGTGTAGGTATTGCGGGCAAGTCGTGAATCTGGACTATGAAGAAGAAACGCAGGCGGAAGCCGATATTGCCGCTTCCGAAAAATGCGAATGCTACGACGCACGGCATGAACGGAATCTGCGCAAGCAGATCACGGCGGCGCAAAACCGCATTCGCAAGATTTTCGGGGACGATGCTGCAAAGCTGGGCTTTGCCCCGATTGCTGCCGAAGAACCGCTGCAACTCCTGAACGCTATCGCGGAGCAGACCGCGCGCGGGTTTATTACGTCGGCTACGATCAACGTACGCGGGCTTTGCAAGGCGAAAATCACGATGACCACAAAAGAGAAAATCAAGGTCGAGCGCAGCGAAACGAAAACGTATCAGTTGGAGGAATGACGGCGAATGAACGAAGCGTATAACATTGACTGCATGGAATTTATGCGCCGCGTTCCGAGTAAATATTTCGATTTGGCGGTTGTAGACCCGCCGTACGGGATTGAAAAGGGATTCAAGGAGACAAGCCGGGTTAGGCGCTACGGGCAGACAAAGACCGCGAACGACGATAAACCGACGGCGGAATACTTCACCGAACTGTTCCGTGTCAGCAAGAACCAGATTATTTGGGGCTACAATCACTTGTCGGATTTGCTGCCGCCGACGAAGGAATTCATTTTCTGGTACAAGCGTCAGCCCGTGGACAGCTATTCCGACGGCGAATTAGCATGGACGAGTTTCAATAAAACGGCAAAATGCTTTGACCATGCGTATTTCGGGAACGTCGGCGCGGATGACGTGCGGATTCATCCCATGCAAAAGCCGGTCGCGCTGTATTTGTGGCTTTACACGAAATACGCGCGTCCGTACGACAAGATTTTTGATTCACACCTTGGGAGCGGGTCAAGCCGAATTGCCGCTTACGATATGGCGCTTGATTTCATCGGGTGTGAGATCGACGCAGAATATTTTCATAAGCAAGAACAGCGTTTTGAAGAACATACAGCGCAGCAGCGGTTATTCCTATGACCGCCGCAAGGAGGGTGCATCATGGTAACAATCGGATGCGGCAGGACGGTCAAGCCCGTCACGTTCAGCGTTCTTAGGCAAAGACGGCAAAGATAAAGCCGTTCGGGGTACGGTTTCGTACATCCATCCGGCGCGCCGCTATTGCATTCTTGAATTTGCCGTGCGGGGCGGCATTCTCCGCGAATCGTTCCAACTGATAGACGGCGAAATTGCCGAATAGAGAAAGGCAGGGGCTTACATGGAACGCAGACCTATGAAGCTATACCTCGTCAGACACGCCGAATACGGCGAAACAACCGCAAACGGGCGCTGCAAATATGATGCGATCATCGCCGCCGCGGGCAATGGCGCGCCGCTGGACGCAGATAGCCCGCGAATGTGAATTTATTGTGCTTGCCGAAGAAGAACCGGCAAGCACAGAGCAATGACCGCGCAGCAGCGGCGGAAACGCCGCATGATACGCCGGTTCGCGCCGACGGTCGCGCTGTGCGCCGTCATTGCAATCATTGCGGCGGCTTGTGTCTGCGCGCTGGCGCGCCCGGCAGAGCGGGACACGCAGCCGGAAGCGGCAAGCACGGAAACGGTTGCCGCAGCAACAAAAATCGCGCCCGCGATCACAAAAGCGGCGGAACAGATCACGAAAACGCCGGAAACGATCACGCCGGAAGCGCCGGAAGAAACAGAGCCGGAAGAACAGCCGGAGGAAGCGCCGGAAGAAATCAGCCGTTATGCGGCGCTGAACGTCACGGAGGACGATATTGATATGCTGGCAGCGCTTGCATGGCACGAAGCGCGCGGCGAACCGTTCGACGGGCAAGTTGCCGTTGTCCTGACTGCGCTGAACCGCTGCTTGTCGCCGGAATTCCCGGATACGGTCGAAGAGGTCGTTTTCCAAAAAGTACGGGGACGTTTGGCAATTCAGCCCCGCGCCGTATCTTTGGACAGCAGAACCGACACAGACGCAGTACGACGCAGTTTATACCGCGCTGCACGACACAGATTACATTCTTCCCGCCGAAGCGGTATTTTTCAGCACAAAGGCATACAACGACAATATCGTTGCAGTCATCGGAAATCACATCTTTTGTTCTATTGAGGAGGTCACACAATGAAAATCACACGCAGGACAGAGCAGGAAATCAATATTTCGGAACTGAAAGCGGCGATCAAGGAGGGGCGCGGTCTGGAGGTCATCCGCCCGCACGACGAAATCACGCTTGCGCTTGACACGGGCGAAACGATTACGCCGGTTTGCGGCTACGTCGGCAAGCATAGCGCCCGATTTGTTTTCAAAGATTGCCTCCGCGAAATGTGGCAGATGAACAAGACCATGACCAACAAGGGCGGATATTTCAGAAGCGAAGCCCGCAGACACGTCCTCGAAGATATTCTGCCGCATTTGCCAGCCGAACTGCGCGAAGCGATCACGCCGCGACACTTATGCGAGGAAATCGACGGCGAAACGTACGAATATTTTGATTCGTTGTGGTTGCCGTCAGCAACGGACGTTTTCGGCAATGACCCGGATGGATGGTGGAAAGAAGAAACAGACAGCTTCCAGTTACCTATTTTCAAGGCGGAACGCGACCGCGTGAAGGAAGTTCCCGGAAACGGCACATATCCGTACTGGCTCCGTTCCCCGATTGCCAGCTATTCCGCGCGTTTCGTGCTTGTGAATACTGACGGCACGGTCGGCAGCAGCTACGCGGGCTACTCGCATGGCTTTGCCCCCGGCTTTGATTTGTAAAATTCGGAATTCAAAAACTTCCCCGGCTCAATGCCGGGGAAGTAGCCGCAAGGAGGCAAGACCATACCATGAACATAGGGCTTATCGACGTAGATAGCCACAATTTCCCGAATCTCGCGCTTATGAAGATTTCCGCATTCCACAAATCGCGCGGCGATCATGTCGAGTGGTGGTGGGGATTCGGTGACTACGACATTGTTTATATGTCGAAGGTGTTTGACGATACATATTCAAAAGACGTTGACGAACCCTTGAATGCAAGGAAAATCATAAAAGGCGGAACGGGATACGGGCTTAACGGCAATTTGCCGGAAGAAATCGAACACATTTACCCTGATTATTCCCTATACCCGGAATTGACGAAAGATACGGCATACGGGTTTCTGACAAGAGGTTGCCCACGACACTGTTCTTTTTGCATCGTTGGCGACAAAGAGGGCTTGCGGAGCAGAAAAGTCGCAGACTTGTCGGAATGGTGGCACGGACAGCGATATATAAAGCTGCTTGACCCGAATATAACAGCCTGCAAAGATCGGCTTGACCTTCTGCGGCAACTGGCAGATAGTGGCGCGTGGGTCGATTTTACGCAAGGCGTTGACTGCCGGACATTGACGAAGGAAATCATTCTGTCCCTGAACGCTGTGAAAACGAAAATGATTCATTTTGCGTGGGATTTCATGGAACAGTCTGACGCAGTAGTGAAAGGGCTTGAATTGTACGCGCAGCACGGCACGATCACGGACGAACGAAAACGCCGGGTCTACGTGCTTACGAACTACAATACGACGCAGGCGGAAAATCTACATAGGATTTACACATTGCGGAGTATGGGCTATGACCCATACGTTATGATCTACGACAAGCCCCATGCACCGCGTGAAATACGACTTTTGCAAAGATGGGTAAACAACAAGATCATTTTCAGGAAATGCGAACGCTTTGAAGATTACGACCCGAAGCGGCGCTGACGGAGGCTGAAATGAACAAATACATTGGAAAAATCATCATCGTTACGAATATGCGGAAAATCCCGCGTTCGTGCGCGGAATGCGGCTACTATGACGGCATGGGAAACCGCCCCGGCGGGCGCTACAACGACGGTATTTGCACGGCGGGCGCGTCGATTTACAGTACACGCGGCATTCGGGTAACAAAAGAACGGCTGAAAAACTGCCCGCTTCACATGATCGGGAGGGATAGCAATGACTGATGAATACATAAGCCGGGAAAAAGACGCTGGAACTGCTCAAAAAGTCTGAGCAGTCGGGACTATCGCCGGAAAAAAGGCACAATTCAGGATGCAATCAAGATGATTTCTTACGCCGTGTACACGCCCGCCGCCGACGTTGCGCCGGTGCGACATGGGCGGTGGATTTACCATGATGACGGCGTATTCACTTGTAGTGAATGCGGCAACGCAGAATCCAACGACAGCTATTATTGCAGACTATGCGGGGCAAAGATGGATGGTGTTTGACAGTGAAAATTGAACGTGCGATTGAAATTCTGAATCCCGCGCATCAGGGAGCATTACGAAAAGCGTTGAGCCGGTAGAAGAAGCCTGCCGCATGGGCATGGCGGCGTTGTCGTACCGCGTTCGGAAAAAACCGGAATACCTTCCAGCGCACCCCGCGCCCGCTTTAGCCTGCAAGCGGTGCGGCAGCGTCAAACACTTGCACAATGCAGACGGCGCGCAGAACGCATTCTGCGGGCAATGCGGACAGGCTATTGACTGGACGGATGCGGCGGAAACGGACGCATAAAAAGCCGCCGACGTTCTGCGAAAACGTCGGCGGTGCTTGCCTCGGAAAAGACAAGGTTACTCATACTTTATATATAATATCACGTTCCGGGGCGATATGCAAGCGAAAAGCGGCGGAAACCGCTATTTTCGGGCTTGTATGGGATAGTAACTTAACGACCACAGAGCCGCCGGAGGTAGAGGCATGAAAACAATCTATCGGGAAAAAGCGCTACTACTGCGGGGAGTACCTCGACGTATATATTTTCCTACATATCGGCAATCGAATGGACGGCGCAGCCGGAGCAAGCCGACAACCGCAGCACAGAAGAAATTAAATCAGCGCCACAGGGAAGAAAAACTTGTCAGACTGCTTCACGCGAACTTCACACCGGATGATCTTGAAATTCACCTGACATATACCGTCCAGCCGGAAAGCGAAGAAGAAGCCGCCCGGAATGCCCGCAATTACATACGCCGCATTCAGCGGATGCGGAAGAAAGCCGGATTGCCGCCGCTGAAATACATCGTCGTGACAGAACGCGGCGGAAAGACCGGGCGTTATCATCATCACATCACGATCAGCGGCGGGTTAGATCGTGACGCGGTGGAGGCGGCTTGGGGTTTGGGATATGCGAACAGCCGCCGTCTGCAATTCACGGAAACAGGGCTTGCCGGTCTTGGGCATTACATCGTCAAAAGCCCGTCGGCAAAAAGGCTTGGAATGCGTCAAAGAATCTGATTGACCCTGACCCGAAAACACGCGACGGGCGCATTTCCGGCAGGCGGGCGGAAGAACTCGCACGGGACACGACCAACAACGCCGAATATGAAAAGCTGTACCCCGGATATTTCCTTGCGGAAGCTGGCGCATTTCATAACGACGTGAACGGCGGACGGTATATCGTCGCCCGGTTTTACCGCCGGGACGGTAAATTTATAAAGCCACAGCGAAAAACAAAAACGAATCGGAGGCGGAAAGAATGACGGTAAATGAATTTGCACAGGATGTCCACAAAAACGCCGTTGCGCACGGTTGGTATGATGCGCCTATCACGTTCCCGGAAGTCGCGGTTATGATACACGCTGAAATCTCGGAAGCCGTGGAAGAATGGCGGAGCGGAAACCCGGTTATCTACGGCACGTGTGCGCTGTCGCCGGAGAATTGCAAGTTTTCAAAAATCTGCGATAACGTCGGGCATCCTTCGGGCGCTGATACGGAGGGAACTGCAAGCCGGAGGGCGTTGCGGTCGAACTCTGCGATGCGGTCATGCGCATCATGGATTTTTCTTGCGTTCATGGGCGTAGACATTGAAGCCGTGCTTATGGCAAAGCACGAATACAACAAAGGGCGCGAATACCGGCACGGCGGGAAGCGCGCATAAGGAGGCGGGCTATGATTAACTATTTTGACGCAGCGGAAAACACGCTGCGATCACGTTCAATGCTTGAAAAGGCATTGAAAAACCTGATGCGGCGGCAGGAAAGAATCATGCGCCACAATTCGCCGTCGGGCTATCCGTCGTTAGATACGTCGAAGCCGTACACAAGCACGAAAAGTGTAAACGATGCGCTGACAGATTGCATTGAGATTGCCGAAGTTGCACGGGAGATCAACTGCACAAAAGAAAAGATCGACGAAATCGACAGCGTATTGCAGCAGCTTGACCCGCAAGACGCGGAATTACTGCGCCTATGGTACATAGAGCGGGAAAGCAAAGAAGAAATTGCCGCACAGGTGAACTATGCGTCGCGCACGTCGATCTACGATTTGCGCAATAAAGCCGTTGCGGGCTTTGCTGTGCTGTACTTCGGTGCGGATGCTGGGGCGCTGCTCTGACCGCGCCGGACGCTTTTGAAAAAAGTCTGAACAGAAAGTTTCGGAAATTCGTGCTATGCTGATAGCCGTAAAGGGAGGTCGAGGAAACCTCGCCGCCGTGCGCCTTGCGCTTATGCGCAGGGCGTTCCCTTTACCCTTTTGCAAGGAGGCAGCGGAATGAAAGCATTTGCAAAAGCATTCTACGAATCGGCAGCATGGCGGCGGACGCGGGCGTACATCCTGAAACGCGACGCGGGGCTATGCGTCAGGTGCGGCGCGCCCGGTTGCATCGTCCATCACAAGACGGAATTAACGCCGCGAAACATAGATGACCCCATGATTACGCTGAACGAAGATAATCTTGAAACCGTCTGCCGGACGTGTCACGCGATCATTCACGAAGGAATGCCGCCGCTTGCAGACGGCCTTGCTTTTGATGCAGACGGAAACGTTATCGAATCCGCAATATCCCCCCCGGTGCGCCGCTGAAAATTTCCGGCGGCGTAACCGCGCTGCACCCACGTTTAGAACCGCCCCGGTCGCGCACATGAGGGGGGGTAACGCAAAATTCAGGAGGTGGCATACATTATATGGCGGAAGAAAAAAAGACATACGAAGATATGTCAAACCCTGAAAAAATTGACGCGAAAAAGCGGAAAATTAAAAAACTTTTCCGTGATTTACCCACAGAAAAGAAGCAATTCGCGGAGGGTTTAATCAATCAATTCGCAGTCACGTCGGTTACGCTGGAACGCCTTGCCGACGCGATCAACAACGGCGATCTTATCGAGGATTTTGTGCAGGGCGCACAGAAAATGCGTCGGGAGTCCCCCGCCCTACGCGCCTATAACACGACAATCAAATCTTTTTCCACACTGACAAATCAGCTTATCAACCTACTGCCGGAAAAGGAAAGAAAACGGCGGGCGATGAACTGATGCAGTTTATTACGAAGCCGAAAGCGGCGGGCAGATAATGAACTATGTGCGCGAATACTGGGGGCGGATTTCAAGCGGCGAGATCGTCACAAGCCGCCGCGTCAAAGCTGTTTACGGGCGGCTGATGCAGGAAATGGACGCGCCCTCGGATGATTCGGCGTACTATTTCGACGAAGAAACCGGGGAACGCCCGATTTTGTTCATTGAGCAATTCTGCAAGCAGTCACAGGGTACACTCGGCGCGGCGTTGAAGCTGGAATTATTTCAAAAGGCGTTCATTCAGACGCTATTCGGTTGGCTTGAAAAAGACACGGGATACCGGCGCTTCCGCGAAACGCTGCTTTTGGTCGCCCGAAAGAACGGCAAAACGACGCTGCTTGCGGCTATCGCGCTGTATCTGCTTGTCGCGGACTATGAGGGCGCGGCGGAAATCTATTCCGTAGCGACGAAAAAAGATCAGGCAAAAAAGACGCTGACCGAAGCCGTCAACATGGTCAAGCAGTCGCCGGAACTGCGCGCGATCATCAAAAAGCGCCGGAACGATATTTATTTTCCGGCGACGGCATCCATCTTTGAAGCCCTCGCGTCGGATTCAAACACGCTTGACGGTCTAAACTCCCACGCGGTTATCATCGACGAATTGCACGCCATTCGTGACCGCAATTTGTACGAAGTTATGAAGCAATCGACCTCCAGCCGCCGACAGCCCATCGTGATTATGATTACCACATCCGGCACGGTACGCGAATCCGTGTTTGATAACATTTACGAATTGGCGTGCAACATAGCCGACGGCAAGATAACGGAAGATACGTTTTTGCCGGTGCTGTATGAACTGGATGACCGCGCCGAATGGACAGACCCGCAAGCGTGGATAAAGGCGAATCCGGGACTCGGCACGATCAAGCGTTATTCTACACTGGCATCATTCGTCGAGCGGGCAAAGAAGAACCCGGAAGATTTACCCGGCGTTCTCTGCAAGGATTTCAACGTAAAATCCGTGACAGCGGCGGCGTGGTTAAGCTACGACGAAGTAAAGAGCGACGCGACGTTCACGATGCAGGACGTGTATAACACGTACGCAATCGGCGGTTGTGACCTATCCGCAACAACTGACTTGACGTGCGCGACGCTCCTGATTCGCAAATCCGGGGATGACCCGCAAATTTACGTTTTACAGCATTACTTTTTACCGGCGAAGAAGCTGGAAATGCTGGACGAACACAACACGCAGGAAGCGCCCTATAAAACATGGGCTGACCGTGGTTTGCTGACGGTATGCGACGGCGTGCGCGTGGACTATTCCGATGTTACGGCGTGGTTCTGCCAGATGCGCGACGAATACAAGATCGACACGTACAAAGTCGGATATGACCGCGCCCTCGCGGGTTACTGGGTCGATGAAATGACCTCCAACGGCTTTGAAATGGTCGCCGTTGCGCAGGGTCCGTTTACATGGTCGCAGCCGATGCGCGAAATGGGCGCAGCATTCGCAGACAAAAAAGTGAATTACAACAAAAACCCCGTTTTGCTTTGGTGTCTGACGAACACGGCAGTCAAGAAAAGCGGGGTCAACAATATCCAGCCCGTAAAGATTTCCGACAAGCGCCGCATTGACGGCGCGGTTTCGCTCCTGAATGCGTGGGTCATCTATGTGCGGGATTTCGAGGACTATATGTATTTGGTGGGGTGATAACATGGCAGAAAAACGAGGGCTATTTCAGTCGATCTTCGGGAAGAAGCAGCAAAGCGACAAGGATTTTCATGCGTACAAGCTGCTTAGTTCGTGGGAATCGACCTTTTCGCCGTATTCCGGCAATATGTGGGATATTAACACGGTTCGTTCCGCCGTGGACGCATTCGCCCGCCGCGCATCGACCGCGCAGCCGCGCCACGTCCGGCAGTCCCCGGAAACGACGGTATCCGTCAATGACTACGTTGACCGCATCTTGCAGTATCAGCCGAATCCGTACATGACGGCGGCTGATTTTTATTACAAGCTGGCGGCACAATACAAGGTCTACAACAACGCCGTCGCATATCCCGTCTTTGATAGTCAACGGCGGCTTGTGGCGATCTATCCCATCAACGCGCAGTATTTTGAACTGCTTGAATATATGGGAACGCTGTATTGCCGGTTCAAATTCGCAACGGGCGCGTCGTATATCTGCGAGTATTCCCGCATTATCCACATCCGCAGACATTTCCTCGAAAACGATATTTTCGGGGATGACAACCGACCGCTGAATCCTGTTTTGAAAACGGCGAACACGTTTAATCAGTCTATGTCGAAGTTTGCCGAACTCGTCGCCGTCATTCGCGGCATCCTGAAAGTTTCAAACGCCGTGAAAAATGAGGATTTGAACCGCCGCCGTGACGATTTCGTACGGGACAATTTGCGCATGGAGAACAACGGCGCGGGCATCGTGGTCACGGATTCCAGTATGACTATACGCCGCTGAACGACAAGACAACGCCGATTCCGGCAAATCAGCTTGAATACATCAAGACGGAAATTTATGACTACCTCGGCGTTTCAAAAGAGATCGTCGAAAACACGGCTACCCCGCAGCAGGAACAGGCTTTTTACAGCGGCGAAATCGCGCCGTTCTTCCGCAAGCTAACGCAGGCGTTCACGAACGTGCTGTTTACGGAACGGGAGATCGGACACGGCAACCGCATCATTTTCGCCGCAAATTCCGTGCAGTTTGCAACGCTGCCCGAAAAGGTGACGGCGGCGAAATTCCTGACGGAGATCGGCGCGGCGACGCTTGACCAGATTTTGACAATGTTCGATATGCCGACAATCGGCGGCAAAGAAGGTGCGCGCCGCGTCCAGACGTTGAACATGGTAAACGCAAAACTTGCCGACAAGTATCAGACGGGCGCAGACGGAGACACGCCGCTGGATGACCCGAAGAAGGAAAAAGACCCGCCGCCCGCAGAGCCGGACGGCGCAGAAGCAAGGAGGCTTGACGTTATGGGTATGAAACAAGGGCGCGAATACCGCGCCGTGCAGGATTTTTCCCTCGTTCCCCGCACAGAAGAAAAGGATGAATACCGCGTGCGCGGTACGGCGGTCGTGTTTGATACGCCGACGGTTCTTTTTGAATACGACGGCGTGAAGTATTCCGAGGTCATTGACCGCAACGCATTTGACGAATGCGATATGTCCGACGTGATTTTTAACTACAATCACGGCGGCAAGGTGGTCGCCCGTCTGCGCAATAAAACGCTTACGCTGACCATCGACGAACGCGGCTTGCACATGGAAGCCGACCTCGGCGGCACACAGGCGGGGCGCGAACTGTATGAGGAAATCGACGGAGGGTATGTCGATAAAATGTCCTTTTCCTTTTCTGTGCGCGAATCCAAGTATGACAGCGTAACGCATACACGCACGATCACAAAGGTCAAGAAGCTATACGACGTGTCGGCGGTGGATATTCCCGCGTACAAAGACACAGAAATTTCCGCGCGCAGTTTCTTTGAAGTGGAGCATTCAAAGGAACTGGCGGCTTTGGAGCAAGCCGCGCGCAGGAAACGTCTGATAGCTTTGACATACTGAAAACCCACATTTTTTGAATTTATGGAGGTAAAAACATGAACATTGAGAAAAGACGCGCCGAAATCGCCGCGCGCAAGGCTGAAATCCGCAAGCTGCTTACTGATGACAAGAACGCCGACATTGACGCGCTGGAAAAGGAACTGCGCGAACTGAATGAGGAAGATGCAGGACTCGAAAAGCGTCAGGCAATCGAACGTATGCTGAATTCCGGCTCGGCTACGGGCAATCCCATTGAAAACCCCGTCGCTGCCCGCAGCCTGCCCGTAGAGGATACGGAAAAGCTGTATCGTTCCGCATGGCTGAAAACCTTGCAGGGCAAGTCCCTGACGGACGATGAAAAGCGCGTTTATGAACAGCGCGCGTATTCGACCGCTGCAAACTCTGCGCTGCCCATCATCCCGGAAACGACTGCGAATCAGATCATCAAGAAAATGTACGAGGTCGCCCCGATTTTGCAGCGCTGCAAAATCTTCCACGTCCCCGGCAATTTCAAATTCGCCGTCGAAGGAACGAACAGCGACGCGGCTCTTCACACGGAGAACGCAAGCATTACCGCCGCCGCCGACAGCCTGACTTCCGTTTCCCTGACGGGCTACGAAATCGTCAAGCTGGTCAAGGCATCCCGCGCATCTTCCGAAATGGCGCTGTCCGCGTTTGAAAGCTACATTGTCGAAGTGATTGCCGAATCCATCGCCCGCAAGATCGAAAATTACATCTTCACGGGTACGGGCAGCGATCAGCCGGGCGGCGTAAAGGTCGCGGGCAAGGGTACAAGCGGCGCGTACACGGACGGCACAGATCAGGTGACAGTTGAAAAAACGGCATCCCTGACAGAAGAAAATGTAGTTTCGCTTTACGGTATGCTTGCGTCCGGCTATGAGCGAAATGCCGTATGGTGCATGAACAAGGCGACGTTCTTTACTGATTTCTTCCCGCTGATGAACAAGTCGAAGAACAACCTCATCGAATTCGCAGGCGGCAAGTATTACATCATGGGCGCAGAGGTCTACTTCACTGGTTCGCTTGCGGCACATGAAGCATACTACGGCGATTTCGAGTACATCATCGGCAACTATTCGCAGGACATTACGGTTGTCCGCTCTGAGCATTCCGGGCTTGCAACCAACAGCATTGATTACCTCGGCGCGTGCGTCTTTGACTGCAAGCCGGTCGCCGGACTCGGCGCATTCGTGCATCTTACGAAAGCCACGGAGTAACGTGGAGGGCTGAACATGGCAGTTAGCAGCGAATATGTCGCGGCTATCCGTCAACGTTTGCGGCTGACAACTGACAATTTCGACAATGAAATTACCGACCTCATCAACGCCGCCCGCGCAGACCTTGCGCTCGGCGGCGTTGTTGAGGAAAAAGCAAACGACGAAACTGACCCGCTGATTCTGAAAGCGGTCGAAACGTACGTAAAGGCTGAATTCGGGCTTGACAACGATGATGCGGAGCGATACCGCGCATCGTACAAAGAGCAGCGGAACGGTCTGACGCTATCGGATAAATACATTGTCGCGGAAGGAGGTTAGCCCGTGTATTGGCGCGATGTCGTGATACTCCGCGCCGTAGTCACGGACACGGACGCGGACGGATACCCGGCGGAAGTCGTGAAGGAAACGCGCGTTTTCGCGGACGTGCAATCCGTCAAGCGCACGGAATTCTACGCCGCAAAGCAGATCGGTATTGATCTTGCAATAACCGTGAAAGTCCGATACGGCGATTATGGCAATCAGGAACGTTTGCTGTTCAGCGGCAAGGAATACAAGGTCGAGCGGGCATACACGGACGCGCGCGAATTCTACACGCTGGAATGCTCTGAATTCAAGGAGGCAAGCGCATGAATGTCAACGAAACGCTGAAAACGATGTTTTCCGACCTCCTGCCGGTCGCCGCTGATACCTACAAAGGGCAAAGCGACGGAATACATCGTTTTCAACTATACGGCTATCCCGGAGGATTTCGGGGACGATGATGCGCAACACTGGCGTTATCTTGTCGAAGTGGGGCTATTTACTCCGCATGAAAAGAATTCGCTTGCATACCGACGGGAGATCACGCGGCGGCTCGTCGCCGGGGGCTTTACGCGCCCGGCGATCACGCCCGCCTCTGACGCGAACGGTCAGCATTACGTTTTTGAATGCGAGATTTCCGGGGGTGTTGACGATGGCTAAATTGTCTGTGAATGGCTTAGACGAACTCATTGACGATCTTGAAGAAATTGCACGTTATGGATCTCCGTCGCCCTTGAAATGCTGACGGCGGAGGCGGAAATCATTTCAAAAGAACAGAAAACGGCTTTTCTTCGGCATACTCGGGCGATACTCAAAAGGGATTACCGCCCGCAGCGTTTCATATAGCAAAAAACTCAAAAAAACGTCAGACGGGCGCGCAATCTATGTGTATCCGAAGGGGACGCGGAATGATGGAAATAAACGGCGTGTTGCAGAGGTCGCATTCATCAATGAGTACGGTGCAGCAAAACGCGGAATTCGAACCCGCCCGCCCATTCAATCAGACAGCAAACGAAAAAGCCGCAATGCCCGCGCTGAAGCAGCGGCGCGCGTCTACGACAACTATTTGAAGTCTAAGAATCTTTAGGAGGTTACATTATGGCACAGTTTGGAGCAAAACGCCCTGTTTTTGCGCCCATCAAAGACCACGCCTGACGGTGCATTGCCGACGTATGATTACGAAAAGAAAGTCACAATCGGCAAGCTGGTCAAGGCGGATTTGACCGTTACGAACGCTTCCGGCGAACTGTACGGCGACGATGCGCTTGCGGAAAAAGTCGATATGTTCGCGTCAGGCTCTCTGGCGCTGGAAACAGATGACAAGACCGACGAAGTACAAACCGCCCTGCATGGTGCGACGAAGGACGTGGAAAGCGGCGAAGTCACGGACTCCGACGGCGACGTAGCCCCGCGCGGCGGTCTTGTGTATTACAAGGTCATCATGCGCAAGGGTATCCGCTATTTCAAGGGCATCTTCCATCCCGAAACAAAGGCAATCCTCGGCAACGACAGCGCCGCAACAAAGGGTTCGTCTATCACGTTCGGCACGTCCAGCACGACGTTTACGATTTTCCGCTGCAATTCCGGCGCATGGCGCATTACGAAGGAATTCACAGGTGACGGCGCGGAAGCGAATTGTATTGCGTGGTGCGATACGAAACTCGGCAAACCGACAACGGGTGGCGGTTAAACAATCAGCAGAGCGGGCGCGCGGGATGATTCCGCCGCCCGCTTTGGCGCTATGGAGGTAAAGACAATGAAAGCGGCAAAAATCACGGTTGCGGGTACAACGTATTTCCTCGTCATGGACGGCGAAGCGATGTTTACCATCCGCGACATTTACGGCGGTACGCGCCTGATGCTGGAAAAGCTGGAACAGGATACGCGCGAAGGATTCCTTGAAACGTGCAACGCTGCCGCTATCCTTGCAGAGCGCGGCGAACTCGTCCCGCCGCCGGTTGGGATATGAGCCGGGGCGCATCCCGGAACGAGACGATTTCGCGCTTTTGACGCAGCCGTATGAAATCGTCCCGCTGAAACGCGCGATTGCAAACGCAATCAAACTCGGTTACGGGCGCGAGATCACAGCCCCCGGCGACGATGAAGTTGACGAAGGGCTTGAAGAATTGAATCAAAAAAAAACAAGATTCGCCGCGCGGACTATTACAGAATAGCCGTTTATGCGGCATTTCCCCGACTGATGCGCTGTTTATGCCGCCGGGGGAAGTATTTGACTTGTGGGAACTGTATCTGATTGCACGTGGAAAAAGAAACAGCGACGGCGAATAAAAAAGCTGACGGCGTGCCGTCAGCTTTTGGAATAGATCAGTTGTCAAAACGGCACGTTATCATCATGCCGTATTTTATGGAGTTTCCGTCCGCATCCGTCCGCCGCCGGTGACGGTGGCGTTATAAACGCCGCTAAAGCTGTCCCAACGGTTTACGAAGTACGGTATGTCATCGCGCCCGATACTTCCGACACGCAGACCGTTCGCAAAAACGAAAAATGCGGGTGTCCCCTCATATTCCCCGCGTTCAATCGTAACGTCAACGCCGTTTTCAAACGGTTCGTCGTTAAAACGGATTCTGCGCAGAAGTGTTTGACGGCTTTTTCCGTCATCGTTTTTGAACGTCACGCCGACGACCTTGAAAATCTTAAATTCAAAATCAGGAGAAACACAACGCCGCTGCTCTAATTCTTGCGCAGTTGCCGCAGCGCGCGCCCGCTTCGCCGCGTCATTCTCTTTTTTTGATTTGAATTTTCTTGCATATGCGATATATCCATACACAAATGCCGATGGGTTAGAAGATCACAAGAAGAACGATTTGCCACGTTTTCAATTTTTTCATGGTATGAGAAGCCTCCCCCGTTTTTCGTACAAGATTAGAATAAATGAGAAAATGTGCTAAAGTCAAGAATTCTGCTGATTATTAACACACATAGAGGGGAGGAAAAGCAAAATGGCAACACGCGATATTACAACAAAAATCGCCATTGAGGGCGAAAAAGAGTATCAAAGCGGAGTAAAGACGATCAATTCGGAACTGAAAACGTTGAAGTCCGAAATGAAACTCGTTGAAAGCCAGTTTTCGGGGCAAATGAATACAGCCGCAGCATTGAGCGCGAAGGGCGAGACGCTGAACAAAATGTATTCTGCGCAGGAAGAAAAGCTGAAATTGCTGAAACAGGCTCTTTCGGGTGCAAAAGAAGCGCAAAAAGGCTACGCCGAAAACGTCGCGGAGGGCGAAAAGCGCGTACAAGCGTGCAAAAATGCCCTTGCAGAACTCGGAGAAGAAACCGGGGACACAAGCCAGAAGCAGGAAGAATTAAAAGCGGCTCTTGCGAAAGCGAATGCAGAATTAGCGCAAGCAAAGCTAAATCAGGAAGAAAATACACGGAAATGTAATTCGTATCAAACGCAGATCAACGCAACGGAAACGGCGTTAAACGACCTGAATTCAGAACTTGACAAAAACAATAGTTATCTGGATGAAGCAAAAAAGTCCTCCGATGGGTGCGCAGAATCAATCGACAAGTACGGAAAAGAGACAAAACAGGCATCGGAAGAAACGGAAAAGTTTTCAGACAAACTGAAAGGCGGGCTTGTCGCCGGTGCAAAAGCGGCGGGCGCGGCGCTTGCCGCTATCGGCACGGCGGCGGTCGCCGGGGTAAAACTTCTGCTTGATTTGAGCGAATCCACGGAAGAATACCGCGTTGCACAAGGAAAGCTGAATACGGCGTTTCAAGCCGCCGGGTTTTCGACGGATACGGCAAGCGCGGCATACAAGTCCCTCTATGCCGTGCTGGGCGACACGGACAACGCAACGGAATCCGCGCAGCTTTTGGCACAGTTGGCAACGTCGGAACAGGACGTTGCGACGTGGGCGGACATTGCCGCAGGCGTTCAGGGTACGTTTGGCGACGCGCTGCCGATTAACAGCCTGATTGAAGCCTCCAACGAAACGGCGAAGGTTGGACAGGTTACGGGCGCGCTTGCCGATGCGCTGAACTGGGTCGGCATTTCCGAGGACGAATTCAATGAAAAACTTGCCGCGTGCAGGGACGAAACAGAGCGTACCGCCCTGATTACGGAAACGCTGTCCGCGCAGTATCAGAACGCGACCGATATTTTCAAGGAAAATAACGCTACGGTCATGGCGGCGCGCGCGAAGCGCAGGCGGAACTCGACGATGCGCTTGCGCGGCTCGGCGGCACGGTTTCCGACGTAAAAACGGAACTGACGGCGGAATTCATGCCCGCGATTGCTGACCTCGTAGACGCTTTTTCGGATTTCCTGCAAGGCGCATTTGACGGCGCGGAAGAAGCCCTTGCGGATGCGATCGACGAACTGATTGAAAAGGCGACCGACAAGCTGCCGGAACTGCTTTTGATTTCGGCACGCAAATCATCATCAACATTGTAACCGGACTTGCAAACGCCGCGCCGTCGCTTGTCGAGGGCGCGGTAACTGTTCTGTCTACGTTGGTGGAGGGGCTTGCTGGAAGCCCTGCCACAGTTGACCGAAGCGGCGGCGCAAATGGTCGCGGCGCTCGTTCAGGGCATCGGGGGAAGCGCTGCCGACGCTGATTCCGGCGGCGGTGGAAGCCGTCACACAGCTTGTGCAATCACTGATTGACAACATTCCGCTACTCATTGAAGCGGCGTTGCAGCTTGTCACAGGGCTTGCGGAGGGCATCATTGAAGCGATTCCCGTATTGCTGGAGGCGCTGCCGGAACTGATTGAAAGCCTGATTTCGGCGTTGCTTGAAGCCGTCCCGCAGATCATCGAAACGGGCGTGACGCTTCTGACCGCCCTCGTCACTAACCTTCCGACGATCATTCAGACGATCATTGCGGTACTGCCGCAGATCATCACAAGCGTCATTCAAACGCTTTTGACGCATTTGCCGGAGATCATTGACGCGGGTTTCAAGCTGCTTACGGCGCTGATTGACAATCTGCCGGAAATCATTTTGACCATTGTCGAAGCGCTTCCGGAAATCATTTCTGCAATCGTAAAGGCTTTGACAGACAATATACCGCTTATCGTAGAAACCGGCGTGAAGCTGCTTACGTCCCTGATTACAAACCTTCCGCAGATCATCGCGGAAATCGTGCGGGCAATGCCGGAGATCATTACCGGCATCGTCAATGCGCTGTCAGAGGGCATTTCACAGGTAACGGAAGTCGGCGCGAACATTGTGCGCGGCTTGTGGAACGGCATTCAGTCCCTTGCCGGTTGGCTTTGGGATCAGGTTAGTAGTTGGATTTCCGGCATTTGGGACGGAATCAAGGATTTCTTCGGCATCGCATCCCCGTCAAAACAGATGGCGTGGGTGGGGGCTATGCTTGTCGAGGGTCTGGCGGGCGCAATCGACAAAGACGGCGACAAAGCCGTTGCAGCCGTTGACGATATGGCGGCGGGCATGATTGCGGAAGTCGAGTCCGAAATGGCAAAGGTCAACGCTTCCCTCGCGGATGGCATCGGGGACATTGAAACGGGATTTACCGCGCGGGCGACCATTCAGGAGGTCGCCGCGTCTATTCCGTCATCCCTGAACGCTGGACGCATGGGAGCAGGCGCGACCGCAGACGGCGACACGACCGTTACAAATCATTTCCACATTGCGGCGCTGCAAGTGCGGGAAGAAGCCGACGTGAAGAAGGTTGCAAGGGAACTCTACAATATGCAGAAAACGAAAACGCGCAGCAAGGGGGTAGTTGTGTAATGATTGGATTTACATTCAACAACGTACACAGCCGGGACATGGGCGTAGTATTCAAGTCCGATGACAGGACGCTGCTTCCGGCAAAACGAATCACACAATACAAGATTCCGGGCAAGTCCGGCACGTATGACATTGCGGACGGCTACGACAACCGGCAGATTTCATGCACAGTCGCTTTTGTTGGAGCGGGCAACGCATACGCAGGCGTTCGGCAGACAGCACGTGCCGTCGCGGAATGGCTCTCCGGCGACGGTCTGCTTATTTTCGATGACGAACCAGAAAAGGCGTACAGCGCAAAGGTCATTGACGGCATCGGCATTGAACAGATTGCCGTTACCGGGCATTGCAGCGTTACGTTTTTGTGTGAGCCGTTCGCGGAATCCATCGGCTACAACCAGAAAGCCGTGCAGTCCGTTTCCCTGCCGGATACGGTCACGATTAACGTAAAAGGCACGCAGGAAACCGACGGGCTGATTTACATTACGGCACGCGGCACAATTACGAATTTGACCGTTACGCGGTTAAAGGTGAATTAAAGAACGGAGGTATTTCAACATGAGCGCATTATCAAACGTCCACGCGACAAGTCTACTGAACACATCCTTGCGCAGCGGCACGTACTACCTTGCATTGTTTCTGACTGACCCGACGGCAAGCGGAAACGGCACGGAAGTCAGCGGCGGCGGATACGCCCGAAAGATCATCACGTTCGGTACGCCGTCGCTTGTGTCCGGCAAAGAACAGGTCACAAACAGCGCTGCCGTCGATTTCGGCACGATGACCGCAGACCTCGGCACGGTCGCGTATTGGGGCATCTATGATGCACAGTCAAGCGGCAATCTGCTTTGGTACGGCTCGTTTTCGCGCAGCAAGAATGTGTTGAGCGGCGACGCAATCACGGTTTCGACGGGGGCAATCGTCTGTACGCTGTCATAAGGGGGCAAGACCATGTTTAACCGCTCTGCATATAACAGAACATCGTTTAACCGTTCATCGTCCATCGTCTTTGAATGGCTTGCGACGGCGAACGCGGAAACGGATGCGTCGGCGGCGGTCAAGATCATCCGGCATTTGAACGGAGCGGTCGAAGCGGTTGCAGAAGCGCGTGGTGTGATTATCCGCGTCGTGCTGCCGTCTGCCATTGCAGAAGCAGAATCGTCCAGCGTGGGCGATTACATCCGCATACTGTTCTTTGACGCGATGGCGGAAGCCGTAGCGACGGCGACCGCAACAGGCGTTTCAACGTACGGTTCGATTACGATGCAATTCCCCGGTCTGACCATGACCGCCGGGGACGAACTGATTATTGACACAGGGCATATGACGATCACGCTGAACGGCGCGAATGTCATTGACCTTCTGAGCGATGACAGCGAATTTTTCAAGCTGAAACCGGGCGAAAACGACATTATCGTAGAGGGCGGCACGACGGCGGACATTAAAGTTTTGTGGAAAGACAGGTGGTTATAATGAAAGTCCCACAGATTTTTGACCGCAACATGAAGCGCCTTGCGTTCCTTGACAACGCCGTTTCCGTCGGCTATTCGCTGGAAATCAATTCGCTATGGACGGCGACGTTTACGCTTCCGGCGGACGATGACAAGAACGCCTATTGCCAGCCGCTGAATTTCGTTGAAATCTTTGACGGCGACGAAAGAATTGACCTGTTCCGCATCATCGGGGAAGATTTGGAGCGCAGCAACGGCGCGACGCGGTTCTATGACTGCGAACACGTCCTTGCTACGCTCCTGTCTGACGTGCTGTTTCAGTACCATCAATACGGCGGGGGCGGCATCAAGACCGCCGACGTGCTGAACTACGTGCTTGCGCAGCAGACAACGCGCAACTGGGTTTTGGGCGATTGCGATTACAAGCGGTATTTCGAGTACAACTGGGAAAATTCGACGCTGCTTGCGGCGCTGTTCGCCGTGCCGGAATGCTTTGACAGCGAATATATGTGGACATGGGACACGACTGTTTACCCGTGGACAATTTCGCTTGTAGCGCCGTCGGACACGATGAAAAGCGAAGTCCGATACGCGAAGAACATGACCTCGATGAAAAAGACCGTGGACGCATCCGGCATCGCAAACCGCATTTATGCCCTCGGTTACGGCGAGGGCGTGAATCAGTTGACCATTGCGGGCGTGAACGGCGGCAAGCCGTATGTCGAGGATGCAATGAGCATTCAGCAGTACGGGCTATGTTCGACCATCCTTGTAGACAGCCGGTATGAAGTCGCGGAAAACCTCAAGGGCTACGCGGAACAGATGCTTGCAGAACTGAAAAACCCATATGTCAGCTATGAAATCGGCGCAATCGACCTTCACAGGCTGACCGGCGACACGTTTTCAAAGTTTCGCCCCGGCGAGATCGTCCGTGTCGTGGACGAAGCCGACGGCATCAACCTCCGCACGCGCATTGTCAGCGTGGAGAAAAGCGACGCGCAGGGCGACCCCGGAAGCGTGACCGTTACCATTGCCAACAAGTCAAAGGACATTGCAGGCAGCATTTCCGAACTGCAAAACCGCGCCCTCATCAACGAAACGTACGCGCAGGGCGCGACGAATCAGCAGATTTACAATTTCACGGATAACGCCGATGCGACGCATCCGGCGACGCTGAAACTGTATATTTCTGATTCCGTTGTACGTATCAACAAAATGCTGTTAAACATCCAGTTTGAAGCATTCCGCGCGTATGAAAAAGCAATCGGCGGCGGTGGCGGGCAGACAACCTCCAGCGGCGGCGGACAAACTACCTCGTCCGGCGGCGGCTCGACCACATCCAGCGGCGGCGGGTCTACAACCTCGTCCGGCGGCGGAACAACGTCATCGTCAACCAGCCTGCGAAGCAGCAACACAATCAATTCGTCGGATAACGGCGGCAGCGGCGGCGAAAATCACAATCACGGTCTTGCGCGCGGAGACCGCCTTGCGCTGATTGACTACAACAACAATATCATCGGTGGCGTGAATTTCGTGCCGTCCGGCGCGCATACGCATCCGGGGCATACGCATACCGTCGGTTCACACACGCATAGCGTCAGCGCGCATACGCATAGCGTCAGCGCCCACACGCACACGGTAAAGGCGCACACGCACACGGTTCAAGATCATACACACAAAATCGAATTCGGCATCTATGAGGGCGCGCGGGCATCTTCGGCAACGATCAAGGTTGACGGCGTGGAAATCCATGCCCCGGCATCGTATGACAATCTGGATATTGTCGAGTACCTGAAAACAGACGGCAGCGGAAAGATTCAGCGCAACGCATGGCATACGATTCAGATTTTACCGAATTCCATGAGCCGCATTGTCGGCGCGGTATTCATGCAGACGTTCTGCAATTCGCGCGGCGGCGGCGATTACTAAAACGGGAGGTTACGCAATGGCAGAACTTGCAAAAATGTACCCGCCACAGGCGAACACGCCGGAAACGTCCCTGTCCGGCGCGCTGACGGCGGCGGGAACGACCGTAAACGTCGTTGACGGGACAATACTGCCGGATGCGCCGAACTTGCTGACAATCGGTGCAGACGGGTCTACGGCGGAAACTGTGCTGATGACCGCAAAGAGCGGGAACGTGCTGACCGTTGTACGCGGGCAGGACGGCACGACCGCGCGGGCGTGGTCTGCGGGCGACGTTATCGGCAGATATTTCACGGCGGCAGATCAGAAAGCAATGCAGGACAACATTACAGCCCTGAACAACGGAAAAACGGAAAAGGTCACATCCCCGACGGATGGCAACCTCGTCGCATTTGACGGCACGACCGGCAAGCAGAAGGACAGCGGCAAAAAGCCGGGAGATTTCGCCGCTGCCAGCCACACGCACAGCGGGTACGTCGAAAAGGTTTCGTCCCCGGTTTCCGGCAACCTCGTCGCGTTCGACGGCACGACCGGCAAGCAGAAGGACAGCGGCAAAAAGCCGGGTGATTTCGCCGCTGCCAGCCACACGCACAGCGGGTACGTCGAAAAGGTTTCGTCCCCGGTTTCCGGCAACCTCGTCGCGTTCGACGGCACGACCGGCAAGCAGAAGGACAGCGGCAAAAAGCCGGGAGATTTCGCCGCTGCCAGCCATTCACACAGCGGATATGCGCAGGCGCTTATTTTCCAGAATGTCAGCGTTGCAGCGTCCGCGTGGAGAAGCGACAGCACGTATGCAGCGTACCCGTACGCGGCGACACTGACGCTGACGGGCGTGACCGCAAGCCACGTGCCGGAGGTCACGTTCGGGGCAGCGGAAGCCGCATCCGGCATCTACGCGCCCGTCGCGCTGTCCGGCAGCGGAACGGTCAAAATCTACGCCGCGTCGAAACCGGCGGCGGCGATCACGCTGCAATCTATTTTGTGCATTAAGGCGGTGTAAAACATGATCGGAAAAACAAACGCATTATCGGCGGCGGGGGTGGAATTATCCCTCGTCGTTTCTATTACATCCGGTGCGGCAGTAACCGCGACGAAAAGCGGCAAGACCGTCACAGGCACGGCGGCGGGCGGCTCTTGTGTTCTGAAACTGCCGGAGGCGGGTACGTGGAGCGTGTCGGCAACGCTGAACGGGCAGACTTCCAACACGCAGAGCGTGTCCGTAAAAGACAGCTACGCCGTGTCCCTGACGTTCTTTAGCGCGACGATCACGGTAACGGTCGATTCCGGCGCATCCGTCGCGTTGAAAAAGGACGGCACGACAGTCCAGACAAAGACCAGCACGGGGACGGCGGTATTTACCGTAACGGAAACCGGCACATATACAATCGTCGCCACAAAGAGCGGGCAGAGCGTCAGCGGCACGGTCAACGTCGTATCCAGCACGACCACGTACGCGCTGACCCTCTCTTTTGTTTCGTCTACGCTGAACAATAACGAATGGAGCGCCATCAAGTCCGTATCTGATGCAGGACAGGGCGCGTCCTATTGGAGCATTGGCGACCGCAAAGCGATCACACTGAGCGGAACGGTTGGGGCGCTGACGTTATCCAACGTCACGACGTATGTGTTCATAATCGGATTCAATCACAATTCCGGCGTCGAAGGAACAAACCGCATTCATTTCCAGTTAGGCAAAACGGCGCTGTCCGGCGGCACAGACGTTGCGCTATGCGACAGCCATTACAACAATACCGGCGGCGGATTCCGCATGAATACCGGCAACTCAAACTCCGGCGGTTGGGAATCATCAAATATGCGAACGGCAATTTGCGGTACAAGCCTGTCAAGCTATTCCGGCACGATCATTGCGGTCATCCCGGCAGCGCTCCGCGCGGTGCTGAAATCCGTGACGAAGTACACAAACAACACAGGCAACAGCAGCGCCGCAAGCGCGGTGACGGCGACCACAGATTACTTTTTCCTGTTATCGGAATACGAAGTATTCGGGTCTACCACTTACGCAAACAGCAACGAAGCCAGCAAACAGGCGCAGTATTCGTATTACAGCGCCGGAAACAGCAAGGTCAAATACAATAACAGCGCGACAAGTACGGCCGTTATTTGGTGGCTCCGTTCCCCGCGTGCCAGCGGTTCCACGGGTTTCGTGCGTGTGAGTACTGACGGCACGGTCTACTACTGCATCGCGGGCTACTCGGGTTGGCTTTGCCCCCGGCTTTTGTGTATAATTCGGAATTCAAGCCTTGCGCCCTCAATGGGCGCACAGGCGGCAGGAGGTCACGAAATGTCAGTACCGAAGTCACGACGCGGAGAAAGCCCGGCGGAGTATATCAACCTCGCCCGCGAAATCTACGTTTTCACGTACAACCGCGTCAGAATCTTACCGAAAAGCTACACGTTCTATTTCTCGCTGCCGCTTTACAATGCGGCGCGCGAGGCGTACCGGCTTATCAAGACGGCAAATCTGATTTACATTCACAACGATGCAGACAAGCAGAACCGCAAGGAATTGTACGAACGGGCGCAAGGCTATTACAATTCCATGTTGGACGTGCTTGACCTTGCGTATATGAATGTCAACCATGAAAAATTGCCGTCGAACGTCCTGAAAGAATGGGTCAAGCTGATAACCGACGAACTCGCACAAATATCAAAGATCAAGCGGAGCGACAAAGCGCGATAGCGCGCCGCCCTGCATGATTTGGGTTATATTCCGTACAGCCGTTAATTGGTGGCTCCGTTCCCCGAATGCCAGCAATTCCACGAATTTCGTGAATGTGAATACTGACGGCACGGTCAACAACAACAACGCGAACTACTCGAATGGCTTTGCCCCCGGATTTTGTATGGACATAGGGCAGACCGATTAGCCGACAGGCAAAAGCAGTCCCTATACAAAAGGGGAATATAACCCCTCTGACGGCATCCGCCGCCGGACAAACATATACCACGATACGGAAAGCCGGACGCTACTTGCATGGACGCGGGGCGCGCGTTCCCCGCGTTTTCATGGCTACGCCGTTACGCATTTTAGACAGCGCGACAAGAAAGAAATGTACGAGGTATTATTTTCCCATGAACAGCACAGAAAGGCACGAAGCGCGGTATCAGCGGCGCAAAGCCGCGCGCATAGAGAAGAAAGCAAAAGCGTTGAAAGAATTCGGGGATTTCGGCGCGGTGTTTTCTTTTGACCATCTTTACGCATCATACCGCGCGTCTATCAAGGGCGTTGGGTGGAAAGCAAGCACACAGCGTTATAAATCGTCTGCCCTCGCCCACATCGCAAAGACGCAGGAAGAATTACTGACCGGAAAATATCGGTCGCGTGGATTTTACGAATTTGATCTTGTAGAACGGGGCAAGCCGCGCCACATCCGAAGCGTTCACATTTCCGAACGTGTCGTACAGCGCTGCTTATGCGATTGCTGCCTCGTCCCTGCATTATCAAAGTCGTTTATCTACGACAATGGCGCAAGCCTGCCCGGAAAAGGCTATGACTTCGCCGTATCCCGCGTGACGCGGTTTCTTGCAGATCATTACCGCCGGTACGGAAACGAGGGCTATGCCCTGATTTTCGATTTCTCAAAGTATTTCGACACAGCGCATCACGAACCGATATTTGAAGAATTCCGGCGCAGCGGAATCGACGGAAACCTCGTCCGCTTGTCGGAATATTTTATTTCCAACTTCGGGAACGTGGGGTTAGGGCTTGGCAGTCAGGTTTCACAGATTGCCGCGCTTGCCTTGCCGAACAAGATCGACCATTTCATAAAAGACGTTCTGCGCATGAAACAGTACGTCCGATACATGGATGACGGTTGCATTATCGACCGTTCAAAGAAGCAGCTCGAAAACTGCCTGCATCATTTGCGGCGGCTCTGCGCCGCGCACGGTATCCGCCTGAACGAAAAGAAAACGCAGATCATCAAATTGACGCGCGGATTCTCTTTTGTAAAAGTCCGTTTTCGATACGGAAGAACCGGCAAGATCGTCCGCAAAGCGACGTATCAGGGCGTTCGGCACATGATGCAGAAATTGAAGATTTTCCGAAGATGGGTAGACCGGGGCAAGATGGCAGCGGCGGACGTAGCAGCTTCCGTCACATCATGGCTCGGTCACATGAGAAGATTTCACTCCTACTTTGCCGTACAAAAGGTATTGCGGCAGTACAATCAACTGTTTCCGGGAGGTACGTATGGACTACATCACTTACAAACGGTATAAGGGCAGCGGAATCGGCGGCTATTTCAACCTCCGCCACGGCACAAAGGTAACGGAAAACGGCGGATTCCTTCACGCCCCGGACGGGCGCGGTATCTGCGCCGTGACCAGCGAGGACGGCTGGGAACATTTCAGACCAGACACGCTGGAGGGCGCATACCGGCAAAAGCTGCTTGACAAGCTGTACCGATTCTATATCAGCGGAAAGGGCGACGCGGCGGCGGATTTTACCGCCGAACGCTTCCCGGACGCTGATAATTATTACTGGAAAAGCCTCTTGCGCACAATGCCAACGCCGAAGCTGACGGCGTTTTATTCTGCGCGGCTCGGACAGCCGCCGAATGGAGGGATAACCTATGTATCAAATCAAACAGAACGGCAGCGTCATCGGTTATTCGGATGACGTTATTTTTGTCCGCCTGCATGAAAACGGGTGCTATGTCCCGTGTGAGCGGGCGCAGGCAGGCGGCTTTTGTGTGAAAGTCCCGGTTGACTATACAGAAGAAAACGGGGAAACGAAAACACGCCTTGAAGATTTCGTGTATAAGTTTTCTGACGATGATCTACTCGGCATCGAACCGACGGCGACCGTGGAGCAATTCAGCGGCGCATTGATGATTGCCGAAGCCGATAAAGTCGTTGACATTCTGGTAGGGGGTGCAGACGAATGATTACTGTCCAGCGGGCGCGGGAACTGCGCGCAATGATCGAAAAGGCGGCGGGCGCGGGACTTGACAACAAAGACGGTTCGACCGCCGTAGAACTGTTTCCGACGCTGACCGGCGGCGGGGCGCTTGTGAAGTCCGGCACGCGCATCAACTGGAAAGGCGCGTTGAAGCGCGCGACAGTCGATTTGTGGGACACGGCGGAAAACACGCCGGAAGCCGCGCCGAACTTGTGGGAAGACGTGCTGTATAAAAACGGCGTGCGGGTTATTCCGTCACCCATTACGGCGGGGCTTGCGTTTTCAAAGGGTGAACGCGGCTATTGGGGCGACGTGCTTTACGAATCGCTGCTTGACAGCAACACATGGACTCCCGAAGAATACCCCGCCGGATGGCAGGAGGTCACGGCATGACCCGCGCAATCTACACCGCCGCAAAGGACGGCAAGGTTATTGCGCAGCGCGACGCGCTGATATGGGTGCGGCTGACCGCGCCCGGTATGTATGCCGTCTGCGGAGAAGCGGACGGCGAGGGCGTTCTGATTGACGGAACGATTTACCACGTGCGCGGTTGTCCCATTTTGCCGGGGAAAGAAACCGTGACGCTTGACTACATCGAACAATAACGGAGGGTGCATTATGAATTGGAGCGTGATTATCGGCATTTTTGGAACGCTTGCGGGGTTTGCGCTGTCATATCTTGCGTTTGCGAGGAACAGCAAAAAAGACAGCGCCGACGCGGGCAAGGAGTCCGGGACGGTGCTGACCGAAATCGGCTATATCAAGGCGAACACGGATGACATTAAGCGCAAGCAGGAAAAACAGGACGAAACGCTTGTGAAGATGACAGAACGTGTTGTGAAGCTGGAGGGCGACAGCGCCCGCACGAACAAGCGGCTTGAAATTCTGGAGTCCCACGATTACGGGGGCAGCAAATGACCAGAAAGCGCGCCCTACGGCGCATGAAGATCAAAGCAGCGTTTGCCGCAGCATGGGAGTTTGTAAAAGGCTATCTGTCATTCAGCAAACTTCTTTGCTACGGCGTTTTGTTGATTGACTATAAAACGACATCGACAACGCTGGATTTATGCTATATCGCAGTCACAAACAACTATACGGGCAGCTTGCCGTATTTGACTGCGCTGATAGCGTTATTGCAGGCGGCTACTGCTACGGTGCTGTCTTTTGCCCTGAACAAAAGCAAGGCAGAAAACACGGCGGGCGGTATCGTGTACGAAACCACACTGAAACGGGACTGTTAAAAGGAGGAAAACACATGAACGAAATCATTCTGAAACGAATCGGCGCGCTTTTGAGCGTCAAAAGCATTGTGACGCTTGCGCTGACGGCGGTATTCGCGTACTTAGCCGTTACGAAGCAGATCAGTCAGGAATTCATGGTCGTTTATACGGTCGTGATTGCGTTCTACTTCGGCACGCAGACGCAGAAGATCAGCGACGCAGTAGAAAGCAAGGGGGCGCAATAATGCCCATGACAGTTGAACAGCGGCTTATCAGCCGCAATTTCAGGCGATGCACGGGGCAGCGGAAAATTGAATACATCGTGATTCATTATTTCGGTTCGCTCGGTACGGCGGCAGCAGTTGCAAACTATTTCAATACGCCGGGTATTCAGGCATCCGCGCATTATTGCTTAGACGAAGGAAGCACCGTATATCAGTGCGTCGAGGACAACAATATTGCTTGGCATTGCGGCACATCCGGCGCATACGTTCACCCGCGATGCAGGAATGAAAACAGTATCGGCATTGAAGTCCGACCGTATAAGCTGGACAAATCTACGGCGCGTTCCGCAGCGCCCGCAGATTGGTATTTCCCGCCGGAGATCGTGGACAACCTTGTTGTATTCACACAAATGCTGATGCAGAAATACAACGTCCCGCTTGAAAACGTCGTGCGGCATTACGACGTTACGGGGAAATGGTGTCCGCGTCCGTGGATGGGCGACGATACGAACACCTATTACGGCACGTCCGGCAATGAACAATGGAAGAAATTCAAGGAACGGTTATCCGGGGAGGAATTGGACATGAACATTGAAGAAGCACGGAAACAGTTGACCTCTTGCGCCGACACGGGCGACACGCCCTCCGAATGGGCGCGCGACGCGGCGGAATTCTGCAAGCGAAAGGGCATTTTCAACGGCGACGGCGCGGGCAATTATGGGTGGCAGCAGCCCATTACGCGCGAAGCCGTCGCGCAGATTCTTTACAACGCTTTTGAAAGCGCGGGTATGCTTGACGCTATCCCGGACAAAAAATAATTTGAGCGGGCGGGGGTTTGATTCCCCGCCCGTTCTTTTCGTTTTCGTTACGCCTGTTTGCGGAACTCGCAGTTGATTTTCATGCCGTAGTTGATCGAATGCCCCTCGTCATCCGTTCCGCCGCCGTAGACTTCGGCGGAAGTCACGCCGACAAAATCGCTCCAACGCCGCACGAAAAACGGCACATCATCTTTGCTGATATTGCCGACCTGATGACCTTCGGCAAATACGGAAAACGCCGGTTCGCCCTGATATGCCCCGCGTTCAATCGTAATGTCAACGCCCTCGTCGCTGTTAAAGGGCGCGTCCCCGAAATGCAGCTTGCGTAGAAGCGTTTGACGGCTTTTCCCGTCCTCGTTTTTGAACGTCACGCCGACAACCTTGAATTTCAACGTTTCCCGCGCTGCCTGCTTTGCGCGCCACGCTTCCAGACGCGCCGCATCTTCTCGTTCTTTTGCTTCCCGGCGGGCGACAGCAGCCGCAGCCGCGTCCCGCTTTAGCTTGTTTTTCTTCCAGACCCGATAAATCCATACACAAATGCCGATGGGATAGAAGATCACAAGAAGAACGATTTGCCACGTTTTCAGTTTTTTCATGGTATGAGTAGCCCTCCTGATATTTTTCGGTCGTGCTGACCTTTAACACAATTATCATTCATCCGCGTGTTAAAGTCAAGAATAATGCAGATCATTAGCACAAGGAGGGCGGCGCGCAGCGCATGAAGATATACGATTACAACGGGAAAAAGAATATCTGCGGTGAACGCATCCGGGAAGCGCGGCTGAAACAGCGGCTATCACAATCAGACCTCGCGGCGCGCGTTCAGGTCGAGGGCGTAATTATGGAGCGCGATTCGATCAGCCGCGTTGAGATCGGGACGCGGTTTGTTCCTGACTATGAAATACCGATATTCGCAAAAGTCCTCGGCGTATCTGTTTTGTGGCTTTTGGGCATTGAGTAACCCCGGCGGGATTTTTCCTCGCCGGGTTTTATGATACACAAAAAATGTGTAAATTATTTTCTGATAGCTATTGACAAATACACATCAAATGTGTATAATAGACAATGTAAGGAGGGTCGAACGTGAAAACAAAAGATTTCATCGAACTATTAGAAAGAAACGGATGGAAATTCAAACGGCACGGCTCAAATCACGACATATACACGAAAGGCGGTGAAAGGGAAAGCGTTCCGAGACACAGAGAAATCGACGAAGATTTAGCAAAGGCAATCATAAAACGGCGGGGGCTGAAATAAGCCCCCTGCCGAACGCCTATAATTATATATGCTATGCGAATTTCAAGGAGGTTACAGTATGAAAGCGGCGTATCCTATCGTTATGACAAAAGGGAAAGAACACATCATTGTGTATGTGCCGGATTTTAATATCAATACGGAGGGCGCGGACTACGCTGACGCTATGGAGATGGCACGCGATGCAATCGGGCTTGTAGGAATCGACATGGAAGATGATAACGAGAAGCTGCCGAAGCCGTCCAGCATTGACGAGGCAAAAAGCGGAGCGGAAAACGGCATTGTCACGCTTGTAGACGTTGACTTTACGGAGTATCGCAGGAAGAATGACATGAAAACTGTACGCCGCAACGTATCGCTTCCGTCGTGGCTGGACGTTGCCGCGAAAGAAGCAAATGTAAACGTATCGGCGGTATTGGCACGGGCGCTGAAACAGGAATTAAACCTCGCGGAAAGATAAACAATAAAGAAGCAAGGGGCGGGGAAACCGCCCCTTTTTGCTATATATGGAGGGTATGACATGGGCGAACAATACAAGCAGTTGCAGTTTCGGGACAGACTGAAAATTGAAGCGCGTCTGAATATCGGATACAAGCCGAAGCAGATAGCCGCAGACCTCGGCGTACACGTCAGCACGATCTATCGGGAAGTGAAGCGCGGGACGTACACGCACATGAATTCAGACCTGACAACGGATATTAGGTACAGCCCTGAAATTGCCGAGGCACGTTATCAAGAAAGCCTGTCAGCAAAGGGCGCGCCGCTGAAAATCGGCAAGAATCATGCCGTCGCCGCATTCATCGAAGATAAAATAATAAACGACGATTATTCCCCGGCGGCGGTCTGCGCGCTTCTGCATCGGGAAGAATTTGCACATTTCGGTATGACGTTCTGCCGCGCCACGCTTTACAAGTATATCGACGAGGGCGTATTTCTGGAACTGACCAACGCCGATCTCCCGGAAAAGGGCGAACGGAAAAAGGAATACAAGAAAGTCCGCCCGCGTCAGAAGCGGGAAAGCCGGGGAACGCCGATTGACGAACGCCCGGAGATCATCAACGAACGCAAAGAACCGGGGCATTGGGAAATGGATACCGTTGTAGGAAAGAAAAAGACAAAGGCACGCTTGCTTGTGCTGTCTGAGCGGGTGACACGCCGCGAGATCATCATACGCATAAAAGACGGCAGAGCGGAAACCGTCGTGCAGGCGCTTGACCGGCTGGAACGGATTTACGGCGCGGCGTTCTATACGGTATTCAAGTCGATCACGGTTGACAACGGTTCGGAATTTGCGGATGCGGACGGAATCGCACGCAGCGCGATCAACGCCGAAGAAAAACGCACGACGTTGTATTATTGTCATGCGTACTGCTCTTGCGAACGCGGAACGAACGAAAACATAAACCGCATGATTCGGCGGCGCTTCCCGAAAGGCACGGACTTTGAAACCGTCACGGACGCAGATGTTACCCGTGTGGAAGATTGGATAAACAACTACCCACGCGAAATACTCGGCTTCCAGTCATCCGCGCAGATGTTCAGCGCCGCGTTCGCCGCCGCTGCATAGCCCCTGAAATGCACCTTGACAACGCCTTTTTGCCGAGGTAAAAAGGTATCATAAAATATTTCTACTTTTTTCGCATTAAATACTTGACATTTGCGCGAAAAAATGTGTTATTCCTCTGATTTCATTTGCTCGTTGAGGTGTTTGCAGAGAAGCGCAAAGGGATGCGGCCATGTTTTCGTTCTGGACGAGGATGTGGTCAGGCACGTTCAGGTGCTTGGGGGCCAAAAGTTCCAGATGGCCAGAATGCCGTTATTGATCAACAGATCGCAGACGCTTTGGGCCTGCTCTGCCGGAACGGTGATAATACCGATTTTGATCTGGTCGCGGCGGCAGATCTCACCGAGCCGGACAGGTGCATGATGGGCTTGCCGCTCTTGGAGGTGCCGATGATAGCGTCGTTTTCATCAAACGCCGCGACGATATTGAGGCCGTACTCCGCAAAGCCGGAATACCCCAGCAGCGCGCGGCCAAAGCTTGCCCGCGCCGATCAGAACGGCATCGTTTTGTATTGCCGTAGCCCAAAAACTGTTCGATATCGGCAACCAAAGCCGCACGATTATAGCCGATCTTCGGGCGGCCGCCGGAGGAAACGAGCGCAAGATCCTTGCGCACCTGCACCTCGCCCATATGAAGCCCGCCGCAAGCGCCGTGGCGGAGATATTGACGCCGCTGCTGTCCGGCATACCTTTCAGATAGGCAAGATAGGTCGGCAGGCGCTTAGCGTTGCGCGGGATATTTCTTTCTCCATGAAACCGCTTCCTTTGCTGATATCGATATAATGTATCGATAAATTTATATCACATCTGCGGCTGTTTTTGCAAGTCCTCTCAGCTGTAGATCTGACGTGAAATCTCACGGCGCAGGCGCAGCATGATGCGTGTTTTCAAGCCGGGAAATATACGACTGCGAAATGCCCATGATGTCTGCAACCTCCTTCTGCGTCTTCTCCTGCCGCCCGCCGAGGCCAAAACGCATGGAGACGAT
>VOFK01003971.1_pt1 | contig 42796 bp, 45 predicted proteins | sample 5384121 | NCBI WGS metagenome assembly VOFK01 (sample SAMN12384730, study PRJNA508395) | human gut metagenome | isolation source: healthy gut J | host: Homo sapiens | reverse complement strand
CAGCGTATTGCTTTCTGAGCCATGACTCTCAATAATTGCCTGCATAGCTTCATCCCGATTCAAAGTGCGGCTACCGGGGCGCGTCAACAAACGAGGTGGAGTGTTATTCTCCCATACCATCTGTACACCACAGGCCGCGATGTCACTACCATCCTCTGTCAGGTGGTGATAAAGCTTTTCATACATATCCGGCGCAATCCAGTCATCGCTGTCCACAAAAGCCATCAGTTCACCTGTAGCCACGGACATCCCCGCATTGCGGGCGTCTGATAAACCTCCGTTTGGCTTATGTATTACTCGAATCCTATTGTCCTTCTCAGCCCATGCATCACACATAGCCGGGCAATTGTCGGGTGAACCATCGTCCACCAGAATGATCTCCAAATTCTTATAGGTCTGGTTCACGATGGAGGAAACGCACTTATCAAGATAGGGTTCAACCTTATAAACCGGGACAACGATGCTGATCAGTTCCATAACGCCCGCTCCATTCAGATATCATACTTTCTGGAAACGCCCGTAATCCGGTCATAACCCCACCGCACACTCCGGTATACAGGCAACATAAAGCCCGCTCCCAATGCCATCAGGCGCAGTTTTTTGAATCGCAGTTCAAAATCTCTCGAGAGCGAAACTCCTGTTTCAACTGCCTTTTTTGGCAACGTTGCTTTCCTCTGGCCACTGCTTTTGCACAGCGGCGGTAATCAACGTATATACATATCGAGAATAGGCTACCGGGTACAGCTGTGTATCACCGTGTAAATCCTTCCGAATCATATCGCGTACGCGAAGCGGATCAGTTACATGGTAACGTTTCTTTGAGGTTGCCGCAGATCCTTTTCGCAGAATATAGTGGTATGGGCAGAAATCCTCGTACACCGTTTGTTTGGCTTCCTTGAATAAGAAATAATTCATCAGGAGATCTTCATTGATCTTGATATCCGTTGGCATGGAGTTATCGTGTAACAAACTGTCGAACAAGTTTTTGTGAAAGAGCTTGTTGCACAATCCCGGCTCAATCCTCGTGCCAGATAACAGTTCTTTTAGAGCTGTCATATTATCCTGCCGTTCAAGAACACCCGTGTTGTAATAGTAGTCAATACGACCATCCGGAAATACCATCTGATATCCACAGTGGGAAATATCTGCTTGATAGATAATAGCATTTTGGAGCAAGTGCCGGAACATATCCGGTTCCACCTCATCATCGCCATCCACGAAACCGATCCATTCACCTGTGGCGCTTTTAATCCCTGCCATCCGGGCGCTGGTCACGCCCCCATTTTCTTTGTGAATCACCTTTACCCGGGAATCATTGGCAGCAATTTGATCGATAATCTTCCCGCTACCATCTGTGGAACCATCGTCTACCATGATGATTTCCAGATTCGCATATGTTTGATTCAAAATGCTATATGCACAACGTTCAACGTATTTCTCAATATTGAATACCGGCACAACAACAGATATTTTCTCGCTCATTAATCAATATACCCAATCTTTCCGTCCAACTCAGCCTTCTGCTTCATACGCAGCTCCATCGAAACATCTTTGCGCAGGGTATACTCCTCTCCATAACACGGAGCCCCGCCCATTCGTAGTCGCTCCTTCTGAAGGTAATCTTCCAACGAACAGATAGTCCTTGCCGGGTTTCCGGCAACAAGCATTCCGCCCGGCACATCGTGCGTAACTACGCTACCAGCTCTGATTACCACATTACTTCCGATTGTGACCCCCGGAAGCACGATACTCTCCGCGCCTATAAACACATTGTCTCCGATCGACACCCTGCCAATCTTTGTATAGTTTAAAAATGTTTTTGTACTTGCATCGTGGCAAAGAATATGTACTCTAGGAGCCATGGTCACATTGTCACCAATTTCAATAAGCCAGCAGTGAGATGGGTCGAGAATAACTCCGTTCAAACGTTTGAGATTCTTGCCAACCTTCATTCCCATAGAAATAAGCTTTTCTGTTGTATACTCTCCGCGCAGTCGGTAGACAAACTCTCTTAATAACCTTCGCATAGCATTATCCCTTCACAGCCCCAACAGCATTTCTTCCACCGCATGGACGGTATGTTCCGTGCTGAAGCTCTTCCCTCGCTCAATGGCTTTTTTCTTTGTAGTAGGCCAGCTTGTCTGGGTGATCAAGTAAGTCTTTGATTCCCTGATACAGCGCCTCTTCGCTGTTCTTCGTCACAATGCCCCATTCGTTGTGTTCACCTAGCATCTCTTTCATACCGGAGACTTCAACGGTACAGACCGGCGTTCCAACGATCAGTGCCTCGGTTGCGGCGGTAGAAAAGCCCTCTGACAGCGAACAACACACAAACAGATCGGTCCTTGCGACGTATTTATACGGGTTTGTTTGGTAGCCCAAAAAGGTGAACGAGTCCGCCAAACCGTTTTCATCAATATACGCTTGGATTTTCTTCTGCTCCTCACCGTTGCCCAAAATATAACAGTGAACGGGATAGCCCTCGTCACGCAGGCGCTTATGGATGCGTGCTAAGCGGTCAAATCTTTTTTACCGATACGACCTTACCTACACCGCATATTGCAAATTCATCCGATTTAAAAATGCTGCCAATCAATTCTTCCCGACTCTGCCGAATAATAGTCTCAGAATCATTTATGTTGTACAAGACATAAGGTTTTTCTACAGCACATAGTCGCGTAAATGCATTCATGACTTCATTTGATACAAAGCAAACGGTGTTCATTTTTTTGTAGCTATTTGCAGCTTCTTTGCTGTTTCGAAAGCCAATTGAGAAATCACTCCTGTTATGCGTCGTGCAGTGCACCCACGATACCAACTTTGTAGTTTTGGCTTGGCAGCCACTGATGATGCGTACAGACGGCCCCTCCAAATACGATATTTCGATATCGAACTTTTCTTTGATGAAAAGCCTGTGGAGCTGCTTTGGCGACAACAATTTCATGATATGGCTATTACCGCGAAACGTGTGTTGGAACACACTTTGGTAATGAATATCAGCTTTCAAAAACTGTTCATTCACCCCTCCGCCAAACAGCGACATCACCGTAATGTCAAACTTTGATCGGTCCATGTTATTGACCAGATTGACCAGCACCTTCTCTGCGCCGCCTTGGCCAAGATCATGGATGAGGAAAAGAATTTTCAACATGACACCCTTCTCCTGATATACCCCGTCAGTGCCCATCCAGCCGGTGTACAGCACCCTGTTAGCAGCTTGCGGTAGGGATTCCTTTGATGTAGTTTATTTCCCGCGAGCTGGCTGCTGAGCAGAAGTGACAACCATAACCAAATGCTTGAAGGACTCCGGGTACTGCATCTGACCGTCCGCCAGAAGGCAAACCCTTCGGATTTTTCAGGTACTGCCGGAAAGACAGCTGGAGCCGTCTGGCTGATATTCCACGTTGCACAGGACATCATCCAGCACAGCCAGCTTATAATCCTGATCGATCAGGAGATATTTATAGGCGCACCGGACATATTGCCATCAAACACAGGGTACCTGCTGATCACATCCGTGTGGTAGACTGAAGTTCGCCCCTCGGCAGCATAGTTTGAAATTGTTCGTCATATTGACCGGAAAGCCTTTTCCGATTGCCTCGAGAAATCAGCGTCGCCTCGACAAGACTCTAGTAGCCTTGGCCTGACCTCCGCCCATTTGTTCAGGATCTTCTCCACCGCGCCGTCTGCCAGCATATCGTCCGAGTCAATGCAAAATAATGCCAAATCTGTGAGGTGAGAAAGAACCATAGTCTAATAATTTGCTGGGATTGAAACAGCATTTTAAAGTTTAATTAAGATAATGCCTTAAATCCTTCATAAAAACATGAGTAGAACTCCTGGGAAGATTTTTATTTATATATATTCCTCGCAAGCTGGCCGTGCCTTTTGTGCATCAGAATTCTTTAAATGCCCATGCAATAATAGGGATATTCTACTCATTCCACCACTTGACATAGGTAAAGTGATTTTTTTCCATTGTAATGGGGCATCGATAAATTCTTCCGCCAAGGCTGATAATTTCCTCATCGAATATAGCCGGTTCGCTGCTGTTTTCCACAAAGTCAAACTGCACCTTACTGCGGTCAATATGACGGTAGAGATTCATAATCATTGTCTCTGCTCCACCGCGATTCATAATACCGATAACATGCAGCACTCGGATCGGTTTATCCATACCTTTGCCTCTTATCCTTGCATAAGCTCCTCATAATTGTGTTCGAAATCAATCAGGATCGGGTGATGCTTCCATACCCGCTCTTCCTCCGGCGGAAGCTGCATATAGTCGCCATACTCTATACGCAGCATCGTATCTGGGTCCGCAGCACACATATATTGTTTTCCGTTAAACTCTATCGCTTTCAGGTTTTCAAACAAATTTGCAGGATAAAGTTTGCGGCTGCACCCGATGGTGTTTGGAAATACATATAGTAGGGCTTCGTTTCCGTTCCAACTGCGAATCCTCTTCTCTGCACGCTCGCGCCGCACGGGATATTTCTCTTTCGGCACTTTGAGCAAGAATCTCTCAACTTTGCCTGTCATTCCTCCAGAGCCACTGGTGTGCCCGCGGCTGTATAACAGGTTCACGGCGCAGGCAATGTACTGGATCTTCCGCCCTATCTTGCCGGACGGAACCCGATCACCGGGAAAAATATCAACGAATATGCCTTTGTGGTAATGCTTCGTCCGTTCCGCCTCGTCCTGCAGGAAGGTCGTATGATCCTTCCTGATTTTCGTGAAGTTCTGCGTAAAATCCGAGTCAGTCCTTGTGTTTTGCAGAATATACCCCTTTGGCGCAGCTTCATTCCAGATGGCAAGAAGCTTTTCGTAGTCCTCCCGCGGCATTATCAAGTCAATATCATCGTCCCACGGGATAAAGCCCTTATGCCGCACAGCGCCAATCAACGTACCATACGCCAGAGAATACCGCAGCCCATACTCCGTACAGACCTGATGGATCACATCCAATATCTCCTGCTCGGTTGCCCAAATCTGCCGCTGGAGCTGATCTGATATTTGCTTCATGCCTATGTGTCCTTTCTCTCCTGTAAGTAGCCGGACGCATCTTTAAAGAAGCTCGCTGCGATCATGAGGATGATAATTCCAATGGGAAATGCCGCGATGATTGATACAGATTGCAGACTGTGCATGGAATTCTCAGAGAATATCAACGCTATAGGCAGAAGAATGAATACCACAGCCCAGAAGGTGCGGACTCTTTTATCCGGCTCTTGCTCCGGCTTCAACCTCTTGTACGAATAGCTCGAAACAACCATTGTCAGCGCATCAAACGTGGTGGAGTAGAAGGCAATCATTGTAACCGCCAGCAGAATCAGGCCGACCTCCGTTAGCGGAAGCGTATCAAAGATCTTCATAATTGCCTCGGAATAGTCCCCGCCCGCTGCGACAAAGCCCGTAATATCAAGGCCATGTTTAAGCTGCTGCGCAAGGCCGTAATTTCCAAGGATAATGAACGAGGTAAACGTCCCTGCAAGCCCCCAGCCGTAGCCGCCGAGAATGGTATTGCGGATCGTGCGTCCCTTGCTGATCACGCCAATAAAGAACGGTGTCGCAACGCACCAGACCATCCAATATGCCCAGTAATAGATCGTCCAATTTTGTGGGAAACTCGTTTCCCGCAACGGATCCATCCATGTTGACAGGCCGATAAAATTCTGGACAAGATTGCCTATGGCAGAAAAACCTGTTTCAGGAATATACCGGGTTTCACCGCCTCCAAACAGAACGTATGCAAGCAGTGCAAAAAAGCAATAACTGCAAATGGCGGCGAGCTTCGCGATTCCTTTCATGCCGAACCAGACCGTAAAGGTGTAGACTGCCGCGATCATCAAAAGGATTGCTATCGTTAACCCGATGCTGTCCTGCAGGCCAAACACATGGCTGATTGCTCTGGAAAGCAGCGGCGTTGCGAGAGAAAACGTCGTCGCTGTGCCCGCAATCAGCGCAAAAATCGCAGTCAGGTCGATCACACGCCCCAAAACTCCATCTACCCGGCTTCCCAGCAGGGGGCGGCAGGCTTCAGAGAATTTCTGCTTATCACGGCCGCGGATATGGATCATAAAGCCGAATGCAACCGCGAGCACGATATAAAAGCCCCACGCGATAGGTCCCCAGTGGAAAAGCGGGTAAGTGGACGCCCATTTCTGCATGCCGCCCATCATTTCCACCTGCGATTCATTGGCATACAGCGCCCACTCGCACAGCGAATAAAACAGAATATCCGCAGCCATGGTGGATGTAAAAATCATAGTGCCCCACTGAAAAGAGCGATATTGCGGCTTCTCACAGTCGCCAAGCTTGATCTTGCCGAATTTGGAAAAGGCTATGTAAAGCGTACAGCCTACGATGCCAACGCCGAGCAGTGCATAGTAGAGGCCAAAGTCATCCCCCAGAAAGCCGCGCACCACGCTAAGGACGAGCTTGGAGCCTTCCGGAAAAATCATAAACAGCGCACATACCGTCAGTACGATTGCCAGCGGCACCAGCATAGATACCCAGTCAAGCTCTTTTTTCAGTGTGTTTTTCTTCATATCTCAATTAACCCTTCCTCTATATGATGAATCCGCCTCGCAAAGCTCTGTGAAGCTGTCAATTTCGCGCAGATCTTCCGCTGAAATGGGGTAAACGCCGAACTGGTACTCATCAGGGTGGCAAAACATTGCAACATCATCCCAGTAAATGCTCCGATTTTCATTTTGCACAAATTCCAGTTCCAAGTGCTTTCTGAGTCGCTGCCCATCTTCTGCTGTCCAGCGTGACACACTGAAGAGCTGCCAGCCGTGATCGCCGCCTGTGTGGCTGCATTTTGTCACGATCCCATTTTTAACCGTCAACAGCCATTCGTTTGTAGCTCTGTCTGTCCAGGCGCAGCTATACCCGGAGCGGGTAAATTCCCGGTGAAGGATCGCCGGGTTGCGGATGATCTGATCGCCGTCCAAAATAATCGCGTTGTTCAGGTATTCACGCGCGACATAGAGGGACGCGATGTTATTGCACTCCGCGTACCATGGATTTTCTATCAGCGTAATGCCGTTGTACTTTTTCGCCCATTCATAGAATTGCTCTTTTAGGTATCCGACCACGACATAAATCTCGTGGATTTCATTCTCATGAAGCGCCGCGATGATCGTATCGATCATGCACACGCCATTTACTGTGACCAACGGTTTGGGAGTCGTCAGGGTCACAGGGCGCAGCCGCTGGCCGATGCCCGCAGCCATAATGATGGCGCGTTCTATGGTATGTTCAAACATAATCTCTGCCAAATGCCTCCCTGTATTCCTTGAAAAAGATTTTGGTATACTCTCTCGCGTAATCATACTGTCGCTGTGCATAAGCGCCGAACTCCACACCGCAATGACGCTTGAACTCGCACCAGTTGCTCCACACAAGGCCACTGACAGCAATATAGCAATATATCTTCAGGCGGGTGGCTTTATCGCAGCCATCAGAGAAATACAGGTCTATCAGTTTCTCAGCTGAGTCTCTATCGTACATTGCATAGATAATAAACATTGCGACGTCCAAGTGCGGGTCCTGCATACCAGCATACTCCCAGTCGGTGAGCTTAATCTTCTCGCTTCCATCCTTTCCAGTCACAAACAGGAAGTTATCCGGAACAGCATCGATATGACAGAGCTGGATGCTCTTTGGCTGTGCGTCAATATAGCCTTTCAAGCTAAGGACAGTCTGCTTCGTTTTATCATAATCCGCGTAAACGGAAGGCGCACCATTCCAAAGGCTCTCATAGAAAGCGAGACGTTCCCAAAGATCGAAGCTATGAGAAACGTGCAGCTTCTGCGCATGGAATCTTTTTAATGCTGATAAACAACGCTCAACTTCTTCCCAGTTACTGCTGTCACAGACGTGGGCATCCGTTAAATAGGCCGCAATTTTAATTCCTGTTTTTGGATCAAAATAATAAACGTCCTCGCTGATTCCCAGAGATGAAATTGCATTATATACCGCGTGCTCTTGTTTGCGGTTAATCAGGCGATCCGTGCCCTCTCCCGGAATGCGGATAATATATCGCTTATCGTCCATGCAGAACGAATAGGAACGGTTGGTCATTCCGCTTTTCATTGCCCGGAGACTCTTAACCTTCTCAGCGCGGCAAAACCCACAGGATTCAATTATTTGAGGAACATCCGAGACCATCATAACCCTAACCTCCAAAAAGACTTGTGATAAACTGCCACAGTGTGATAGATGAGTATCCGCTGCCAAATCCTTTCGATACGCCAAATTCGTACAGAAAATAGATGAAATACAGCACAGCTGCGCAAGCTGTAACATATTGCGCGGAACGCTTGGTGAACAGCTTCTTTATCATCCACGGAAGCGTGATCGCCGTGGCAATCTCAAAATATGCTGCCATTCGCGCAAACAGATTTGCCGCCTGAACCAGGCCGATCATCAAAATAAATGCGCTGATGAGGCTCATGTTAGCAAACAGATTTTCCGCCCTTGTCGAATCTGAAAAAAGTCTCTTGCGAAACACCAGTGCCAGCAGTGCAGGCACCCAGTAAACAGCAACGCGCAGAACGTTGATGGCGTTATTATCAAACACCTCGATCTCTGCCACCAATGCTCCCATAGACTGCGCATATTCCATAAACGCACCAAGGGTTGCATCGTAAGTCGCCATTGCAAAAAGGGCAGCTCCGAAAAATGCAATGGTAACTTTCCCCCACGGCTTTCAAAAAGCAGCGGCACAATTGCAAACATGAATGCATGGGTATGAAATAGAACCGCAACGAACACCAGCAGGTAAAATCTCACATATTTCTTGTCTATTGCATACGGCAATGCCAAAAAAGCAGAAAAAACATTGCAAAGCATTGCTTTAGTGCCGCAATATACATGACATATGTACCGATAGAGAAAAAAACAAGCAGTGAAAGCGCAGGGCTGACAGAGTATTTCTTACAAAGCTTAACAACCGCAAAACTGCTGAGGAATGCTGGGAAAAAGAAGTAAATATGATAGTTAGTCGTGATATCACGCATAGCATCACGATACAATTCCGAAAGAGGATTACCCGTCCAGTCCAAAAGACCGTTTCTTGCAAAATAGTCTGCGACAGACTCTGAGTCCATAAAGTGGGCGATATATGTTCCCGTATCGTTATAGCTTGTCCGTAGGAACGAAAAGCATGTCATCCACACGATCGCGGCAATCATAAACACGTCCGCTTTGCGCAGCATGAAGTGGCAACGCCCAGTCTGGGGGCCCTCCAACTGCATGGACGTGGGATAATAAACCTGAGACAGATACATCAGAAAGACGCAGCCCCAATAGAGCAAAATAAAAGCAGCTGCCGCATGCTCAGTTCCTCACTGCCGCAGGCAGGCCGAGGCCATCCAGCGTCTTTGCCACCACAAGCTGTTTATCAAACTTACGCTCAACGAGCGCGCGTCCGCTCTGCCCCATCTGCACCTGCCGGTCAAAGGATTGCTGCGCGAAATCACGCATGGCTTGGGTCAGGCCCTCTGCATCCTGCGCCGGGCACAGATACCCGCTGACGCCATTCTCCACTGCTTCACGGCAGCCGGGGATATCGCTGGTGATCAGGGCGCGGCCTGTGGCGGCACCCTCCAGCAGCACGTTGGACATGCCCTCATGATAGGACGGCAGCACCACACAGTCCGCCGCCTCATAAAACGGATGCACATCCGTCTGGAACCCATGAAAACGCACGATACCATCGGCAACCAGCTGATCCACCTGCTCTTTGTAGGCGTCCTCATAAAAGCCCACCACATCGAAGGCGACTTCCCCACCAAATTCCGCTTTCAGCGTTCTGGCCGCAGAGAAAAACTCGTCCACGCCCTTTTCCTTCATAATGCGCCCCACAAACAGGAAACTGCACACGCCGTCATCCCCCATGGGAACGCAGGGATACTCGTCCAGATTGATGCCCGCACCGGGAAGCACACTTACCTGCCGGTGGGAGATGATCTTTTTGTTCAGGAAAAACTGGGCGTTCTCCTCATTCTCGAAGAACACCGTTTTTGCCTTGCGCAGGGCGCTGCGATACATCACCGACACCACAGACGACAGCACCGGCTTTTCAAACGCCGTGCCCAGTCCCTGCACGTTGGCGACGTATGGGATACCCTTGGCCTTGCAGGCTGTGCCCATATAGATATTGGGCTTGATGGAATAGGTGACCACCATGTCCGGCTGAAGCTCGTCCAGCATCTGCCGGTACGTCTTCAGCAGCTTCATATCCTTGAAGGGGGTTGATGCTGCGGCGGTCAATATCCGTCTCGATGCAGCGCAGCCCCATGGCCTGCAGATCGTCCTCATGCCCCACAAAGGGCGTGCTGAGAATGACCTCGTGCTCCTGCATCAACGCCTCCACCAGCTCCTTGCGGAAGCGGTAGAACATATAGGAATGGTTGGTTGCGATCAGAATCTTCATTGCTTGTTCTCCATCCTGTGCAGCTCGCCGGTGCCGCCCTCTACCACACCGTCTCCGCGCAATGCGGAAATGGCCGTTCCGAAGAAGCAGCGGCAATCAAAGCCGAAGCTCATACGCTGCATATACTCGCCGTCCAGACGCGCCTTGTCAGAAATCTCCAGCTCATCCCGGCCGCAGATCTGCGCCCAGCCGGACAGGCCCGGCTTTACATCGTTGGCACCGTACTTGTCGCGCTCAGCCAGCAGGTCCTCCTGATTCCAGAGGGCCGGGCGCGGGCCGATGACGCTCATATCACCCCGCAGGATGTTCCAGAGCTGCGGAATCTCATCCAGTGATGTCTTGCGCAGAAATTTTCCAACCCGCGTGATGTACTGCTCCGGATTCTCCAGAAGATGCGTGGGCATATCGTGTGGCGTGGACATCTTCATGCTGCGGAATTTATAGAGCTGAAAATATTTTTTGTGGATGCCCACGCGCTTCTGTGAGAAAAACACCGGGCCGGGATCGTCGATCTCGATGGCAATCATGATGAGCAGGTACAGCCACGAGGCCAGGATCAGACCGACCAGTGACAAAATCACGTCAATGATGCGCTTCACATATCGTCTGTACATGTAATTCGGTTCCTATCAGTCTTGCAGGGTATCATTCCCCCGGCAAGGACAATTTAAAATCTCCCGCAAATAGTCATATTCCGCAATCTGCTATGCGAGATATGACTATTTGGCTATTTAATTATACAGCAAACAATGCAGTTACGCAATGGCATTCAGTAAAAATCTGTATGCCAATTTCCGTGTGAAAATCCAGGAAATCATCGTGGAAATGGCGGCCTGAGAGGCTTCAAAATCACAAAAAAGCGTCATTGCAAAGATGTCGTTAAGTTCGCGTGCGATTCCCCGGATCTACGGCGATTTTGCAAAAATCAGGCAGGGTTTGGGAGCATCCCAAAAGTCGAAATGTGCAGTCTGCCCGCAGGGCTGAAACGCGCATTTTGACCGTGTGTCCGGACACCGGATGTGCTTGCTATAGGTGTGGAACATGGCGGAAACACCGGCCGCGCAAAAAAGCATCCCCAGCGCATAGTAGATCACGCGCAGCCAGACGCTGCCCGCCGGAAGCATGGCGCCAAGCAGCATGAAGGCGTCCAGCACAAAGCCGTAGACGACCGCCGTGACAAAGGAGAAGAGATATGACACGCGGAAGCGCAGCAGCAGGCACATGGCGAGCAGCAGCACCGCCTGCAAGCAGTATTCCGCCATGGCGAAGGTGACGAAGCTCCACACGGGAGACAGCCAACGGTAAAGAAGGTATGCAGGCGCGACCACCATGGAAACGCCGAAGTCGGCCTTTTCCATCAGGACAACGCCCAGCGCGACAAATACGATGCCGAATACATAGGCAAGCTCCGTGCTGAATGTTCTCTTCATTTTTGATCCTCAGACAAAAAATGAGCCTTCTCCGTTTGGTATAGAAACGGAAAAAAGCTCATTTGTGTTGTACCACGCCTGTCAAGCGGCGCAGAACTTTGGCAGCGCTATGCCTCATCCTCCGCCAGCATACGGTATCCGACGCCAAGCTCGTTGATGATGTAGCGTTTTTCGCCGGGCGTCACGCCCATTTTCTTGCGGATGTTCTTCATGTTGACTTGCAGCTTCTTGACGCTGCCATAGTCCGAATACCCCCAGACCGCCCGAATGATGGCGGCATAAGTCAGCACCTTCCCCGCATGGACGGAGAGAAACGCCATGATGTTGTACTCCGTCTGAGTCAGGTCGATCTCCTCTTTCCCTACAAAAACCTGCCGTGTATCATAATCGATCAGCAAGTCCTGCAGGCGGAATTTCCCGCCGGGACTGCTTTCCTTCTCTTCGCTGTGCCGATGGCTGCGGAGAACGGCGCGGATACGGGCCAGCAATTCCTCCGTACCAAAGGGCTTGGTGATATAGTCATTCGCCCCCAGATCCAGCGCCTCCACCTTGTCCCTCTCGTTGGAACGGGCGGAAAGCACAATGATGGGCACGGTGTCCGATTCCCGGACTTTCTGAATCAAGTCCAAACCATCCCGATCCGGCAGGCCGAGATCCAGAACGATGAGATCCGGATGATGGGAGGCATACATCATCATGCCAAGCTCGCAGGTTTCTGCGCAGAGCACCTGATAGTCGCTGGTTTCCAGATTGGCTTTGATAAAGCTTCGGATGTTGGCCTCGTCCTCTACGATCAGAATTTTGTACTTGTTATTGCCCATCGTCCTCACCCCCTCTTTCCAGCGCAAAGCGGAATACCGCACCGCCGCCCTTCCTATTTTCCACAGTGATCTCGCTGCCGTGCGCCTTGACGATGGCGGCGCACACGGATAGTCCGATCCCCATATTGCTGCGGGTCCCGTCCACCGGCGCGGCGGACTTTTCATAGCTTCCGCTGAAAATCTTTTGAAGCGCATCCTCCGGGAGGCCGCAGCCGTTGTCAGAAACCTCAAATACCGCCTTGTCTCCCACGAGAGAAACGGAAAGCGTCAGCTCCGTCATGCCTTTTGCGTGGAATACGGCATTTTCCAGAAGATTCAGCAGTACCTGTTCAATAAGGAGCGAATCCATGGGAATGTCCACAAATTCCTCCGGTATCTGTGTGATGACCTTCTGATTCGGATACTTTTTGGAAAACTTCATGAGAACCGAGTCGATCAGCTCATCCAGAACAGTGGGTGTCTTGACGACCGCGACTTTCGCACCGTCGATTCTTGTAACCGACAGAAGATTTTCAACCATGCGGATGAGCCATTCGCTGTCCTCCTGAATTTCTCCCAACAGCTTGAGCTGCTGCTCCTTTGGCAGCGCGTCATACTTGGAGATCAGCGTGGAGGATGACCCGTATATGGAGGTGAGGGGCGTGCGCAGATCATGGGAGATCGCCCGCAGCAGATTGCCGCGCATTCTTTCCTTTTCGTTTTCTGAGCGCAGCTTTTCCTGATCGCGGATGCGAATATTCAGCGTACTGGTGGAAACGGCGACGACCAGCATGATGACAGCGGATAGGATACTTTCTTCTACGAAAAAGCCAAAGACATAATAGGGATAGGTGAAGGCAAAATTCACCGCAAACACACTGACGATAGCCGAAATGATGCCATAGCAATACCCATGGGTTTTCAGCGAGATCAAAAATACGCCGAACACAAAGATCATGGGTACCAGCGTCTGCGTGGTAAAGAGCTTCTGAATCAGCAAATTGACGGTAAAGGCGCTGAAAAAGACGATGAGCGAAAATAAAATATCCTTTTGTCGTTGGCGGCTTTTCATGGCAATCTCTCCAAAGGTGCTTTTTAACATCTTTATTATACTCCATGAGAAGAAACGCTTCAAGATTTCTCACAGGGGGATATTGCGCCGCACTTGTTTCTTTACCGAATCTACACCGGAGAAATGCTATGATGGAAGCACACAGCAAAAAGGAGGAAGAATTTCGTGGAAAACGACAGTAGCGACGATAACGGTAACAGCTCCTATATGTTCTGTTCGTATGTGGCATATCTACGCCCTTTGCTGCGGTATCGGGTATAGGCGTGCCTTTTTCGCATGCTTGGTACGACAATACGAACAGAACATAAAGGAGTTTGAAATGAATTATTTTGGAAGCATTTTCGCAATGGTGGTCTGCATTGCCATGTCCGCCTATTTCAGTGCCACAGAAACGGCGTTCTCGTCCCTGAATAAAACCCGCCTCAAGGTGTTGGCGGACAACGGAAACAAGCGGGCAGCGCTGGCGCTCAAGCTGTCCGAAGATTATGACAAGCTGATCTCCACCATCCTGATCGGCAACAATATCGTCAATATCATGGTGGCGTCCATCGGCACACTTCTGTTCGTCGGACTTTACGGCGACATCGGCGCGACCGTTTCCACCATTGTGGTCACGGTCGTTGTCCTGATCTTTGGCGAGGTCACCCCCAAAAGCGTTGCAAAGGACACGCCGGAGCGCTTTGCCATGTTCAGTGCGCCCTTTATCCGGCTCTGGATCTGGGTGCTGACCCCGCTGAATTTTCTCTTTTCCCAGTGGAAAAAGCTGGTTTCTCGCTTCTTCAAGACAAATGACGACGCAAAAATGTCCCACGAGGAACTACTCCTTTTCATGGAGGACGTGGAGCAGGACGGCGGCATTGACGAAAATGAGGGTGAGCTGCTGCGCAACGCCCTTGAGTTCCGCGACCTGACGGCGGCGGAAATTCTGACGCATCGCATCGAATTGGAGGCCGTGGACATCGACGAGAGCCACGAGGAAATTGCCAGAGCCTTTACACAGTCCCGCTTCTCCCGTCTGCTGGTCTACCGGGATACCATCGATCAGATCGTCGGTGTTCTTCATCAGAAGGACTTCTATATCAACGGCAAGATGACGGATCAGCCCATTACGGCAATCATGACGGAACCGTTGTTCGTCTATCAGCACACGAAGATCCGCGACATTCTAAAAATGCTCCAGCATCAGAAGTCCCATGTCGCCGTCGTTGTAGACGATTTTGGCGGCACGCTCGGTATTGTTACGATGGAAGATATTCTGGAAGAACTGGTCGGCGAGATTTGGGACGAACACGACGAAGTGGAAGAAGATTTTGAAAAAGCTGGACGAGAATACCTACCGCGTGGACTGCTCCGTCAGTTTGGAAGATTTTATGGAATTCTTTGATGTCAAGCTGGAATCGGACAGTGTTTCTGTCGGCGGCTGGGTCATGGAGCAACTCAATAGAGTCCCCATCAAGGGAGACTCCTTCACCGCACAGAATTTGGAGATCACGGTCTCCGGGCTGAGCGCGTATCGGGTATCCTCTGTCACAGTCAGACAATGCGGCGTGTGTTTGGTCTGCGCACAATAAATCTATCGCGCAATTCACAAGGAGTGAGGATGATGTCAGAAGAAATGGTTTGCAGAAAGCATCGTCTTTCGTCTTTTCAAATTATCATATTGGGCTTTGCAGGGGTGATCCTGCTGGGCGCGCTGCTGCTGATGTTGCCAATTTCTGCGACAGCTCGGTGTGTAACGCCGTTTCATGAGGCACTGTTCACCGCGACCTCCGCTGTTTGCGTAACGGGTCTTGTGGTGCAGGATACCGGCAGCTATTGGTCGGTCTTTGGGCAGGCTGTGATCCTGACGCTGATTCAGATAGGCGGGCTTGGTGTTGTCACCGTGGCGGCATCGTTTGCGCTGCTGTCCGGGCGAAGGATCTCTCTGATGCAGCGCAGCACCATGCAGGACGCCATCTCAGCGCCGAAAGTGGGGGGAATCGTCCGGCTGACACGGTTCATCCTGCGGGGAACATTTCTGATCGAACTGATCGGCGCGCTTGCCATGCTGCCGGTGTTTTGCCGGGACTACGGATGGCGCGGGATCTGGATGGCGGTATTTCACTCCATCTCTGCCTTTTGCAACGCGGGGTTTGACATTCTGGGAACGAACCATAACCTGTATCCCTCTCTCACCGGTTATGTCCAAAATCCGGTGATCAATATCACGATCATGCTCCTGATCATAACCGGCGGCATCGGATTCCTGACATGGGATGACATTTGCGAAAACAAGCTGCACTTCCACCGTTATCGAATGCAGAGCAAGGTGATTCTTGTCACGACACTCACGCTGATCGTCCTTCCGGCGCTGTTTTTCTTCTTTGCGGATTTTGATGCCCTTCCCCTCGGAGAGCGGATTCAGGCAGCCCTGTTCCAATCGGTCACGCCGAGAACGGCGGGCTTCAACACAGTCAATCTACCCGCCATGTCCGGCGCATCGCTGGGCGTGATGATCCTTCTGATGCTCATCGGCGGTTCTCCCGGCTCCACGGCAGGCGGCGTGAAAACCACCACGCTGGCTGTTCTGCTTGCCAATGCTGCCGCGAGCTTCCGGCAGCGGGACAGCGCCCAATTCTTTGGGCGCAGAGTCGATTGCAGTGCCGTCAAAACCGCCGCGACCATTCTGACGATGTACCTTGCGCTGTTCTTTGGGGGAGCCGTCTTTATCAGCGTATATGAGAATCTTCCGCTGTCCCACTGCCTATATGAAACCGCGTCGGCGGTGGGCACGGTGGGACTGACATTGGGTATTACGCCGCAGCTGCATATTCCCTCGCAAATGGTATTGATCGCGCTGATGTATCTGGGGAGAGTCGGCGGGCTTACGCTCATTTACGCGGCGGTGTCCAGCAAAAAAAGCGGCAATGCAAAGCTGCCGCAGGAAAGCATCACGATTGGATAAGCAAAGGAGTTGTCTATCCCATGAAAAATGTTTTATTGATTGGAGCAGGCCGCTTTGGGCGGCATATCGCCATGCAGCTCTCTCCACTGGGGCATCAGGTCATGGCAGTCGATACCAATGAGGAACGGATCAACGATGTGCTTCCGTTTGTCACCAACGCACAGATCGGCGACAGCACCAATGCGGAGTTCCTGCGTTCGCTCGGTATCGGAAATTTTGATGTTTGTTTTGTGACCATCAGCGGCAACTTCCAGAACTCGCTGGAAACCACCTCGCTGCTGAAAGAGCTGGGCGCAAAATGCGTGGTATCCCGCGCCGAACGCGACGTGCAGGCGAAGTTTCTGCTCCGCAACGGCGCAGATAACGTGGTCTACCCTGAAAAGCAGGTGGCAAAATGGGCGGCGATCCGATTCACTGCCGACCATATTTTTGACTATATAGAGATCGACGAGCAGCACGCCATCTTTGAAGTGCAGGTGCCAGAGGCGTGGGTCGGGAAAAGCGTTGGAGAACTGGATGTTCGCCGAAAGTTCGGCATCAATATCCTCGGCATCAAGCGTGCAGGAAAAACGGATGTTTCCGTTACGCCGGACACTGTATTGTCCGATGACATAACGATTCTGGCAATGGGTGAGTATAAAGCGCTGCAAAAGTGCTTTCGGATTTGAAAGGGTCTCCCATACTGACAGAAAGGAAATACATGGAGAAAAAACCACAAAACCAAGCCGGTAACAGAAACGAAAATCCCGCGCCGCAGGATCGCAAATGGCCGGACAAGGCGATTATTCGTTACATTATCCGCGCATTGGTGCTGCTGATTGTATTTGCGTGGGCACTGGTAAACCTTGACGCTGTTTTGCGTTTTCTCGGCACGGTGCTTGCGCTGTTCACGCCATTTCTGATCGGTGGCGCGATTGCGTTTTTGATCAACGTAGTCCTTCGACCGTTGGAATGCTGCTGGAACAAGGTGTGCCGAAGGGCTCCTGAAAAGCTGACCCGCCCTGTGTGCCTGAGCGCAAGCACCGTGCTCGTTCTTGGGATTCTGTTTGCCGTGGTGTTTATGATGATCCCCAGCCTGCGGGAGTCCGGCGACGAGTTTATTCAAAACATTCCGGCCTATGTGGAGGAAATCGGGCGGTGGTGGACAGGCGTTGTCCGGTTTGCTGCAAAATATAACATTGTCCTGCCCGAATACGCCATAGACTCCGACCTGTTGATCGAGAAGGTCACCGCCTTGATCAGCGATGAGGGAAGCGGCATCCTCACTGTGACGTGGGGCGCGGCAACCTCTGTCCTGTCGGCTTTGGTGGATGTTCTCTTGAGACTTGTCTTTGCGCTGTATCTGCTTGCAAAGAAGGAAGTCGTCGCGGCACATTTGAAAAAACTCATTGTAACAGTCCTTCCGCAAAAGAAGGCACAGCGGCTTCTGAGTATTGCCTCTCTGACCAACCAGACCTTCACAAATTTTGTCAGCGGACAGCTTACCGAAGCGGTCATCATCGGCGTTCTGTGCTTCTTTGGAATGCTGATCCTTGGGATCCCGTATGCCGGTGCGGTCTCCGCGTTTGTGGCCGTTACTGCACTGGTACCGATTTTCGGTGCATGGATCGGCGGCGGTCTTGGCGCGTTTTTGATCCTGCTGGCAGAACCCGGCAAGGCTCTGTGGTTCATTCTCTTTCTGCTCATTTTGCAGCAGGTGGAGAGGGCAATCTGATTTATCCCAAGGTGGTCGGCAAGTCCGTCGGACTTCCTGGACTGCTTGTGCTGATGGCTGTTACAATCGGCGGCGAAGCATTCGGCGTCTTAGGGATGCTGTTCAGCGTACCCGTCTGTGCTGTGTTGTACAGTCTTTATCTGGAGTTCATGAAGAAAGCAAGCACCAACCACTGAATGATTCATGATCGGCTGCCTCCTGAATAAAAGGCTGCGAGCCAAATGCAAAGGGCTTGGGATTATCCCAAAATCGCTGCGTGTCCGGACAGCGGCTGTGCTTGCTATTCTATCAAATCCCAATATCCGCAGATCGTGATGTCCCCGCTTTTTCGAAAGCGGGGACATTTTTCTTCTCTGATACTTAAAAAACGGCAGAGAAAGCCCGCCCTCATCACGCTGAACTACCCAGCGGACGCAAAGCTCATCGCAAAGGAGGGCGAAGATGCACAAGCTTGACCCCATCGAACGCCTGCCGCACCCATCCTCAACCCAAAAAGACTTCGCCGCTGCGAAGTCTGCGGCACGGGCATTCTCGCCCGCTCCGGGAGGGCAAAATATTGCCCGACCTGCGCCAAGGAGGTTCACCGCCAGCAGAAGGCGAAATCCGCCCGGAAACGGCGGTCGGGTGTAGACAGTTTGGGGGCGAAAAGCCCTTGAATTGCAAGCCTTCCCGCACCGCCAAAGCCGCACGGCAATACGATTTCCCTCGCAGCCGCGAAATCGAATTCTATTTGTCTACATAGCCGCCAAGAAAGGAGAATTTTCTATGGACAACATTCTCACCGTCCCCATCCACCTCAAAATGACACTGACCGCCAGAGAAACGGCAGAATACAGCAACATCGGCATCAACAAGATCGACAGTATGCTGAGAGCGCCCAACTGCCCCTTCGTTTTGTTCGTCGGGACGAAAAAGCTGGTGAAGCGCCGGGAGTTTGAAGAGTACATCAGTCAAAAGCTGGTGATCTGACAGCAAAAGATAATTTGTAAAAACAGCTTGAGAGAAAAGAACCTATCTGCTATAATTATGTTGTTGCAGTAGGCTCTTTTCTCTCTGCGGGAAAGGAGTATACAATGGGCAAAAACTTAAAAGGCAAAGAATGCGGTAAGGGTATCTACCAAAGAAAGGACGGATTATATCACGCACGTTTTGTAGACAAAGCAGGAAAACGACATGAGAAATATTTCCAGACGATTCCCGAGGCGCGTAACTGGATCGAGCAGGCGAAATATGCCGACAAGCACGAAGATATGTTTTGTCCCTCAGACACGACGGTTGACGCATGGTTTTCATTTTGGATCGAGAACATTGTGGGCGATTTAGCACCGAATACCCTGCGAAATTATCGGGAGCGATATAAGCAGAATATCCAGCCCATCATCAGCAAAATGCTCCTTTCCGATGTGAAGCCCATGCACTGCAAAAAAGTGCTGCTTTCCATGGATGCGGATTATGCAGGGTCTACCATCCGGCAGACCTATATCACAATGGGTACGATGTTCAAGGCTGCGAAGATGAATGACCTGATTGCCAAGCACCCAATGGACGGTGTGCGGTTTATAAAGCCGGTTCGTACGACAGACGATATTAAGTTCCTCACCCGTGATGAGCAGCGTGTGTTTCTTGAAACAGCGAAACGTTCCCACAACTACAATCAGTACGCGCTGATCCTTGAAACCGGCTTGCGTACCGGCGAGATGATCGGACTGACGTGGGATGCGATAGATTTTCAGAATCGGACGCTGACGGTCAATAAAACCTTGGAGTATCGTCACAAGCAGCATTTTTGGCGTGCAGGACCTCCGAAAACACAGCAAAGCTATCGCACCATCCCGCTGACGGATCGGGCCTATGAAATCCTCAAAGGTATTTGGAACAGCCGCCCGGAGCAAAAGGAGTCACCGACGCTGGACAAAACGCTTGAGTACATAGACAGACGTACAGGCGTTTCTTCTCGGCTGGTCATGCGCGATCTTGTCTTTATCAACTGGCGCACCGGGGAACCGGCGAAGAACAGTTCCTATGATACCCACTTATATAAGCTCTGCGATGAAGCAGGGATCAAACACTTTTGTATGCACGCCCTGCGACATACCTATGCTACAAGAGCAATCGAAAGCGGGATGCAGCCGAAGGTGCTGCAAAAACTGCTGGGTCATGCCAGCATCAAAACAACAATGGATCGGTATGTTCATGTGACTGCCGAATCGCTGGATTATGCCATCAAGCAATTTCAGCAAAATGGTGTAGTCTGATGAAATCCAATAAAGCCAAATGCGAAAATGGTGTAAAAATGGTGTAACAGCCAAGACACCAAACGCTGAAACCCCTTGAAAATCAAGGAAAATCGAAGGAGAATGAGTACAAATGAAATTAGGTATCGTGGGACTGCCCAACGTGGGCAAATCAACGCTGTTCAACGCCATCACCAACGCCGGAGCCGAAAGCGCCAACTACCCCTTCTGCACCATCGAGCCCAACGTGGGCATGGTGGCCGTGCCGGATGCAAGGCTTGATAAGCTGGCGGAGATGTATCAGCCCGACAAAAAGACCCCCGCCGTCATCGAATTTGTGGACATTGCGGGCCTGGTGAAGGGCGCCAGCCAGGGGGCGGGCCTGGGCAACAAGTTCCTGGAGAACATCCGCCGCACCGACGCCATCGTCCATGTGGTGCGCTGCTTCGACGACGAGAACATCATGCACGTGGTGGCCGACGCCGGGACCAACGTGCCGGTGGACCCCCTGGGCGACATCGAGACCATCGACCTGGAGCTGATCATGGCGGACCTGGAGATGGTGAACCGCCGGGTGGAGAAGGCCGCCAAGGCCGCCAAGGGCGACAAGAAGTTCCTGCACGAGGCCGAGGTATTCCGGGCCCTGGCGGAGCATCTCAACGCCGGAAGGTCCGCCCGCACCTTCGACTGCGGCGACGAGGACCGCGCCATTGTGGAGACCGCCGACCTGCTGAGCCTGAAGCCCATCATCTACGCCGCCAACATGGACGAGGCGGGCTTCGCCGACCACGAGAACAACCGCTACTTCCGGATGGTCCGGGACCTGGCCCAAAAAGGAAGGGGCCCAGGTGCTGCCCATCTGCGCCAAGCTGGAGGAGGACATCGCCCAGCTGGACGACCCCGACGAGCGGGCCATGTTCCTGGAGGACCTGGGGGTGGAGCAGTCCGGCCTGGACCGGCTGATCCAGTGCAGCTATGAGCTGCTGGGCCTGATCTCCTTCCTGACCTACGGCAAGGACGAGTGCCGGGCCTGGACCATCCGCAAGGGCACCAAGGCCCCCCAGGCCGCCGGAAAGATTCACTCCGACATCGAGCGGGGCTTCATCCGGGCGGAGACCATCAACTTCGACGAGATGATGGCCTGCGGCAGCGTGGCCGCCGCCAAGGAAAAGGGTCTGCTGCGGTCCGAGGGCAAGGACTATGTGGTCAAGGACGGCGACATGATCTATTTCCGCTTCAACGTGTAAACAAGCAGGCTGCGTGCCGCAGGGCATTTCCCTGGGCGGCACGCAGCCTGTTCCTGTTTCCGGCGCAACCCATTCCCAGGGCAGGAGCGGGGCGCCGATCAAAAAGAGGCGGCGATTCTTTGGAATCGCCGCCTCTTTTGGCGCGGAAGGAGGGATTTGAACCCTCGCGCGTGGTTTAGACGCCTACTCCCTTAGCAGGGGAGCCCCTTCGGCCACTTGGGTACTTCCGCAAACGATATGGAAATTGGCGGAGAGAGTGGGATTCGAACCCACGGATGCTTTCACATCGCCGGTTTTCAAGACCGGTGCTTTCAACCACTCAGCCATCTCTCCGTGCGTGCAAAAGCATATTCAACTCAGACGCAGGACACATTTTACCACATTGCGTCCCGGCTGTCAATGGATTTCTGCGCTCCGGGTCAAAAAAGTGTATTTCACATTGACAATCCGCCCTGTGCATAGTAAAATGAGCGTATATACTCCAGTAGCTTAGCTGTATAGAGCGATCGCCTCCTAAGCGGCAGATTGTTCGATTCCTTCGAGCAGTGAAAATTGCATAAATCTTAAAAATGTCTCAGTAGCTCAGCTGGATAGAGCACACGCCTCCTAAGGTTGTGCTCTACCAGCTGCCTTACGGGGAAAAGTGATCGTTGCCAGTCTCAATTTAATATAAGTCTCTGTAGCTCAGCAGGATAGAGCGTTCGCCTCCTAAGCGAAAGGCCGTGGGTTCGAATCCCGCCAGGGACGCCAGCAAACACGCCGAAAACCTTTGATTTATCAGGGTTTTCGGCTTTTCTTATTTCTGCGGCTTTTGTGGCTTTTTTGCAAAAAACCTTGGTTTGCTAACATTTGCTAACGAGATTTGGCCTTTTTTGCTAAGAAAGGCGGTAAGTCAGAGGTTCGATTTTTTACCAAAGGAACTTTGCAAACATTTGTTAGCAGAAATCAGAGGGATTTGCAAACAAAATCGTGAATTTGCTAACATCGCTCAAAAATGCTTTCAGAACCTTGCTAACAAAAAAAAGTGTTTGGTCACTGTGCAAAGTGGTTCAAACGAAGAAAACCTCTCACAAAGTGAGAGGCGTTCTTCTAAGGGAGGGACTTTATAAAGCTTTTTGCCAGCTGCTTGAGCAGTGCGGCAGTTTCGGGATTTTTAAGCAGTTCCAGTATCTTCGCTGCATCACTCTCATCACTTTCAGTGACGGCAGTATCCGCAGTTTTAGGCTCTGTATCTTCAACAGGATCAGGAGTCTTGGATGAGTAAAATGCTTCCTCCAATCGCTGAGCGTTTATGCAGCGATCCTCGTCGATGATGTGAGAGTAGACATCTGCAACCATTTTTACCTGAGCATGACCAGAATCGCCCTGGACGGATTTCATATCGCCGCCATTGAGTTTCAGCTTGTAGGTGATGCTGGAGTGGCGGAGAGAATGGAATACAACATGAGGCAGTCCGTTTTCTTTGATAAGTTTATTGAAAGCACGGTTAATCCCCACCTGGCTTTCCATCGGACGGCCATTGCTGGAGCAAAAAGACCAGGTTATTGTCGATGTATTCATCTCCAAACAGATCCATCAGCTCATCAATTTCTTTTTTTCTCTCTACCAGCATATAGGCAACTGTTTTCGGCAGGTACACGCGGCGAATACTGGTTTTGGTTTTAGGCTCTTTCAGGACCAGAGCAGTATGGGTACTGGCTATGCAAGGTGGAAACTTCTTAATAACACCTTTGTCGCTCAAATCGTCCAATGCACCTCGTGTAACCCGTTGCAGCTCTTTGTTGACGAATATATAAGCTGAACCATTTTCTATGCTCTGTGGTGCAATATCGATGCAGTCCCAGGTAAGGCCCAGCATTTCACCAATGCGTAAAGAGCAGGAGAACGCCAGATTTAAGGCAAGGGAGAGGATAGGATCATCACAGACTTCCATCGCCTTGCTCAGCGTTTCGGCAGTCCATATATCCCGTTCTTTATGTTCTTCTTTGGGAAGTGTCGCATTCAGGACAGGGTTACGGCTGATTAGTTCCCAACGCACCGCCTGATTAAAGGCACTGCGAAGTAGCTTGTGAATTTCTCTTACTGTATGCGGGGTCAGATATTCGCTTGTGGGTTTGCGGTTGTTGACGCTTACCGTTTTCACAGAGAGCAGATCACGGTAATACTTATCCATCATCCTTGGAGTGATGTCGGATAGTAACATATCTCCGATAATAGGAGTTATGTAGTTTCTCGCCAGACCACGGCGGCTTTCATATGTTGACATTGCCCAGGTATTTACACCATAGATGGACATATATTCATCGAGCAGATCGTTCAGGGTCTTTGCCGTAGGAATAAAGAAGGTTCCAGAGTCCTGCTCATACTCAATTTGCTTTTTTCGTTTTTTTGCTTCTGCATTTGTGCTGAAGGTTTCCCAACGCTGTCTGCGTTTTCCGTTTTCATCTGTGTAATCATACACCACAGAATATTTGCTTTTACGCTTCACGATAGATGCCATTTTCATTGCTCCTTTCTGAGATTTTCACATAATGAGTTTGCTTTTGATACCAGGCTTCAAAACTGCTGGTAATGATACGAATTCTTCGATCAATCAAGGTCGTCTCAAAATAGCCCCTTTTAACAAGGTCATAAGCTGTGCCAGATTTCAGCCCCAAAAGATCCGCCATTTCCGGAACTGACATCGTAGTATGCCTCCATTTCTCTCCGGGCGGTGTACCATCCACTTTTTTATAGTGGAACTGGCCGGCATACCAATCTTCAAAGCTATCCAGCATAACTCTCATTCGTCCGGCCACTTGAATTGTTTTGAAATAGTTCTTTTTAACCAACCAGTAGGATTCTACTTTACCAAGCCCAAGCATTTTGCCCATCTCTGGTACAGACATACTGGTCTTTACTCTTTGTTTTTGCATGGCTTTTGCCTCCTCTATAAAGTTTTTCTTGCTATGGCCTCATTGTAAGAGAAAGCAGAAAAAAAGTTAAGGATGTCGATTTGGAGATCGGCATCCTTGACAAATCATTCATCTGCGTGATCCAGCCAGTCATCAAAGCTCTTTTTGGAAATGCGGATATGACCGCCGACTCTGACGCTGTGGAATACACCCTGTTTTACCAGATTATATGCTGTGGGACGACTGATACCCAGAATGTCCTGAATCTCATCGACCGTATAGGTTCTTTTGTCATAGCTGACAGGATTTTGTTCATTAAAGCGGTTCAATTCCGCAATTCTTGCTTCAAACATAAAAACGCCTCCTTTATCCGGTAAGTGGCCTTACGGAGCCTCCATTTCCTCCGGAATATGAATATCTAAACTAACTTGCAGAGCATCATCAATCGCTCTCATTTCTTCGCGAGATACGCGCCCAATGTACGATAAAACACGCCTTTTATCAATCGTTTTAATTTGCTCCAGCAGAACAACAGATTTCAGTCCAAGCTCTGGAACGCTCTCCAGTGCATAGTGTGTGGGCAGCTCCTTTTTCTTAATCCATTTACTGGTGAGTGGAGCTACGATCAAAGTGGGGCAGAAAAAATTCCCCACATTGTTTTGAAGAACCAGGACAGGACGGGTGCCGCCTTGCTCTGATCCAAAATAAGGGTTCAAATTGGCATAATATAAATCCCCACGCTTATAAATCCAATCTTCTTTCATGTTCATCCTCCTATGTTTTGAGATTTGATTATGTAAGAAGGAGGCTCTGCAAATTACAGAGTCTCCTTCAATTTAGCGCCTGTTTTATCCCTTACTTGTCCACGACACCCCAGGGATTTGGGTAATCATTAAGCCGCAGGTGGCTGGCCTGCTTCTCAGGAGTTTCACCTCCACTTCGTTTGGTCTTACCCATGGCCTGCGACGGTTATTATTATCACGCTCGGACTATGGCTGTAAGAGAGCTTTCCTCCTTGTTATGCCATGACCGGATGCCATCCGATGTATTCCAGCCTGATATATTTCTGATAAACCGAAAACTCATGCCTATACAGCAAAAATGGGTTGGCCTGTTATGCGAGTGGCAGCTCTCAGAAAATATACCGCTGATGTAGCGGCTATTACGCCCAAAGAGGATCAAACTTAATGATTCGTATATGAGGTTGTCAAGGTGCAAGTGAAAGGATTTCCCTCTCACTTGCTACTGCCACTTTTTTAGAAAATCGCAACCAACTTTTTTATTTTTTCTTCAATTTTTTTCAATCGCTTATCTGCGGCTTGCCGAGTAATACCATATCGTTGGGCTAAACAAGTTGCATTTGGTATTTTCATTTCATAATAGGACAATATAAAATCTCGTTCTGCTGGACTCAGTTTCAATAGAGCTTGGTGTAAATCCTCAAGAAGTAAATTCTGAATAGCTTGTTCCGCAGTATCAACAGATTCATCCACAAACAAATCTGTATCCTGATAACCTTCCTCTGTGCCGTCACGATCTCCCACATGAGAAGCCGGGAATATAGAGCGACTTTTCTCATGTTCCTGGAGATAGCGGCTGTGGCGGTCCTCCTGTTGGTATTTTTCAAAATCTTTGCGAGAACATTCCATGATAATGCGGTCATCTTCATCACGGAACATTTTGACTGTTTCAACAAAAAAGCGCCCAGTAAAGCAACCATTGCGGCGTGCCTTACTGAACGCTGAAAAACTGATTTCCTCCCATTCCTGTGGGCTGTTATTTTTCCAAATGAATACTCTCGTCATATCCTTTCCTCCGTTCAAATTCTTGGTAGTCAGCGAATTTGAACGGTGTCATGGATATTTTGCTATGTACGCCTCCCAGCGCATACCGGCCTCCTAATACCGGGCAAAGAAAAAGGCCGGAAGTGTTTTCACCTCCAGCCAATGTTCCTGCCGCCATATTGCAGCAGGAATGAAAAAAGCCCGGTTAATGCCGGGCCTTATGTAGAAAAGTATTCAATTTAGCGCATTCCTGCCACTATAACAAGTATAGCAGGTCGGAAGTCGGAAGGGAGTAGGGATTAGGTCGGGGATTTGTCGGGATTTAGTCGGGATTTAGTCGGGGCAGCTCCTCCAGGACTTCTGGAATAGAATATCCAAACAAGCAAACAGAAAATAAATAGATGGCTTCTCGTTTTCGGTCATAAAAGACACTGCGCTCTATATTTAGTTCTTCCAGCAATTCTTTCTCTGTACTGTTGAACCGATAGATGAATTGCTTAGTCAAAATTTCATAGTAAAGTTCTCCTCGATCCGGATACCGTTTCAGACGAAGGAGTGCACGGTCAATAATATTGACTAGCATTTGATTTTGAACAAGGCAGCAAACTTTTTCTTCAAAGGCTTGCAGTTCAATATCTGGTGCAAAATTTTCAAGATAGCAGAGGCCAGACTCTATATCTTGTTCTCCCATAATCCAAGCAGTTTCTTGTAATTCTTCTGCCCGTTCACTCAGAACCCAGACTACATCACGGTAAATCTTTAGAATCAGCTTACTTCTATGAAACGCAGCGTCGCTGTTAAGCCCCAAAGCTGTTAGCCTGCTGTTACATTTTTGGATTGTTGTGCTTTCTTTTCTCATGGAATATCCCTCCTTGTTCGCAATATTGCGAACATATTAGGCACAAAATAGCATAGCGGAGGAGAGTGAGAGAGGGCAGTGCCTCCCTCTATTTCTCCATTTGGTTATATCAGGTTTCTGGATTTTAGACGAATCTGCATTGCTTGCTTGGAAACCTCAAAAATATTTGCCATTTCAGCAATGAGCTGTTCATCTGTCCGGCCTATTTTAAGCCGGTAAAAACATTTTTTGATCTGCGGTAAAGGCATCAGCAGAGCAGAGGCCAGAGTGTCTGCCTGACGCTCAATTATGCCATGACTTTCGTCGGAAGAAACATTTCCGTTATAAGCAGCAACATCTCCAGTACCAGAGTACAACTTCTTATGCAGTACCCAATGAGCCAGCTCATGGGCACAGGTAAAACGGAGCCGCCCTAATTTTGACGGATCACAAAGCCGTTCATCAATTAAGATTGTACCGGCTCTTACTGCAATCATTCGATACTGTCTCTGTATCTGGTCATATAAGACAACAGCACCGTCATCGAAAATGGTTTCCCCTAATATCTTTGGGTTTTTTCTTAGTGTATGAAACTCCAGGATTAGGTCAAACTTTGTCTCGATGATGGTTTCGATTGGCACAGGACATGGTTGCCCGGATAGCAGAGAGGGATCATATTCCATCAAGATTTTTCGCCCTACCGCTTCGATTGCTTCTGTACGGATTTGTGGAATTGACAAAGCTCTCCCCCCTATCGTTTACGCTCCTTTAGCATTTTCATAAATGTCTGCCATTCTTCATCGGTAGCGTCTACTTCTTTTGCCACACGCAAGGCTGCCCGAACAATATCTTTTTCCATGATATAGTCTGGCAAATCAGCAGATACTGTATTGCGTGATTTTGCGGCCAGATCCAAAAGCAACTCATGTTCTGATTTATCCAAATTCAGAAAGGCAGAGATGCGTTCCACAAAATCTCCATTGGGAGCAGGACGGCGGCTCTGTTCAATGTCACACAGATAGCCGTAAGCAATATTCAAATGCTTGGCTGTATCGCGTAAATTGAATTTGTGCGCCTTGCGTTTCTCGGCTATAAATGATCCAAAAGTTATATTGCCCACAGCATTCACCTCTCATTTGTTCGACGAACTGCGAACATCTTGCTTATATTGTATATCGAACATCTGTTCACTTCAAGGATAAAAATTTCATTTGAAAAGAGGTGTTAAAAATCAATAACACCTCTTTCATGCTATATAAATTGCCGAGCGATTTGCTGCATTTCTGTAATGCACTCTTTGGGGGATAGAATCTTTATTTTCCCCTTGAATTTGAATATCCAGCCATAAAAAGTTCCACTGGGGTTCACTTCAATTTTTGCTGTGAAGTGCGCGTCATCATATCTCTCAACAGGGGCATCTTCTCCATAATGATCTATGATTATACGCATCAAAGTTCGTTTTCACATAGCAGGGTTACTTCCTTCGATGACTCTGATGTAAACATATCAACCATTTTATTTGTATAGGAGGCTACATCAAATCCCTCTATCGGCATAAAGTAAGTTTCCAGATTTTCTACACTTGTTAGCCGATCTACACGGAAGTGAGCAATTTTCTGATGCTTCAGAGAAAATCCAATCAAATAATAATGGTCATTTTTCCATTCAAGCGCATAAGGATTTACGACATAATAATATCCATCGTGCTTTAAGATTTTCTTTTTTTCCTGAGTATATTCATAGTATTGGAACCGAATTTGCTGATGGTTTCCAATCGCTGTTTGGATATTATCAATGATATAGTAAACCTTTTCATTATGCGGTTTGACACGGCTGGATAAAGCAGCAAATTTTTGAAGCTGCTCTGCCTGATGTGTGCTGGTCAGACGGCATAATTTCTGCACCAGCTCCTCAGACTTCTTGGCAGAAATGATCTTCGAGGATGCTACTGCGTCTGTCAGCATTTTCAGTTCTGGATACTCAAACAGGCGGCTTCCCATAAAATATTGGTTTTGGGTACTCTTGACCACCACAATATCAATCCCTGCATCAATCAGCGCATTGGTATCTGCGTAAACAGTCTGCCGCACTGCCTGAATTCCTTTTCCATTCAGATGGGCAATGATGTCAGATACTGTGGCGGGATGGTTTTCATCGGTCCGCTCATAGAGAAACCGGAGTAATTCCAGTATCCGTATATTTGTTGAATTCTGCATACTTCACCTCCTCAATTCTTAAAATGGCCTATTTTGTATGGTGTCCAGTCCCAAAAACCAGGAACAGGGCAACAGAACAGAGAAGCAGGCCAATCCAATTTCGATCCATAATCAGCTTGATTACCGTCAGAAACAACAGTCCGCCAATCAGAAGCACAACGCCGTTCATTTATCGGCCTCCGGAAGCGTAGTTTCCCATGTTAATGTCCAGCACCTCTCTGGGTGGTTGGATCAGGGCATCCTCATACTGGCACTTCCACTGAATCTCCCGGCACATCTGGCCATCCGCCACGCCGTCTATGGTTTCACCATCCTGAATGGGGTTATCGTGCTCCAATATGTACGATGCCACATTGTAGGCGTGGTTTACCACCCAGTTTGGGTCCATGTCGTGGAAGTGGTACTGGAGATCCGGCAGGAACAGAGTGCTCATGCCCACAGTGTCGATGAGCATATCCTCGGTGCCCTCAATGTTGAAGAAGCGGACATTGACGCCAAAGCGGATGAACCGATCCGAGCCTTCAATCTGGTGGGAACGCACATCCTCCGCCAGAAACAGCTTGCCGCAGCTCTGGAAATAGAATGCCTCACAGGTGGGGTACAGCTCCGCCAGAGCCTCCACAAAGTCGGCATCCAGGTTGGCCCGCTCCAGCGCCGGAAGCGCCGCTGCCAGCATATCGGTGGCTACCACCTGATACCGGCACTCCCGGAAGATCCGTTCCCGGTCTCCTGGCAGTCCCACATCTGGCTCAGGAGGAATGCATCAAAGCCTTTGCCCTTGAACTTGTCGCATTTCATCACCATCAGCTGCACCGGGCATTTTCCGTCCTTGAACTCTGCAATATGCTCCTGTGCGGCAAAGCCAGCCATTTTCTTATCATAACAGAAGCACTCTGTTGATCCGATGTGCTTCTCCATTACGGCAGTCATTTTTTCTTTATCCGGCATTTCTACCGGCTCTTTGAACAGCATCTGAATGAGATAGGGGCCTCCGGGCTGGGGGCCTTTTTTGTCGTCCAGATTTTGCTGGAAAGCTTTATTGCTCATTTGGTTTCCTCCTTCTTTTCTGGGAACAGTTTCCACCGAAACTCCAGCTCTTTCTGGACAAACTCTTTCGGCAGGCCGCGGGGGTTGGCGATGAGATACCATACCCGAAAGGTGCGCTTCTTCGGATCTGTTTCCTGCCGGTAGAGCTGATAGCCCGCCTCATCCTCCTGTGTCCACTGTCCTGTCTGCCGCTTGGCCTGCACAAAGGGTTCCACCACCTGGTCCAGTTCCTCTCTGGTGCGGCTTGAGGCCCAGGCTTGATCCACATCATTGGCGTGGGAGAGGTGGAACAACATCGAACCCATCCAGTTCTTTGCCTTGTGTTCCGGCGTTCCGCGCAATTCCGCCTGATGGCGGTACTCCGCCAGCTGCTCTGGTGTTCCGTACCGTTCCACCATCTGCTCCCGCACATGAATGCACCAGCTGTAATCCTCCGGCTGGATAAAGGGGGCGCAGACCGGCTGGAGCGCCTCTGCTGGGTCCACCTCAAAGCGGTAGATAAAGTCAAGGTAGTGGGCTTGGATCAGGGGCAGGAAGGTGTCCAGCAGCCCGGTGTCCAGCCGCAGATCCTCTGTCAGCATCCGAAAGAACGAACCGCCTGTTGTCGGTTCTATTTTGAAAGAGTAGAGACGATCATCTCCCTGCTTTATGATACAGGTGAAGCCCACCTCAACATTTCCATGGCCGATTTCGTAGTCTATGTAGTTGTAGCGCCTCCGATCAAACCAGATTAGGTAGGTCAGGCCGTTTTTTGTTCTCTTTTTGAAGTCGCCCTTTTTCAGACGCTTCCATCCCTTTTCCTCCAGGCCCAGGCCGTTCCACAGGTAGTCCAGAAGCTCCTGAATTATATCTGCCGGCCGTTTTTGTTCCACGGTCTCCACCCCCTGACGAATTCTCTTTAATAGTCAAGCAGGATAGGCACCTGCTGCTCCTCGGCAAACCGCATGGCCCGCCAGAACATGGAGAAGGCAAACTTGGCAAGGGATTGAGTGTCATACTGGGTGTGTTCCGGGATGTCTGCCTTGCTGTACTGTCCATCTGAGTCTACGGTTCCGTCTACCGGGTATCCCTCCGTGTCTGCCCAGCCAAGGATAGTGTCCTCATCGGCCTGCCACGCCAGCTGGTTCAGCTTTTCCAGCTCCTTCCGCAGTCCGCCCAAGGTGGCGATAGCGGCGGTGTCATCGGTAGGCAAGGACCCTTGGAACAGAAAGCTGTCAGAAAGAGGGAGCCACCAGGTAGCCCCACGAAACAGGGACCACACCCGCTCCTCATCTGATGCAAGGCGGGCGACCAGAGGATGCTCCCCAAAGTCCCAGTCCTTCTCCACGGTGGGCGGCACCGGCTCCTCGTATGTATGGCAGGCGGCCACCAGCAGCATAGCGCCGAAGGCATCCCAATCCGGCTTGTCAGTGTAATAGGGCTTCTCATTATCTTCAGGCCAGGGAGCGTAGGGGGGCTGGTCCGACTGAGAAATGGCGGACAGGATCTGATCCCGCCAGTTCTCCACCGCCGCCTGGACCTCAGCCGGGGACAGTTCCTCCTCGTTGTCAGCAGGTTCTCCATCCGGGGTGATCCGGTTGAAGGTATATCCGTTTTCCTCCGCCCACTGCTGAACAACGGTTTTCCAGTTGTGAGAATAGTACCGGGTCAGTGTTCCGGCGTAAATGTCAAGTCCCATAGTAATGTCTCCTTTTCAATCAAAATCCATCCAGACCAGGTGTTTTCCGCAGTGGAGGCACTGGAACAGATAGCATTGCAGATGCCCGCCATTGACAGATTCCCGGATCATTTCTTTTTGCTCATCGTCCCACATCGGATCGTCCAGTACCTCCTCGAGCACACCCAGGGCCCGCAGTTCTCTGGCACCCACATGGCCCAGGTAGGCGCAGTAGTCGCCGCAGTGGGCCCGCCAGTATTCCTGCTGCCAACCGGAGTAGCCGGGGGTGCGGTGGATGAGTTCGTCCAACTTCTCCGGATCGTCTACACCATCGTCCACAGAGAAATCATCTTGAAAACTACCGTCATATTTCCGGGCTGCTTCGCCGTTGGCGATGCACTCTGGGCACAGATATGCAATATCCTCCACGGCGTAAAAGGGGGCTGTATAGAAAATATGGGTCGTCTTGCCGCAGCAGTCGCAGACAACGCCCTCTGCGGACTCCTCAAAAGCCCCGGTTTCCAGAGGAGTGGGGTGATACCGGAAGGTGGGCAGACCCAGCTGGGCCTGCCGCTCCTTCTCTTTCTGCTTTTCCCCCGGCGTTTTGGGCTTGGGGAGAGCATAGTGGTTGCCCCAGTTTTCCGCATAGTCCTTCAGCGTGCCCAGCCGCTTGAGTGTTTTTTTATCGGAGCGATTTCCGATTTGGCAGAGCAGGTCGTAGGCGTCCTTCTTAAAGTCCAGCAGGTCATACACATCCACCAGCACTTCCTTGGCCTGCTGATCCTCACTCTGCTCAAGTTCTTCCTTGAAGGTATATAGAGCGCGGACATTGTCTGGACCTTCATTGGTCGCAACAAACTGTTTTTTTAGTTCGATATAGGTTTTCTGATATTCTGTCATTGGTCGCACCTCCCATCAATCCCACCAGAAATACCAGACAGTGGACTGCCACAGGACATCTGCCAAGGAGCCAATGCTTCCATCCTCATTCTGATCCAGATCTGGGCAGAAGCCATATTGCTCCACAGCCACTTCCATAGCTCTTTCCTTGGAGATCGGAGTCGGAAGTTCAAACTCCAATTCATCGTGGCTCATGGCGGCAGGGATGGCACCATGCTGCTCGAACCAGTATTTCGCCACTGCCATCAGGTCCGGCGTGTCGGGGCACTCATTCCAATTTCCGAAGGGCAGGTAGGCGAAGATCTCCCAGGGGTTCTTCACCGGAATTTTGGCCAGAATGAGGGGATAGGTCATGTGGCTATCCGAATCCCAATAGCAGGAGAAGCGGTCATTGTCATAGCCGCCCTCCATCTCGCCCAGGACTTCCGCCTCCCAGTCCATGTCATCGTCCTCGGCTTCTTCCTTGCGCTGGCCGGTCAATTCCTCCAGAACCGCCTTTCCGTCCTTGATGGGAGCGGAGAGCATCTTCTTTCGATACTCCTCTACTGTTTTGAGGTCAAATTCGTAGAAGTCCGCATTGTGCTCCGGATCGGCGTTCATCACCAGACACTCCAACAGCGTTTCATCATCCGCCTTGATGAGCACGGGAATAAAGCCCTCCCGCACTCCCAGCCGCCGGGCGTAGCTGTATGCCGACATGATGGGGTCATCGTCCGCCATGGCGGGGAAATAGGTACACTCACAGTCCAGATACTCCATGATGGCCTGAGCAACCTCGGAAGGCTCCAGCGTATCCTCGTCGAAGTCCTGTCCCTGCCAGTTCTCAAACCGTTCCCCGATCACCTCTGCCATAGCCTGATAATAGTCCTCGTCAAAGGGGATGAACAGGTATGCCTCCTGCTGGAACTCATCGGAGTGATACCGTTCCGGGCCGAAGAAGCGGAGGGCGTTGTCGTCAACATCGGCAGGATAGTAGGGGCTGTCGCCCTCTCCGTAGTAATAGCCCGCAAAGGCACGGCCTTGCTGATTGAATAGCACAGAGAACAGACAGCCGTCCAGCTCATCCCGGATAAACTCCCGCAGATCCACACTGGCAGGATCAGCTTTGACCTGTTTGGCCACTTCGCTGTATTCTTTCAGGAAGTCCTCACCCATCAGGTCGTGCTCCATGCACCAGCGCAGGTAGATGGCCATGTGGTTGTAGGCGTTGATGGGATCAATGGGCAGTTCCTTCTCCTCAATGCTCTCCAGATGCCAGGAGGCATCGTCCATCTCACCGTCAAAATCATCATTGGAAAGGGTGCCACGGGTGATAGCATCCTGACGATCAGGCTCCACCACAAAGCTGATGCCGTTCATTTTGCCCAGCAGGGCGTCCGCGTCATGGGCCAGCTTATATTCCAATTCATCCCGGTAGAGAGGAATCACCTGATAGAAGTTGACCTCCTCGCCACTCGGCAGGATGCAGACCTCGCTGCCATCTTCGGTATCCTGGGGACCAGTCAGAATGGCGGCGCACAGCTTTGTGTCCTTTGCAAAATCCTCCTCATTGTCCATGGTATGGCCGAAGCCCAGCCAGGTATCGCTGGCAATGGGAAGGCGGGCCAAGGATTTCAGCAGGCGGATGGGCCAGTACCACTTCTCGTCCTTCAGGGATTCCTCATCCAGTTTCCAGTCCGGCGGCAGAGCGATGGCCAACTCCGCACGCTCCAGCTTATATTCGGCCAGTTCCTCCGGCACATTCATCCGGTGGGCGCCCATGCCCATGGTGACCAGGGTGTAGTAGTCCCGCTCCTCAGAGGGCGGCACCACGCAGATGTCCACATGGATGTCGGGGGAAACCAGCTCATGGAACACATTCTCGACCTTGCCGAAATACTGCTCAATGTGCCCCTCGACGGCCTCCATCTCCTCCTCGGTGTAGACTTCGGGATTACTGAATTCTTCCTCATCCTGCGTGTCATCATTGTCTGAGTGGTCGCAGCTGTCATCCTCCGGATCTCCCTTTATAGGCTCGTAACCGATCTTCAGGGTCATCTGTTCCTCTGGCAGAGAGACACCGGGGCTGCGGGTGATGGTGTGCTTATCGTCCGCAGAAAAACCGATGGTCTCGCCGTCTTGCAGTGTCACATCACACGCCAGCACATAGGAGGCAAGGCTGGCCAAAAAGTCCCGCAGTTCCTCCGGCTCAGCGTCGGTGTTCAACACCTCCATTTCCTCCTTGCCAAACACATCCATGCCGTAGGTGTAGCCGTTTAGGCCCCCCTCGCTCCGGTACAGGCCGAACCAAACCCAGTTGAAGATGGGCAGTTCGTCCTCTTTGAGCATATCGGCAAAGGCCCTCATAGAAACGAGGCTCAAATACCACGCCGCTGGTGTAGACACCGGTGGCGTATTTCTGCTTGCAGCACACTGCCATCGCCTTGGTGAACAGCTTGCCCCGTTCCAGCAGTTTTTCCTCCTCGCCCAATACAGCCACCATGATATGGGCCTTGTGCGCTTTGGCCACCTCTACGGCCTCTGGCCACATATAGTTGTTTTCGGCGTTGATCTCCGCTTCATTGTCCGGGATGTGACCGTGGAAGAGTGTCACGATCAGCATCATGCCGCCGACCCGCATTACCACAGCGTCATCGCTGTTCTCATCATCTTCGTCGCCCTCATCCGGCTCCTCATCTACGATGCCCCATTCTTCCCGTAGATTCCGGATCAACTGCTCCTTGTCCCATTCCGCTTTGGAGAGGAGCACAGACCCGGCAAAAGGAGCCCTTACGGTCAGTTTTCTCCTCGTCGGCGTCATCCTCAAGATCCTCTACATCTTCATCCGGATCATAGAGAGATTCATGCTCCAGTCCGCGGACAAATTCCTCGAAGCTGTCTGCCAGATGGGTAATCTTGTAGTCGTTTTCCTGATCCACATGGACTACCGCAGGCTCTCCCTGGGGGCCGCAGGCTCGGTAGTCCAGGAAGATCATATCGTGTCCGGCGCTGGGGCAGTCGCAGATGGCTACGCCGATGGCAGGATACTCCCACTCGTCGATCATGAACTGGCTGCCCAATTTCCCGCAGAGGGAGCAGCTTTTTTCTCGTCCGATGCCGAAAATGCCGGTGATGGCCACATGGTCTTCTGCCCAACAGGTAGGCTCATCGCAGGGATAGCAGGTATTCACCGGAATGCCGCCGTTGTGTTGCTTCATCAGCCAGATGTAGGCGGCGGGCAGCTTGTAGCCCAGTTCCTCCTCCACGCTGGCGATCAGCTCATCGGAAGGCGGATCACTGACATATTCTTTCAGTGCATACCAATTATCATCCCAGAAGTTGGTGAGGTCGAAGCCCTCAAAGGGGGTATCACCGGGCACGAATTTGGCCTTCTTGTTCCGGCTGCGCTGGCGTTTCCGGATCTCCGCCTTACACTCCCGAATCACCGCCGGAGCGTTCTCGTCTTCCGGGTCCAGTTCCGCCCAACGCTGGGCGTAGGGAATGGCCTTTTCCTCCTGACCATGGAGATACTGATAGGCATAAGCCATCCGCATATTCCACTCCGCCTTGTCCTGACCCTCCTCCCGGACGGACTCCAGTACTTCGATGGCCCGCAGCAGGGCCTTGTCTCCCTTGGATTTCAAAGTACCTTCGTCATGGTCCCCGATGATGGCGTAGTTTTCCAGCGCCCGGGCCAGGGCGTAGGCGGTGCGGTAGTTCCGCCAGTCCTCCGGGATGGCATTCAGTGCCTGGATACAGCGGGTGTACTCGTCTTCGGCGTTCCACTGCTCCAGCTGAGCGAAGAATGCTTCGGCGTTCTGTTGGGTATAAGGAATATAGTCCATGCCCGTAAGCGTTTCATTCAACTCGTCATCCTGATTCTTAGTTTCTGGCCCATCATCTTGTTGCTTTAGGGGTACAAAACCTGCTTCACGGCGGAAGGTGTGGAAGATGGCCCATGGGATGTCCGTGCCTTCAAAGAACTCTTTCGCCATGTTCAGCGCCTCTTGGATGTCCCAGGCGATGAAGTCCACATAGCCGCAGTAGAGGCCGGTGGCTCCGCCGGTGAGAGTGAGCACTTCCGATCCTTCATCAGTGGTAAACACTTCCTCCAGCTTGTCCCGGAAGTCAAAGATCTTCTGGGTTCCTTCTTCCTCCCGCAGGGTATCCAGCGGATAGCAGAAGAAGCCCGCTACCGTGCCGTCAGCATGGAGATCGTCCATGAAGTCATTGTCGGCATTCAGATAGCCGTTGATGAGCGGCACACAGCAGGTGGAACCCACCATGGTATCCAACCGCCAATCGGCGTCGGGATCTTCATTGGGTTCCATTTTGTAGCCAAGATAGCTCTCCAGATAGGCATTTGGATCAGTGGAGAGCTCCAGGCCCTGCTCCCGCAGTTTGTCGGGCAGCTGGGACAGGAGGAAGGACGGCTCTGCCTTGGGTTCCTCCAGCACATCAAAGCTGTCTATGTATCTCATGTGGGGGATCTCGCCCAGCACCTGGTCGGTGAGGGTGGTGAGCATCCACCAAGCCCGGCCCTCCTGCTCCCGGAGCATAGGCAGCAGCTTTTCGCAGTAGGCGGAGATGGCGAAGCTGTTTTCGCCCTGCTCCTCCAGCCAGATCTGCACATCCTCCCCGGAGATGTCCCAGCCATCCTCGGTGCGCAGACCGATGTTCTGGAGGGGCTGACGGCCCACCAGGATGTTCCAGTGCTCCAGCACCTCCTTGGGGGCGTGTTTCTGGAAGTAGATCAGCTCAAACAGCTTGACCTTATCCCCCTCCGGGGTGAGGATCAGCTCATGCTTTTCGCCGTTGAAGCCCATCTCGAAGGAGATTTCGTCAAACGCCTGGTTCAAAGCCCCTTCCATTTGGGCCACGAGTTCTGCGCCGCGGGTGTGATCTTTGTCCTCATCCATCATCTGGCGCAATTCTGCTTCCATCTCGGCAAAGGTTTCCCACCAGTTCTCTGTCCGCTCCCGGAAGCACTCCCAGAACTGCGGCAGAGAAATACCCTGCTTGCACCGGTCGATAAACTCTTTGGTGTCATCGTCACCAGGGCGGACTTCCAATGCCTTTTCAAAATATCGCAGAGCCCGGCCCTCCTGATCCAGATAATAGTAGGCATACCCCATACGGAAGTTCCAGGAATAAGTATCTCCCAGTTCCTCCTCGTGGGACTGCATCAGTTCCAGCGCCCGGTGAAGCAGCTTCTTTCCCTCCGGCTCGCTGGGGTCCGCCAGATTGTTGTAGGCTCGCGCCAGCTCCATATCCATTTCCGGGGTACGCTCCTCGGCAGAGATTGCCTCCAGTGCGTCAACGATTTTCTGGTGTTTGCTCTCCTCATGCCACTTCTGGCACTGCTGTAAAATGTCCATATCCGGGTCCTCCTCGTCCTCATCTGGTTTCCAGTCTTTGATCGGCTGGAACACACCCTTCTCATCCCGTTCAAAGGCGCAGGGGGCGGGCGTATTCAGCAATGGAATAATGTCGGGATCGTCGTTGCAGATGGTGTTGAGCTTGTAAATCCCAGCATTGTTGGGGTCGTCCATGTACTCCTCGCTCTCGTCACCGGCGGTGAAGCGCCATCCGCTGTCCCAGCCGCCGTCCGGATTCTCCCGGTAGCAGTAGCCAACCTTGTAGCCCTCCACCGTAATGCGGTTGGTGGCGATACAGCCATCGGCGCCCTCCCAGTCGGGGAGCAGATTCTTCATGTCCTCTGCCTTTACATAGTAGTCCCGGTTGCGGCCAGCGGCCTCGTACAGCTCCTTCCGCAGCGCCTCCACATCCCGAGCCATCTCCTGGATCTCCTCGTTATCCATCATCTCGCTGAGCTCGTATTCCAGCGGGGCATGGACAAAGTCCGCCAGGGCCTTGTTCATGGCGTCATGCTCCTCTGGCGTAGCAGTGATGCGGATACGGCGGGCGGGGGTGTTGTACTCGTCCAAATCATGGAGGTTCACACTGCCGCTGACACTGCACTCCAGTAAGATGGCGGCCAGGTCGGTGACCACATCAATGGCAAAGTGGAAGTCCATTTCCACACCATCGGAATGTGTAAACTCCAGGTACTCCACGGTTTGGCGAAAGTCCCAGTTCTGCTTGTCCAGACCGATCTTGGCGAAAATCTCGCTGAGGGGGATCTCCTCTTTCTCTGATCCTCCAAAAATTCCACAAGGTTCAGACTGTCATCGGAACCGCCAATAAAGTTGCCCCAGTATTTTTTGATATACATTTGTCGTGCCTCCTGTTCTGAATCCAGTCGATCAATGAGCTGATTCAAGTGTTCCAACCACGCAGGAGCGATCTCACCGCTGTCCTCGTTCTTCCAAAGATCCACAATCTCACGGATGCCGTCCTCGTCCGGCACCTCGTTTTTGATGTCGGTGAGCTGCCGCAGCAGGAAAGCAAGTGCTTCTTTGGATGCTGTGAAACCGGTGACTTTATCCCATATAGCTTCTTCATGATCGTAGTCCAGCTTGCCGTTATCCTTCCATTGGAAATACAGCTCCGCCAGAGCCATCGCAGTATTGTCAAAGAGAAAGTCGATTTGTGAGAAGTCAGATCCCAGCATGACTTCCTCTTTCATCAGTTCAATCATCTCGCCCAGATCCATTACCGGATGCTCCGGTACATATTCATTTTTGAGGATGTCCAGTACATCTAGCCCTTCGTCACGCTCTAATGCTTTTATGCCCCATGCTCCCATGTCGGCACCTCTCTTTCTTTATTTCGTATCAAGCTTCTATTGTCAATCATGGTTCTCCACCCGGATAATGGGCCGGTAGAAGTCATAATCTCCGTTTAGTTCCTTGTCCTCCTGCACTTCCGGCTTACAGTGGGGCGAACAGGGTAGGAAACCGAGAAATGGGCCCAGCCCGCCGCAGATATTGCACCCGCCGTCACCGCCGCAGGTGGTAAGTCTATCAGCCTGCACCACTTCCCGCATATAGGGGTCGTAGGCGATGGACAGGCCGAAGAAGTTGGGTTCCTCCATGTCATAAGGCCGGTTCTCATCCTCATCCATGTCCTCAAACCAGCGTAGACGCATGGAGTAGTCTAACCCATCTCCCCATGGGAACAGGGTCCGGCACTCGCCGCCACACAAGTAGGCCCACTCGTCCGCCGTGGGCAGGGAGAAGCCCTGTTTTTGCAGCCGGTTTTGAAAGTCCAGATAGTCCACCTCGTGATAGAGGCTGACCTGCCAGCTGTCGCCATCCCGCTCGAAACGGGCACGGCCCGCCAGAGTAAGACTGTCCCTGTCAGTCAAAGCGAATTGGCGGAAATCTTCCAACCATTCCGAGCGCAGTCGTGGGTCCTCCAGTTTGACTGGCTCCCAGTTAATTTCCTCCAGCTCCCGGCCCACCAGCATGGGTCCAATGGCCACCTGCCGAACAGGAGCCATGCTTTCCCGAATCATCTCCTCCGGGTCCCGCTCCATTTCCCATTCCCGGAACAGATACTCCAATTCCTCCCAGCTCTCCTGATTCAGTCCCACGGCAAACTGCTCCCAGCCCAGGGTGACGGTATCGCCGGGGACAAAGACGAACTCCCGACCATCTTTCTCGAAGATGCCGGTGGTGCAGCTCTGGCCCCAGCGGTCAAAGGTATGTAGACCGAGAAAGGTCATATCATAACGAGCAGCCAGGCTTTCCATCAGCGCCTGCTTCTCGATGTTTTCCATTTGATTGAATTGGGTGCGGAATAGTCTTTTGTTCATAACAAGTCCTCCTACAGCCTATCCAGGTTTTCCTGTAAATCGCCCTGCATCAAGTGTTGGGCAATGGCTTGGTTCAGTGCCTTATGGGGGTGATAGGCTGCCTGCTCTACATCGTGCAGGCACTCCTCCATCAATGCCTCCGGAGAAATGCCTTCCCGTTTGCCATAAAGATGGCCGAAGGCATAGCACACGGACTTGAGAAAGTCGAAAATATAGTCGTGATTTCCACGCATACTGGGCAGGTCGTTGAACGAGCCCATACCTCCGTATGCCCGAAGATGGTGGGCAACCTCCCGCCGCTGGTTCCAGTCCTGAATGTCCCGCTCCAACCAGTCGATCCAGTTTTGGAACTCTGGATGGTCTGCCAGAAGGATGGAGCGCAGACAGGTCAGAGCCTCGGTATAAATATCAGACTGTTTCATTGGCCATCGCTCCCCCAAATACCTCCATAGAGCACACCATCTTTTCCAAGGAACAACATCCGGCTGCGAAGCAGGCTGCACTGCTCCACAGCGACCTTGTTTCCGTCACAGGTGGGAATAGCCTCCTGTTTTTTCCCAAGGTGATCACCATGAGCGGTAAGGAAGTAGAATTTATCCCGTTGCTGGTATCCGCCTTGAAACAGGAAGGTATTGCCGGACGGGGCAACAGAAAAAGCTCCGCTTCCTTCGATTGGCAGTTCAAATACAAAGTCCTCTTTGAAGTTCGTCCGCACCAGCCGGAATTCATCGTAATAATAAAACCACAGGTTTTCTTCTTCGTCCAGGCTGATGGCGTAGCAGTCATAGATGGAATAGTTCTCATTCTTCCAGAGAGGAGTTCCCTCCGATGTCCATGCAATCAGGCCGCAAGCACCCAAAGGTTCATCCCAACCGTAATTACCAAATACACCTTCGTCAAAGTAGCTGGTAATGATGGTGCCATCTTTTTTTACCACACAGTCTTGAATGCCATCCCCCAGGCAGAAACGGGACAGCACAGCTCCGTCCCGGCTGACGATCCAGGCGTTCTGGTCGGGGCCGTTTTCCCGATAGGCGCATCTTGCCCCCAGCAGGAGGAAGTGATCACCTGCGGGCCGCAAATAATGAAACTGGAACTTCAAGAGGCCAAGAGGAAACAGCGTCGTTTCCAGCACCCGCTGTTCCGCCCAATCCAGCTGGATTTCCACTGCGGTATAGGTGGAAGGAGTGCTGAGCCAGTCCTTACCCTGTGTTTCGGACGGCTGTTCCATGAGAAGATAGACTTTTCCATCCCTTGCCGTGAAAAAGTCTGTCACTTCTGTGCCCTCCAGATGGTTTTCCCGGCGCAGCTGGTCCAGGTCAATGATGGAGAACAACGGCAGATTTTTGGCTTTTATAGGTTTGTTCATAGTGTCTCCTCCTGCCTACTTTAACGCTCCATCATAGGTGTGGCTTTCCCAGGTGGCCTCAAATTCCGCTTTCTCTATTATGCAGGCATGGAACTCTTCACCCCAGACATGGGCGTTAAATTCTTCCACGGTGGGAATCGGCGTGATTTCGATGGCACCGTCGTAAAGATCAGGGATGTTGCGGGTGTGTCCGTCTGCAAAAATGTCAATGGAGCGGAGGGCCAGCCGCTCATTTTTGGTGTCTACTTCATAGAGGATAACAGATGGTTCTCCTTCCGGTGCGTCCTCCCAAAAGAGCTTGATGTATTCGATCATTCTATTTCCCTCATTTGAACCAATGCCACCTCATCATGGTGCCGGTTACCTCGTCTATCTGTACCGCAATATCATAGTCTCACCGACAGCCCAGCAAGGCCGTGGGATGATCGTTTTCCATAATCAAATCATAAAACTCAACCGCTATGTCTATACAACAAAGCCGTCGTTTATGGCCTATCAGTTTGT
>VOFK01004420.1_pt1 | contig 42823 bp, 93 predicted proteins | sample 5384121 | NCBI WGS metagenome assembly VOFK01 (sample SAMN12384730, study PRJNA508395) | human gut metagenome | isolation source: healthy gut J | host: Homo sapiens | reverse complement strand
CTCAGTATGCTTCGTTCAGTTGCGTATTGCTTGCCATAAGGTCCCCATCGGGGCCAGGACGGAGAAATCTCAGCGTCCGCCTCCGGCACGCCGTAGTATCCATTCATCACTGTATTGCTTTGAATGATCAGCTCCCCCTGCCCCTCCGGTGGGCAGGCCGCTCCGGTCTCAGGGTCCACTGCTATGATCCGACAGCCCGGCAGGGGGACGTCCTACATCCCCCACCTCCCAGTCCCCATAGCTGACACAGACAATCCCGGCCACCTCAGACATTCCATATTCCTTGATCAGCCGGGCGGGGCAGCCTCTGGGCCAAAAATCATTGATCCGTCGCTCCATCGCCGCCGTCGTCATGGCATCGCCGCCTGCAGCGTGGGACCTGCAGGAAACAGGTCGGCTTGGTCCGCCCACGGGGTCCTGGAAAGCAGCTGCCAGTAGGAGGTTTCCGCTGACTGTTCGGACGATAGCGCCGCAGCATCTCCCAACTGCTCGGGGCGAAACATGGGGTACAGGATAATCGTCATACCCAGGCACAGCGGCATGAACACACTGGCACAGGCCGAATGCTGAAAAGAGCGGAAGAAGCACCAACGTGGCTCCCCCCCTCCCGTACATCGTCCCCCCCACCTGGGTATACTGCTCCAGGGAGGCCCGGAAACGCCCGGCGGGAGCATCACACCCTTGGCCGGGCCTGTTGTTCCCACCGGTATGTGATGGCCACCGGCTCCTCCCAGCGGGCAGATTCGGAACAGATTCCCCTGTATCTTGGGAGAAATTCTTTCCGGAGACACATCGGTCCCTTCTCCCCTTCCCAGACGCCCACAGGTTTCCGCCCCAGCTCCGGCGTGAGATAGGGAGCCAGAGGAAGCACCACAAAATGTTCCGCCGGCGCATGCCCACGGTTGGCGTATACTTTTTTTGGAAAATTAGTTCTAAAAACCAGAACGACCTTAGACTTTGCCCGTGTCAGATAGAACTCTACTTCGGCTGGGCTCAGCTTCATATCAACCCAGTTGGCCACCGCGCCGATTCGGTCAATGGCATAAATGCAATCACCGCCTCAGGGGTGTTCAGGGATAAAATGGTCACCAAATCCCCTGACTGCACGCCAAGCGCCTGCAGCCCCTTCCGCCCGAAGAATCTCCAGAAAGAAGGCGGCGAAGGTAAGACTTTGGTCCCCCGCACCGCAGGGCAACTGCCGGCTCCATACCGGCCGCCCCTTCCCACAGGTCCTGATAAAGGGTCTTTTTCATTCCAACAGCGTCAGTTTGGGCCCCCGTCGGGATTCCGGTCGTTGTCTGGGCCGCCCTTCTTATTGATGGCAATGTTGTTCGGATCAATGGGGACCTTCCGCAGCATCAATCCGGGAACCCCGAGGCAGCAGCCAGGCTGGCACACTGGGACTGCATGTACGGAAAAAAGCTGGTCATAGACCTCCCCCATGCACTTGGCGCTTCACCTCGTCTGTCGTCGCATTGGAACAGTTGAAAATACCCACCAGTTCCACTGTCATGGTAAACTTGCCTCCCACAAATTCCTTATCCCGGAGGGTTTGCTGAAGCTTTCCCACGCAGCGGCTGCCGTCGGAGGAAAACTCACGTTGAGGGAAAAATGAACTGTCCAGCTGAATTTGGCCCGATTTCTCTAATTTATTGCTCAGGTGGATCTCCTGCACTTTTTGTGTGACTAATGTTGCGTTTGCCATAACTCCAGATCCTTTCTTCCGTTGTCAATCGGTGATGGCTTTATTATAGTACAGCAAGGGCCGGAAAGTCCAGGCCTTTCTTTTTTGGCGGCGGGCTGTTGTAGAAGCCAAACATCTTTTTGCCTCTCTTGAATAATTCTGCTGCCAGGAAAACACACAATAAAGGCACAATCCAAATCAAGGGAGAGAATGCTTTGGACACGAAAAAAACTTGGGCGGCAGACCGTCCGCCTCACTTCCCCCCCTCCATTGCCGGCTTTGGCAGTGCCGTAGGGGAAAAAAGAGGGACAAGGTCCCCTGGGCCGCTGCTTTGACTTCGCCAGCCAGGATGACAGCTTCGCTGAAAAAGCTGGGAGAAAGCAGAGACGGCAATGCAGAAGCAGGCCCTTTCCCTATGCCCTGGACAAAGCGGGGGATTTCATCCGATCAATTGGACTATGTCTTTGCCGGAGACCTGCTGAATCAGTGCATTGCCACCTCCTACTCCCTCCGGGCACAGAACGCCCCTTTTTTCGGCCTATACGGAGCCTGCTCCACCATGGCGGAAGGGATGTCTCTGGCGGCCATGCTGGTGGACGGCGGCTTTGCTTCCTACGCAGCGGCTCTGACCTCCTCCCATTTTTGCTCGGCGGGCGCCAGTACCGCAACCCCTGGAGTACGGTGGGCAAAAGCCGCCCACTGCACAATGGACCACCACAGGGTCCGGCGCGGTCATTCTGTCCCGCAAAGGAACCGGTCCCTTTATTACCCATGTCACCACAGGCAAAGTTGTGGACAAGGGATTACCGACGCCAACAACATGGGGGCCGCCATGGCCCCCGCCGCCTACGCCACACTCCACGCCCATTTTGAGGAAACCGGACGCTCCCCCGACTTTTTATGACCTCATCGTCACCGGCGACTTGGGCAGCCTGGGAAAGGAAATTGTCACAGACTTTTTCCAACGGGATGGCATTGACCTGAGAGGCCGCTATGACGACTGCGGTGTCCTTCTCTTCGATCCCACCACCCAGGATGTCCATGCCCGGTGGGTCCGGCTGCGGATGCAGTGCCGTAGTGCTTACAGGGCACCTTCTCCGAGAAATGCGGCGGGGAACCTGCAACCTGCTCTTCTGCGGGACAGGCGCCCTCCACTCTCCCCACCGCGACCATGCAGGGGGAGAGCATCCCTGAAATCTGTCATGCCGTGGCCATCACCACGGAGAAAGGAGGTGCGTCATGAGTGACGCCAGCACCTATTTGGCCGCCTTCCTCTGCGGCGGCATTCTCTGTCTCATCGGACAGATCTTGATTGACAAAACCAAGCTCACCCCCGGCACGAATTCTCGTTCTTTACGTGGTGGTGGGTGTCATCCTGGGCGCCACAGGACTGTACGGACATCTGGTAGAGCTTTGCGGTGCAGGTGCTACGGTCCCTCTCACAGGCTTTTGGATATAACCTGGCCCGCGGGGTGTCCAAGGCAGTCGCAGAAAGCGGTTTCCTGGGGACCTTATTGGGCGGCGTGACCGCTGCCGCAGGGGGATCACCGCTGCTGTCTTCTTCGGCTACCTTGCCGCTGTCCTCTTTAAGTCGAAGCCAAAAACCTGATCCCCGTTGCCTTTTCTCCCTCCGGCTGGTATAATGTTTGCAACATCGACGGGAAACTTCATGTTTCGCCAAGCACGGACGAGGAGGCGCCTTATGGTCACCTGGGAAGAATTAGAGGCTCGATGCCGGCAATGTCAAAACTGCCCCCTGTCAGAGACCCGCACCAACGTTGTCTTCGGCGTGGGAAACCGGCAGGCAGACATTTTATTCATTGGAGAAGGTCCCGGTGAGCAGGAGGATCTGCAGGGCGAGCCGTTCGTCGGCCCCGCCGGAAAACTTCTGGATTTGATGTTGTCCCCTGATTGACCTGGACCGCTCCAAGGTCTACATCGCCAACATCGTCAAATGCCGCCCGCCCCGCAATCGGGACCCCTTGAACACAGAGCAGGACGCCTGTATTGGTTATCTCCGCGCCCAAACGGCCTTGATCCGCCCCAAAATCATCGTTTGTTTGGGCCGAATCGCCGCCATGCGGATCATTGACAAGGGATTTCGTATTACCAAGCAGCATGGGCAATGGTTCGACCGGGCCGGCGTGCAAATGACTGCCATTTTATCACCCCTCTGCGGTCCTGCGGGACCCCCTGAAAGGTCCGGATACTTTTTGTAGACCTAAAAAGGCATTCAAGCCAAAGTACGAGAACTCTGCCCGGATAGTTTCTCCCCCTCGCCCGGAATAATGCAGCATATAAAAACTCCCTTTGTCTCCCGTTTCTCAGAGTACAAAGGGAGTTTCTTCTTCTTTCTTCCATCAAAGGGGCACACATTTTCAGGACACCCGTCCAGGTAGGCCTCCACATTCCGGAACACAATCTCCGCACGCCGAGAAGCATACTTTCCTCTGTGGCAAAGGCCACATGAGGGGTTAGAACGGTGTGTTTTTGCCCTCAAAAGAGGATACGTTTCCGGAAGGGGCGGTTCCATATCAAATACATCAATACCAGCCCCAGCAATCTTTTCCTGGTTCAGTGCTTCCGCCAAAGCGGTATTGTCCACAACAGCGCCTCGGGCCACATTGATGAGAATGGCCGTGGGTTTCATCTTTTGCAGCATGGCCCTTGAGATCATCCCCTTGGTCTGAGGATTGCTGGGCAAATGCAGGGACACAATGTCACTCTGCGCCATCAGTGTTTCCAAGGAGACATAGGAAATCCCCCATCTCCTCTACCTCGGGACGAACCGTGCGGGAATAGGCAATAACCTTGGCACCAAAAGCCTGGAACAACCGGGCTGTCATGGTTCCAATGGCGCCGGTTCCCACAATGCCCACAGTACACCCTCCAATTTCGCGGCCACGGAGCGCCCCGCCTACGCCGCCGGTTCCGGACAGCCGTTTCACAGTCCGGCATGTTCCGCAGGCAGGCGATGGTCAAGCCAATGGCAAGCTCCGCCACACACTGCGTTGAATATCCAGCGGCATTGCAGAGCATTACGCCCTTTCGCTTGCAGGCATCCAGGGCCACATGGTCAATCCCTGTGAATGCCACATCCAGCATTTTAAGGTTTGGCGCAGCCTCCACCACTTCCGCAGGATAGGGGTTATTGGCAAGAATGACAATCTCACTCTCCCCGGTGCGGCGGATGAGCTCAGCCGGGTCAGTGGTCTTCTCTCCATAGGCGGTGAACTGGTGTCCCCTCTTTTCCAGGCAGGACTGATACCGTGCCAACACTTCTTCTGGAATGCCAAGGGGCTCCAGCAATGTAATCTTCATGGAACCTTCTCCTCTTCTCCCCGCTCAGAAGGGCAAAATTCATTCCGCCGGTAATTTTTCCCATGCTGGAGCTCATGTCCTCCATGGCCGCCCGAACCGCTTCATTGACCGCAGCAATCACCATATCCTGGAGCATTTCCACATCCTCCGGGTCCACTGCCTCGGGGTCGATGGTCAATGCCTTCAGCGTATGCTTGCCATCCACTGTGGCGGAGACCACGCCGCCGCCCGCCGTGGCGGTGTATTCCTTCTCCTGGAGCTCCGCCTGGGTTCGCTCCATATCTGCCTGCATTTTTTGGGCCTGCTTAATCATATCCATGTTCAGGCCGGGCATTCCCATGCCCATTCCTTTGCCGCCTTTCCGGCCCATTGGGGACGTCCATAACCTTTGCCATCGTGTTCTCGCTCCTTTAATCCAGTTTATTTCACGGTAAAATTTCCAAATTGCCGGCCTAAGGCCAGCAGATCATCAAAATTTATCCCCTTCCGGCGGAGTCTGGACTTCCGCATGGGACAATGCTTGAGAGGCAGAGGGATTCCGCCGTTCCGCCGGTTCCGGTTTTCCCACTTTGAAAACCACCCGCCGGGGCTGCCCCAGATAGGCCTCTGCCGCACGTTCCAGGAGGGAAGGGGTATCTCCCCTGCTGAGGAATCCTTTCGTCAGTTCTGAATCCACCCACAGCGTAAGGGGGTCCTCTCCTCAAAAGGTTCCCGTTACAGACTCTGGCTTGTGCAAAAAGGAATGCACCATAGGCGGCAAATCCGCAGGGTAGCCAAAAAGGCCGGCCACTGTCCTGAAGGCACCTCTTCCGATGGATGCCTCCCCGCTGTTCATCATTCGCCGTCAGCATTTTTTTTCTCTCTGTCCATCTTTACGTCGGGGAGACAGAGCCGGCACATCGAATGGGCCAGAGGAAAATCCAGCGTCCTCCCAAGGGGGCACATCCTCCTCCGAAAAAGACAAACGTCTCCTCTTCCTCCTGGGGAGACACCGGCACCCACGGCGGTGTCTCCTCCGCAGGAATTGGTTTCCTTTGAAGAAGCGTTCTCCTCTGGCGGCGAGACGATTTTCTCCTGCTGTATCGGGATGCTTCCCTGAGACAGCTGTTCCTCTAAACGGCTGAGGCGGGACAAAATCCCCTCCTCGGTCTCAGACAAACGGCGGTCGCAAAGCCGAATTAGGCAGAGCTCAACGTCGAAGCGCCGGCTGCTGCTACGGTACAGTTCTGCCTGTGCTCTCTGCAAAAGAGTCATGATCTGCACCAGCTCCCCGGAGGTAAACCGCTGGAGCAGCTGTCGGATGGTGCGCTCCTCATACCCTCCTGTCAGAAGTCCCCTGGCCGCCCTCCCGGCGCGGTTTTCCGAATCAGAAGATCCCGGACCAATGCCGCAAGCTCTCCCAGCAACGCCCCCATGTCCTTACCATCCCGATAAAGGCCATCCAGCGCCTCCAACGCGCCGGCGGTGTCCTCCTCGGGCCACAGTCCAAAAAGTTCGGCGGTTCGACGATTTCCCGCCAATCCCAAAACGTCCAAAACAACGGTTTCGTTGAGCTCTCCCTCTGCCCCGCTGCACTGATCCAGCAAAGACAATCCATCCCGCAGCCCACCATCGGCCAGACGGGCCAGAAGCTCCGCGGCAGGTGTTGACAACGGAATTCCCTCCTGGCGGGCAACATAATCCAGTCGCCCTGCCAACGCCTTTAGGAGAGATCCGCTTAAAGGCAAATTGCTGACACCGGGATTTGATGGTGGCGGGCACCTTATGCAGTTCGGTCGTGGCCAAAATAAACATCAAATGGGCCGGAGGCTCCTCCAGAATCTTCAGCAGCGCATTGAATGCCGCTGTGGGACAGCATGTGAACCTCATCCACAATATAGACCCGCTTACGCACCGCCGCCGGCGTATAGGCCGCCTCGTCCCGCAGGGCGCGAATCTGATCGACCCCGTTGTTGGAGGCGGCGTCCAATTCTAAAACGTCCAGGATAGAACCGTTCTCAATTCCCAGACAGGCGGGGCAGGCATTGCATGGATTGCCGTCCACCGGATGTTCGCAGTTTACCGCCCTGGCCAGTAGCTTGGCGCAGGTGGTCTTTCCCGTCCCCGGGTTCCGGTAAAGAGGTAGGCATGGGATAAACGTCCCGTCGCCACTTGCCGTTTCAGCGTCTCGCTGTGATATGGGCCTGCCCCACCACACTCGTCAAAGGTGCGGGGCCGCCACTTGCGATAAAGCGCCTGATACACCCGCTCTCCTCCTCTGCCCACAAAAATCAGTCCGCCTGACACATTCGGGATCCGGCAGGACCGCACACCGGCCTTTGAAGGACCTCTCATTCCTGTCTCCACCGGCAGCCAGCTCAAAACCGGCAAACCCGCGGCACACGCGGCGTTCTGCTTAGTGCTGCTCGGTTCCCCCGCCTGACACGGTTCACAGTGCTGCGTTGCGCAGGACCGATTTATCATCACCGCTTACCGGCAACTAACGAAACAAAGAGGCCTCCGGGGGTCCGGAATTCATCCCTGCTAGCGGATTGCAGGTACAGGGCACCGCTATCTCCCCGACTAGTGCGGCCATGCCCGACACCGATACGGTATCTGGCAGACTGTTGGCTTGTATTGTACATCATTTTCCCAAAAGAATCAAGAAGCTCTCTCAAAAAAATCTTTCACTTCTTTTTTCTGTTTTTCACACAGGGCTTCTCTATTTCTCTCCCCGCCTCTAAAATTTTTCCGGTTTTTTCTTCAAAAAAAAGACTTTACTTTTTAAATTCTCCTGATATAATATAGTCTTGCTTAAAAGCATTTGGGCCTGTAGCGCGGTTGGGAGCGCAAAGGGTTCGGTTTTTCTGCCACACCTATAATTTCATATTGCTTTGTTTTCCTGTTCTGTTTTTGGAACTGTTGATTTGGGCCCGTAGCTCAGTCTGGGAGAGCGTACGGTTCGCATCCGTAAGGTCGAGGGTTCGATCCCCTTCGGGTCCACAAAAAGAAGCACCGCAATTTTGATACAATGGGTATCAAGGTTGCGGTGCTTTTTTGCCCAAAAGCCCTGATTTCAAAGGGGGGTTTCTGGCTTTTATCAGTCCCAGCCTCCATCAGATAAAGCGATAGCCTGTTGCCTACCCAGTCTGCAAAGGCGCCGAGCAGTAGCGGCCAGCGTTTGATTTATGGGTATCGTTTAATTTGTGGGCTATCGTTTCATCTTTGCAGATTAAAAAGGAATTCCAATAGAGCTTTAACTGGCAGAAAAATGTTCGTCCACAATCGTATTTAACTGAGTAGCAATTTCGGAGAATTCTTGATTCAAGTCAAGCGTTCGGACGCTAATCTTGTTGCCACTCATCTGGTAGCTGTTGTCCGGCTGAATAGCCTCATCCGTTGCGGCATAAAGGAGCATACCAGAAACCGTATGCGGTTTATCACCAAACCCTGTATCCTTGTTCTTGACGTAAGGTGAAAATCTGATACAGATTGCCAGAGTGCAGTGTGTGGACATCGTACTGCGTCTGCGTCGTATGCGTATAGTATTTGGCGTCAATGATGAGAACCGTATCATCCTTGGTCAGCATGATGTCGCTCTGCATCACTGGCAGCATCGTCCCAATACCATCATCCAAAGCCCATGGGATTTGTGAGGCCGTTGTTGTCACCTGCGGACATTCTTTAGCATAGTATTCGAGGATAAATTTCTCATACAGGCGGTTCATACGCTGCTCATCGACGAAGGAAGCCAACTTATATTCTCCGGAGTCTGTGGTCAAAGCATTCCTTCCAAAATGAGCTGGCACAGACTGATGAGCATACGGTAGGTATTGTTGTTCCTCTGGAACCGAATAGCCGACCAGCGGATCGTGGTTGGATCGATTGTGTCAACATTCGAGAAGAACAACATTTCCTTCTTTAAATCACTCTTGTATTCTTGATCTACCCGCGTGTGCCGGAGTAGAAGCATAACAGTCGTTTTGAGTATCTGATTTAGAAGGTTGTTTCGGAAAGCTCGTCATACTCGCAGGTCAGTACCCGTTTCCTGGCGAGGCGATTCTGTATGGTTCCCGGTATATCGATTTTGCCACGAACATCAGCAACATCCTCTTTCCTGTTCAGGTACTCCCGATACAGACCCTGTTTCAACTGTCTGCTGATGCCCTTCGCCAGAATTGCGGCAAAAAGAAGTTGTGCATGTTCTCAAACTCTTCAGTGGCAATATCCTCATAGCCGCCTTGATTCAGTGTCGTGAAGGCATACGAAAGCATATAGTATATATTTTTTTATGAAGATGCTCTTATCTTTAATCATTGAAACACACCTTGCAGAATGTTCTCCCCAACGCTGGAGTTTATTGGCGTCGTCGAACCAGTATTCGCTGAGCATCGGAAGAATGTCATAGTCAACGATGGAGTGCAGCCATTCCTCGGTGCATACATCCCTGCCGCAGAAATAGCTGTGGCCGATGCAGAAGCCCTTACCCAACGACTTGTCAAGAGTGATCTCACGGTTCAGGTCCTTCACCTTGTTAATAAGTTCATTCAGCGTCTCGTTGTTCAGACCGTTCTGATAATGAATGAATCCCTCGGAATCGAAGCCCGGTTCCACCTCAAAGAAGCTGAAACGACGACGAAGCGCGTAGTCGATCATAGCAAGGCTACGGTCTGCCGTGTTCATCATGCCGATCAGATAGAGATTTTTCGGCACTGAGAACGAGAGACCATTATAGGCCAGAGTCGCTTTTTGTGCCTCTGTAGTCCTTTTTTCGATCAGCATCAACAACTCACCGAAGATCTTACTCATGTTGCCACGGTTAATTTCGTCGATGATGAAGAAGAACTCCTTTGTCAGGCTGGTTTGCGGCCTCCTCTGGCAGAAGCGATAGAAAATGCCGTACTTCAACTCAAAGCCGTCCTCGACCGGTTTATATCCCATCATGAAGTCTTCGTAGGAATAGTTCTGGTGGAACTGAACGAACTCGATACGGCTGTCGTCCTTTTCGCCCATCATGGACCACGCCAGACGTCTTTGCGGCGAAAGTCTTACCAACACCGGGAGCACCCCCTGCAGAATGATGTTCTTCTTATTGCGGAGAACAGCCACAAGGTTCTCGTAGCGTTTTTTCGGTCATGTACACTTCATCGAGGAAATCGCTCTTTGTGTAAGCATCAATGGAGGCTTCCTGCGCTGCCGGATTTTCCTCACGAATCAAATCGAAGATGAAGTCAAATTCGCCTCTGGTGAGCTTGAACAGGCTACCTTGCGGATTCTGAAAAATACCCATACGCTCCAGTTCCGGGCATCCTCTCAAGGTCGCATAATCAATCGGTGAAGTCAGGCCTTCGACCTTTTCAAAGAACAGCTTTCTCGCCGTCCTGCTCTGCGCTGACGCGACCGATGGCGACGATCTGCTTCACCGGGATTCGATTCATATCCGATGATCATATCCCCAGCCTTCGCATCAAGGAAGTTCTGGAAGATACGACGCTTATTTCCGTTCTCATTATAAAGTGTGTATGCCTGAACCTCGCCAACCGCAATGTCGGAAAAGCTCCAGATCTTTGATTGGCATTCAGCCACCAATAGCCGTGATCCTGCTCTCCGGGGCCGCTGCAACATACAATTCGATGCTACTTAGATCTACTTTATCAAGGGCTGCTGAAAGCTCGTCTCTTAACTTCCAAATAAAACTTCCATCCTCATCCTTTCCTGCGTCACGGCCTGTGTATAGGATTGTCCACCACTGTATAGAACCGTCCTCTCTGGCATTCGGGGTGATGCCGGTGGAATCGCATACCCGCCTTGCCAATGCAACAGAACCTGAATTATAGAAGTTCTTTTGTCTCTCCATATTTCACGGCAAGCTGTGTGCAGGAAGCCACCCCACCGTAATCCTTCATACGTTTCATAATTTCAAGGGCACCGGTGGTAAAGACAGCTTCATCCTTCAGAAGTTTCAACCAGTCATCAACAGAAAGACCTGGGTCATAATCTGAACCATACCATTCTGTAGTCGCAGCAGCGGAAGCCTCTTTCTGAGAATAGTACCTGCTAATGTAGAAACCGACATCAATAGTCAGCGTTTTCAGCTCTGGGTCAGGATAGCAGGTATCTGTCAGCTGAGATTGAAAAAGGTTCACCAATTCCGTGTCTTCTTTCAGCGCCACGCTGATCTCATCATACAGCTTCAGAAAATTCCGAATATTGTCGGCATAAGCACCTTTCTTAAATCGATAGTCCGATTCCAATTCGCTGGCGACTGTTTTTACTTCGCCGAATTTATAGATGTAGTATTTGTCTGGAAAACGAAGCCAAAGGTATGTGCTGATGGCATTTTTCGTACTGATAGTGCTGTGCAGCTCCGTTTCCATACTTCTCTAAAAGAACGGTAGATTGCATTTTGAACGCATTCACACGTTCGTACACATCTTTGTTTTCGTCATATAGAGACAAAAACATGGCACGCACTTCTTCAGGCGCAGATTTAGCAAAGCCAACAATCATGCCTTTCGGGAAATTGTTAGCAGACGCCAGCAGATTATAGGTCTTGTCCAGGGAGCGGTTTAACATTTTCCACCAGCTGCACCAGCATAATGGGTATGGCCATCACGAACCCAGTCAGAAGCAGTGTCACCGAGAGCTTTTATGAATTTTGCGAAAGGCGTATCGCTACTACTGACAATCATCCTGTCGAGCAGATCCTTTCCAGGAAGGCTGCCGTAGGTGGTAGCAGCTGCTTTTTGAACTCTGGATACGCTCTGGCTGAATCGTCGAAGGCAACGTCATAAAGACGCTCTAACTCTACCAGATCATGGTCAATCGGTTTCACTTCACCGAGAACGGCTTCTGCAAAGTTCTTTTTTTGCTTCTTACCGTCCATGCACTTTTCAAAGCGACGACGGATTTCCGACGTCTTTGCAAAACAGGTATCCTGAAACTGCGTCAGTGCAGATGCGAGACCGTCTGACTTCTTTTTTTGTACTCATCAAGTGCGATCCTGACGAGCTTCCGATTTCTGCTTTTTCTGATTTGTGAGATCAGCAATTTTCTTTTTCTTGGCCTCGATATCCTCTTCACCGAAGATAAAGACGCCTTTGAGATCACCGTAATTTACAAAATTATCATTGATGAAATCCTGATTATAGACAAGTACGTCAAAGTCCGCGGCGGTCTTTGCCATCGGCCCAGACAACACCATCATCCTCATCTATAGCATGGGCGATAGATGATTTCCCCGCACCGTTATTACCATAGAAAAAGTTGACGAATGTGAGTTCATCAATCGAGACGTCTGTAAATGTTGCTCTATTGAGCGTAATATTCGTAATTGCTGAAGGAACCTTGCGTTGCATTCGTTCTTCACCGTCCTATTTCCATATCCAATCTCACTCCTGAATTTTCCCTTCGCGAACCCATTCATCCACTTCGGAAATTTTAAATTTATATCGTTTGCCTGCCCTGTACACAGGTAGTTTTCCTTCTTTTATCCATGTGCGAACTGTATCTTGACTAATGCTTAGATGCTCAGCCACATCTTCCCAGATTAACCCACTTCTCAACTTGCATTTCTTCATATTCGCGGCTCATCGTGTTACCTCCATTTTTTGCATAACCGTGAAGCTTAAAGTTTGAATACTCTGTATCCTGCTTTTTCAAGAACCTCCACCAGATTAATTCGCTTGATTGCCCAATGCGTCCGACTGAGTTCGTTATAAGCCTTTGCACCGCCCATGCATAGATCTGCAGCAATGGTCTATCAAGACCTGCTGCGGCAGTGCATTCAGTTTGGTGAAATATATTTTGATTCCATTATCCTGCACTTTTATATCCGTCACATAACCGTAATAGGCCATGTGATCGGGAATCGGTTTTTGTGAAATTATGATTCTCACTACAAAACAGTGCTGGAAAAGTCTTAACAATCTCAATCGCCTCTGGGTAAGTGCGGCACACCGTGCCTTCATCTCGTCCGACGTGCTTTCTGTTAAAGCCCGATTCTTTGGAACAATGAATGTTGGGCGTCATATTGCTCGGTTCCGAGGACAAAGAAATTGAAACAGTCATAGTTGAATGTGACACCTTGTCCAACGACAGTTCCACCGGCTGGCTGGGCGCCTTGCATAATGAGCACCGTCTGATTTGTAGTGGCGTCGTAGTGTTGAACATACGCAATCTGTGTACTATCGTTTCCGTACTGATTCAGGTTTGCCTGAATCGGCTGCTGCGGCCGGCGGTTGAGGAAGATTGTTGCCAAATTGTCTTCGCAATCTGTGTATCATCGCTCATAGGCTCAATCCTCCTTCTTACCGCCATAGTAATTCTCAACATGGCCTATCTGTGACCGTTGTTGCCATACTGGTTGAAATTAAATACGAAGGGATTGTTTACGGTCTGTTGGACCGACTGTTTTTGTTCATCCTCAATGATGACAGTCTCGACCGGCTCAGCATCCGTCGTTGGCTTATCTACAGTATCCACTAAATAGGGTAATCAGACCTTCCAGAATTCCTTCGCCCATGTGAGCTGTATATTTTCTTTGACCTCCGCCTGTAGATGGACACCATGCATCATAGGTTTTCTTGCCGATGCTGTTGTCCTTTCGGTTTACAAACAACATAATGCCAAATGCCAAGTAGGAACGATGGGAGGCATACTTCCTTGAGGTCGCCAAGTGCGGCCTTTTTTTTCTTTTCTCCATTTGGCTCGACAAAGAACTCGTCCCCAGCCTGGATGGTTTGATCCTGTTGGACCAAATCGATGAGCGCTTGCTCGAACCAAGATTGACGTCCTTATGTACCACCTCACTTCTATCAAGGAAGTCATTCACGAAACCGATCATTCGATTTAGAACGGATTGATAGGCCGTTCTCACTTTGGAATCAAATGCCGATATTACCTGTTCATCATCAAAAAGGCAGGTATGTGCTGTTCGATATTTTGCAGGCTTTGTAGTTGTTCGCTGTGACTTTCAGATTCTCCCTTGCCGGGATCTGTGTAATCAGGATTGATTACCTTGATCAGCCCCACCAGCACTTCTGGATCGGACAGTCCATCGCTATCACCAGAATAATGTTCTCTCGCCTTCATTCGTTGCCGGAGGGCTTGCAACACTAACGTGAAGAAAGGTGCCTCCCGCACAGGCGAGGATATTCGTTTGTTGCCAAAGGTTGTCCCTCCAAATCTCAGCTGTTTTTCAAGATGAACGGAAGCCTTATTGCATTAGGTAATCCGCATCAAACCCCACTAATTCATATTATATCGCAAGAAATACAAAAATACAATCTCTTCCTGTGTTCGTTTGACAATGAGCACAGGAAGTTTCTGCTTTCGACCTAATTAACCTTACCAACTATGGCGGCTGACGCTATAAACGATTAGATATGCCCTGTGAAAACCTCAAGGCCTATTTATTGGATTTCGCAAAGTTGTAAGTTGTTGAGGTGAGGGCCGTGATAAGTCGATTGACAACCAATATTTGAAAATGAGCCAAAGGCTCCCGTTAAAAAACGGCGAGTTTTTTGGCCTTTTGTGGTGCCCTTTTTTCTCGTCGGGAAAGGGCATTCACTATGTTTGCGTACCGCTACCATTTTTCCAACGGAGAAACTGTTTCTATCGAAATCCCCGATGATTGGGGCGAGATCCTCATCGACCTGGACCGGCAGGAGTACAACAACGACCACAAGGAGACCCGCCGGCACTATTCGCTGGTGGGCAAGGTCTACGAAGGGCATGGACTACGCCGTGGAGGACTCCGGCCTGGAAGCCCTCTTTGCCGGCCCCACCGATGAAGAGTGTCTCCACGCCGCCATCCAGCAGCTTACCCCGACCAACAGGAAATGGTCCAGGCCATCTACTTTGAGAACGTGAGCGTCAACGACTATGCCGCCCGGATGGGCGTGACGCAGTCCGCCATTTCCCACCGTTTGCAGACCGTGAAGAAAAAATTGAAAAAACTTCTGGGTGACCCTCATAATCAGCCTTTCTCTTGGCCGTATATCGGAAGGAGCGAGAAAAAGCAGCCTTCCAGAAAGGATGAACGCCATGAGACATAAGCTGAAAATCAGCGTGTCCAAGGAACCGCAGACTGGCGGGGGTGGTCAGATGCCGCAGTGTAACGCTGCGGGAGAAGATGCTCACCCGGCTCCTGGGCCGCAAAGAGCGGGTGATGATCCTCATTCCCGGCAACACCGTGGAATCCCTGGACATCACCGAGCTGCCGGAGGGAGGTGCGGCCTGTGAGTAAGATCAAGCTCCTCCTGGATGTGGTGGAGGATATGCGCTCCCCTCGCTGACAGTCTCCAATCATTGGCAGACGCCATGACCCAGAGAGAATCCCCGGAATCCGAGCCTATACAGAAGGGCCGCTCCGCCCCATCCCAAGGAGCCGGTGGTCACGCTGGAGCAGGTTCGGGCAGTACTGGCTGAAAAAAGCCATGACGGGAAGACCGAAGCGGTCCGGGAGCTGCTGCAGAAGTACGGCGCTCCGAAGCTGTCGTCGGTGGACCCCAAGCACTACCCGGCTCTGCTGAAGGATGCGGAGGTGCTCTGATGCCGCCCTCCAAACACGCCGTTCTATCTGCCAGCGGCGCCCATCGATGGCTCCACTGCAACCCCTCGGCGCGGCTGGAGCTGGAGTTCGCCGACCGGGAGACGGAGGCTGCGGCCGAAGGCACCGCTGCTCATGCTCTGGCGAGCACAAGCTCAAAAGGCACTGAAGCTGCGTTCCCGGAAGCCAGTCAGCCCATATGACTGCGATGAAATGGACGCCTATACCGATGGGTATGTGGAGTTCGTGCTGGAGCAGCTGGAGGAAGCTAAGATGCTCTGCGCCGATCCCCTCGTCCTCATCGAACAGCGGCTGGACTTCTCCTGTTATGTGCCGGACGGGTTCGGCACCGGCGATTGCCTGATCGTGGCGGACAAGCTCCTGCACATCATTGATTTCAAGTACGGGGCAGGGCGTCCTGGTAGACGCGGAGGAAAATCCCCAGATGATGCTGTACGCCCTGGGCGCGCTCCGGCAGTTCGACCATCTCTATGACATTACCCAGGGTTGACATGAGCATCTACCAGCCCCTGCCGGGAGAACGTGTCCACCTGGACCATCTCCGTGGAGCTGCTCATGGAGTGGGTGGAACACACCCTCAAGACTAAGAGCGGAAATGGCCTACCAGGGTGAAGGGGACTATGTACCCGGCCCCTGGTGTACCTTCTGCAAGGCGGCGGTGAAGTGCCGCGCCAGAGCGGAAGCCAAGCTCCAACTTGCAAAGTATGAGTTCGCCATGCCGCCGCTCCTCACCGATGCGGAGATCGAGGGACATACTCTCCCGGCTTCCCGGCCTGACCAAGTGGGCCGGCGAGATCGAAGCCTACGCCCAGGACGCCGCCATTCACCACGGCAAGGTGTGGAATGGCTTCAAACTGGTGGAGAGCCGCACCAACCGCAAGTACACAGACGAGGAAGCCGTGATCCGCGCCGCTAACGCCGCTGGGTACCACGACATCTTCAAGAAGTCCCTCATCCCCATCACCGAGATGGAGAAGCTCATGGGCAAAAAGACCTTTGCCGAGGTGCTCGGTAGCCTGGTTGAAAAGCCCAAGGGCAGGCCGACCCTTTCCGGTTCCGGTATCCGACCGGCGTCCGGCCATCAGCACGATGGATGCCGCCCAAGAATTTACTGAAATTACGGAGGTATAACGATATGTCTGTCAATCACAAGAACCCGACCAAGGTGGTCACCGGTGTTGTCCGCCTGTCCTACGCCAACGTCTGGGAGCCGGTCTCCATCAACGGAAGCAACCCCAAGTACAGTGTTTCCCTCATCATCCCCAAGACCGACACCAAGACCATCGATGCCATCAACGCCGCCGTGGACGCCGCCATCAAGGACGGAGCCGCCAAGTTCGGCGGGAAGATTCCCCAACAAGGCCGCGCTGAAGCTCCCCCTGCGGGACGGTGATTTGGGCAGGACGATGAAGACCTATAAAAAGGCGCCTACTTTGTCAACGCCAACAGCACCACCGCACCCCAGATTGTGGACCGCTCCGTGCAGCCCATCCTGGACCGCGCCGAGGTCTACTCCGGCTGCTACGCCCGTGTGTCCGTCAACTTCTACGCCTTCAACTCCAACGGCAACCGCAGCATTGCCTGCGGTCTGGGCAACATCCAGAAGGTACGGGACGGTGAACCTCTGGGCGGTCGTTCTTCCGCCGCTGATGACTTCGCTACCGATGTCGGACGATGACTTTCCTTTCCTAACAACCATCCGGCAAGGGTGGCGGAGGGCGACCTCTGCCGCCCTTACGTTGCGGGAAAGGAGACCTTATGAAAACGCTATCCATCGATATTGAAACCTACTCCCCGGAGCCGCTGGCAAAGTGCGGCGTATACCGCTACTGCCAGGCCCGGAGTTTGAAGTGCTGCTATTCGGCTATTCGGTGGACAGCGGCCCCGTCCGGGTGGTGGATCTCGCCATCGGCGAACGCATCCCTGCCGATGTGCTGGCTGCGCTGACCGACCCAGCTGTATTCAAGTGGGCCTTCAACGCACAGTTCGAGCGGGTGTGTCTTTCCCGATACCTGGGGTACCCGGTCGGACGATACCTGGACCCTGACTCCTGGTACTGCACCATGGTGTGGTCGGCTACTCTGGGCCTGCCCCCCCTGGAGGGAGTGGGCGCCGTGCTGGGGCTGGAGAAGCAGAAGCTCAAGGAGGGTAAAGACCTGGTGCGCTATTTCTGCACGCCGGCTAAGGCCAAGGACGGTTCCGCATTCCGCCAGCTTCCCGCAGACGCCTCGGAGAAGTGGATTTCGTTCAAAGCCTACAACCTTCGGGATGTGGAGACAGGAGATGTCCATTCAGCAGAGACTGTCCCGCTTTCCGGTCTCGCCGGAGGAGTGGGAGAACTACCATCTCGACCAGCGCATCAACGACCGGGGTATCCTGCTGGACCGCACCCTGGTGGCACAGGCCATCCGCTGCGATGAGCGGTTCAAGCGCACCCATCTGGAGCAGGCCCGCTCGGTCACCGGGCTGGAGAACCCCAACAGCCCCGCCCAGCTCAAAGCGTGGCTGGCGGAAAAGGGTGTGGAAGCCGAGTCCCTCTCCAAATCGTCTGTTCTGGAACTGCTGTCCCATGCGGAGGGCGAGGTGGAGCTGGCCCTGTCCCTGCGGCAGGAGCTGGCCAAGAGCAGCGTCAAGAAATACACCGCCATGGAGTCAGTGGTCTGCCGGATGACCGCGCCCGTGGGCTGATCCAGTTTTACGGAGCCAATCGAACCGGCAGATTTGCCGGGCGGCTCATTCAGGTGCAGAACCTTCCGCAGAACCATCTGCCCGACCTGAAACAGGCCAGGACACTGGTGCGGGACGGGCGCTTTGACGCCGTGGAGCTGCTCTACGATTCCGTCCCGCTGGTGCTCTCCGAACTGATTCGCACCGCCTTTATTCCGAAGCCGGGATGCCGCTTCTTCGTGGCGGACTTTTCTGCTATCGAAGCGCGGGTCATCGCCTGGATTGCCGGAGCAATGGCGGCAGGAGGTGTTCGCCCAGGGCGGTGATATCTACTGCGCTTCGGCCAGCCAGATGTTCCACGTCCCCGTGGTCAAGCACGGCGTTAACGGCCACCTCCGGCAGAAAGGCAAAATTGCGGAGCTGGCCCTGGGCTATGGCGGCTCGGTTGGGGCACTGAAAGCCATGGGCGCTCTGAACTACGGCCTGACCGAGGAGGAGCTGAAGCCCCTTGTAGACGCATGGCGGCAGTCCAACCCCCGGATCGTGAAGTTCTGGTGGGACGTAGACCGCGCCGCCACTACCTGCGTCCGGGACAGAGTTCCCGCCGAGACACACGGCATTCGCTTCCTCTACCAGAGCGGCATGATGTTCATCGCGCTCCCACTCCGGCAGAAAGCTGGTGTATGTGAAGCCCAAGATGGGCGTCAATCGATACGGCAGCGAATCCGTCACCTATGAAGGTGTGGGCGAACAGAAAAAAGTGGCTGCGGCTGGAAAGCTACGGCCCGAAATTCGTGGAAAATATCGTCCAGGCCACCGCCCGTGACATCCTAGTGGAAGCCATGCGCCGGTTGGAAGCGGCGGGGTACCAAATCGTGATGCATGCGTCCATGACGAAGCGGTGATCGAAGCGCCGGCGGATTCCTCCCTGGAGAACATCTGCGCCATCATGGGTCAGACCCCCGCCTGGGCGGGAGGGGCTGCTGCTGCTCCGCGCGGACGGTTATGTCTGCGACTTCTATCAGAAAGACTGAGGTGACCCTTATGGGGAATCAACAAATTCAACTGTGAGGGGGCTACTATGACCCCACACCTTACGAAGCCCTGACCAGGATCGAGAACGAGGCGCGCAAGCTCCACTCCTTCCGTCCGGTGGTTTACATCTGTTCTCCGCTCTCCGGGGATCTGGAGGGCAACCAGGAAAAGGGCGGTGCGCTACTGCCGCTTCGCCGTGGACGCCGGGTATATCCCAATCGCGCCCCATCTGTACTTTCCCCAGTTCATGGACGATGCCAACCCCAGAGGAGCGGGATCTGGCCCTGTTCATGGACATCGTTCTGCTCACCAAATGCGCCGAGCTGTGGGTGTTCGGGGAACCGTTTCCAAAGGCTATGAGCATCGAGATCGAGAAGGCCAGGCGCAAAGGCCAGACCATCCGCTATTTCACCGAGAACTGTCAGGAGGTGTCCGTATGAAAATCGCTGTAGGCAACAGCCGCATGGATAAGAAGTGGAAGAACCGGGACATCTCCTGGGAGGAACTGTGCCAAAGGGTCAGCTCCACCATCCGTACCACAGAAACCGTGGAGGAATACCGCAAGCTGAAGAAGGGCGCCCAGGACAACATCAAGGACGTGGGCGGCTTCGTGGGCGGTCAGCTCCGGGAGGAGGCGCAAGAACGGCATGGTACTCTGCCGCTCCATGCTCACCCTGGATATGGACTATGGCAAACCGGGGGTCTGGGACGAGATCGACCTGCTCCACGACTTTCAGTGCTGCGTCTACTCCACCCATAAACATACGCCGGAGCATCCCCGGCTGCGCATGATCATCCCCTTGGCCCGCGATATCACCGAGGAGGAGTATCCGGCTGTGGCCCGGATGGTAGCCAAGGAGATCGGCATCGACCTTTTTGACGATACCACCTATGAAGCCTGCCGCCTGATGTACTGGCCCTCCACCTCCGTAAACGGCGAGTTCTTCTACAAAATCAAGGAAGGCCCGCTGCTGGACCCGGACGCCTATCTCGCTAAGTATGCAGATTGGCATGACGCTTCCACCTGGCCGGTGTCCTCCCGCCAGTCCGAAGCGGTGCGCCGGAGCATCACCCAGCAGGCCGACCCTCTGGAAAAGCCCGGTATCGTGGGCGCTTTCTGCCGCGCCTACACCATTGAGGAAGCCATCGAAGCCTTCCTCACCGATGTCTACGAACCGTCCGCTATGAATGGGCGCTATGACTACATCCCCGCAGACTCCTCCGCCGGCGTAGTGGTGTACGATGGGAAGTTCGCATACAGCCACCACGCCACCGACCCGGTCTGCGGAAAGCTGTTAAACGCCTTCGACCTGGTGCGGCTCCACAAATTCCGGGAGCTGGACGAAAACGTGGGGCTGGACACCCCGCCGGGCAAGCTACCCTCTTTCAAGGCCATGAGCGACCTTGCCCTGGCGGACGATAAGGTCAAGGCTGTCTTCGCTGAGGAGCGCATCGCCCAGGCCAGCGCCGAGTTTTCCGATGAGGACTGGCAAAACGGCCTGGAGCTGGATAAATCCGGCCATGTGAAGAACACCCTGCACAACCTGACCCTCATTCTGGAGAACGACCCCAACCTCAAGGGCGCGGTGTTTAACCAGCTCCTGGACGGGATGGAGATCAAGGGCGAGGTGCCCTGGAAGCATCCCTCCAAGTTCTGGCGGGACGCCGATGACGCCCAGCTTATCAGCTATGTGGACACCCACTACGGCACCTTCTCCGCACGGAACTACGACATCGCCGTGACCAAAGTGGCGGATGACCGGGCCTATCATCCCATTCGGGAGTTCATCGAAAGTCTGCCGGAATGGGATAAGGTTCCCCGCGTGGACACCCTGCTGGTGGACTATCTGGGCGCCGGCAACACCGCCTATGTCCGGGCGGTGACCCGGAAGACCCTCTGCGCCGCCATCAGCCGGGTGCTGCGTCCGGGCTGCAAGTTCGACTCCATGCTGGTGCTCAACGGTCCCCAGGGTGTGGGCAAGAGCACCCTCATCGCCAAGCTGGCCGGAGAGTGGTTTTCGGACAGCCTGAACCTGGGCGACACCAAGGACAAAACCGCCGCCGAGAAGCTCCAGGGGTACTGGATCTTGGAGATCGGTGAGCTGGCCGGGCTGAAGAAAGCCGAGGGTAGAGACGCTGCGCTCCTTTCTCTCCCGGCAGAACGACATCTACCGGGCGGCCTTTGGCAAACGGGCCACGCCCCATCTGCGCCAGTGCGTGTTCTTCGGTACCACCAACGCCGAGTCCGGGTATCTGCGGGACACCACCGGCAACCGCCGCTTCTGGCCGGTCAAGACCCCCGGCAGCGGGAAGAAGCAGTCCTGGAACCTGACCCACGAGGAGATCCTCCAGATCTGGGCGGAAGCTCTCGTGTATGTGCGGCAGGGTGAGAAGCTCTACCTCTCTCCCGAAATGGACGCGCTGGCCAAAGATGAGCAGCGGGAAGCCATGGAGTCCGATGAGCGCGAGGGGCTGGTGCGGGAGTACCTGGACACTCTGCTGCCGGAACGCTGGGCGGAGATGGACCTCTTTGAACGCCGCAATTTCCTCTCCGGCTCCGACTTCGGCGGTCTGCAGGAGAAAGGGGGACGGTGAAGCGCACCAACGTGTCCAATATGGAGATCTGGTGCGAGTGCTTCGGCAAGGAACGGGCCAACCTGCGTCGCACTGACAGCAATGAACTGACGGGCATCCTCGCTCGGCTGGGCTGGAAGCGGGCGGATAACAAGGTCAGGATTCCCCTCTACGGGCCGCAGTACGTTTTTGTTCCGAAGGGGTGTTCCCAATGAAGAGACGTTCAGGCACAAAATCCGGGAACAAGTTCCAAGGGGACAGCTCCGCACTCTGGAACCCTCGCCGGAACACCCCAGGGAACGGCGGAAGCCCCATAAGCGGCAAGGAAAACCGGCTTCCTTGTTCCTGTGTTCCCAACATTTATTATATATCGAAAGATAAAGGAAATAAGGGTCATCAGCACGCGAAACACGCATATACGCGCATAAGGGGATTTTTTCGTTCCCGGAACACAGGAGGTCAATATGCGTGAGAAAACCATTGAAGCGAAACTGGTGAAAGCCGTCCGAATCAATGGGCGGTCTCGCACCCAAGTTTATAAGCCCTGGGTTTGATGGAGTGCCAGACCGCTTGGTGCTCCTCCCCAAGGGGAAAATCGCCTTCATTGAGCTGAAAGCACCCGGCAAGGCGCTCCGGCCTTTGCAGATACGGCGGAAGCAGCAGTTGGAAGCGCTGGGCTTTCCGGTGTACCATCGACAGCCCAGAGCAGATTGGAGGGATCATCGATGAAATACAGTCCTCATAAATACCAGACCTACGCCACGGACTTCATCCTGGAGCATCCCGTTTCGGCGGTGTTCCTGGACATGGGCCTTGGCAAGAGCGTCATTACCCTGACCGCCATCTTCGACCTCTGTCTGGACAGCTTCCTGGTTCGCAAGGTGCTGGTCATTGCTCCGCTCCGGGTGCCGCTGGACACCTGGCCCTGTGAGATTGAGAAGTGGGACCACCTGCGCGGGCTTACCTACTCGGTAGCGGTGGGAAACGAAGCCCAGCGCAAGGCGGCGCTCCCTGCAGAGGGTCAGCGTGTACATCATCAACCGGGAGAATGTTGGATGGCTGGTGGAAACAGCGGATTGCCCTTTCGACTACGACATGGTGGTCATCGATGAGCTGTCCTCCTTCAAAAGCTACCAGGCTAAGCGGTTCCGCGCTCTGCTGAAGGTGCGGCCCCGCGTGAAGCGCATCGTGGGCCTGACCGGCACCCCCTCCTCAATGGGCTGATGGACCTGTGGGCGGAATTTCGCGTTCTGGATATGGGCAAACGCCTGGGGCGGTTTATCACCCATTACCGCACCGCCTTCTTTCAGCCGGACAAGCGCAACGCCCAGGTGGTGTTCTCCCTACAAGCCCCTGCCCGGAGCCGAGGACGCCATCTATGAGCAAATTTCCGACATCACCATCTCCATGCGGGCGGGCGACTATCTGGATATGCCGGAATGCGTGATGAAGGAGGTCAAGGTCACCCTCTCCGAAAAGGAGCGGCAAGCCTACGACACCATGAGGGCCGGAGCTGGTGCTCCCCCTGGGCGGTGAAGAGGTGGACGCCGGGAACGCGGCGGCTCTGGCGAACAAGCTCTCCCAGATGGCCAACGGCGCGGTGTATGGGGAGGACAAAAAGATCTCCCGCTTCACGACCGAAAACTGGACGCTCTGGAGGATCTTATCGAAGCCGCCAACGGCAAGTCCGTCCTGGTGGCCTACTGGTTCAAGCACGATCTGGAGCGCATCCGCGCCCGGTTTCCCGTCCGGGAAATCAAGACCGCCCAGGGCATCGCCGATTGGAACCAGGGGAAGATTCCGGTGGCGGTCATCCACTCGGCCTCCGCCGGCCACGGTTTGAACCTGCAGTCCGGCGGTTCCACCCTCGTCTGGTTCGGACTGACCTGGTCGCTGGAGCTTTACCAGCAGACCAACGCCCGGCTCTGGCGGCAGGGGCAGAAAGACACAACTGTGGTCATCCATCACATTATCACGAAGAACACCATTGACGAGCGAATCATGTCCGCCCTTCAAAAAAAGGAACGGGCGCAGTCGGCTCTGATTGACGCAGTTAAAAGCGGATCTGGAGGTGCGAAAATGACAGCGAAAAGAATATTTATCCCAAGCCCGGCTTCTGGACGCCCGGATTAACGCCAAGATCCAGCAGGTCGCGGCTCTCAATGATTTGGCCACCCATGCCACGGCCACCCTGACGGGGATGCCCCGAATCCCAGCCGGTCGAGTCCCGCATGGCGGAAGCGGTGGTCAAGATCGTGGACCTTTGCAGAATGAGATCAACCACGACATCGATGAGTTGGTGGATTTGAAGCGGGAAATCACCCGCCGGGTGAAATCCATCCCCAACGCCGAGTATCAGCTCCTTCTGGAGAAGCGGTATCTGTGCTTCATGCCCTGGGGAGAAGATCGCCGTGGACATGGGCTACTCTATCCAGCACATCTACCGTCTCCACGATTGGGCGCTGCGGGAATTTCCCGTCCCCCAGGAAACATGAGAGTTCGATGTATTGAATGAGAGTACCGCTCCGTGGTGTACCATTAAAATTGCCAAGATAACAAGCGAAGCCTCGTGGGAGCCACCCCGTGGTGGCTTTTCTTATGCCCGAAGGGAGGTGGAACGGTGCCGACAAAACCAAGCGCCCCTGTTCGTACCCTGGCTGTCCCAAGCTGACGGACGGCAGGTTCTGCGAGGAGCACGCCAAGGCGGAAGCTAAACGCTACGAGAAGTACGACCGTGACCCGGCTGTACGCCGCAGGTATGGCCGCGCCTGGAAGCGCATCCGCGACCGGTACATCCAGGAGCACCCGCTGTGCGAGCTGTGTCAGCAAGATGGCAGGCTGACCCCCGCTGAGGAGGTCCACCACAAGAAGCCGCTGGCGGAAAGGCGGAACCCAAAAAAATGCGCGGGACAACCTCGTTGCCCTCTGTAAATCCTGTCACGCCAGAATCCACGCCCAGCGCGGTGACCGCTGGCACAAGCATTGACCCGGTAGGGGGATGATTGAAAATCTCTACAGCCTGTGGGCCGTGCAACGGCCGGGGGTCTCGCGCACAAAATCGCGGTTTCAAAGGGGTATATACCCCCCGGATTGAGAAAGGAGGAAGCCTGTGGCCAAAGACGGTACCAACCGCGGCGGTGCCCGTGCTGGTGCCGGCGCAAAGAAAGCCCCTCGCAGACAAAATCGCCGAGGGTAATCCCGGCAGAAGGAAGCTGACTGTCATCGACTTTCAGGACACAGCCGATTTAGAAGGTCAGCCCATGCCGAAACCGTCAGCCATGCTGTCCGCCACCCAGAAGGATGGCAAGACGCTGGTCGCCGCCGAGGTCTATGAAAAGACCTGGACCTGGCTGGCGGGCGGGGCTGCGCCGCTCTCGTTTCCCCGCAGCTATTGGAGCGATACGCCATGAGCGTGGCCCGCTGGATACAGTGTGAAGAAGCCATTACCGAATACGGTTTTTCTCGCCAAGCACCCCACCACGGGGAACGCCATTCAAAGCCCCTATGTGGCGATGAGTCAGAACTTCATGTCCCAGACCAACCGCCTGTGGATGGAGATCTACCAAATCGTCAAGGAGAACTGTTCCAGCGAGTATGGCGGGGCCACGCCCCAGACGATGTGATGGAGCGGCTGCTGTCCGCTCGGAAAGGAAAAATGAGTATGACCAAATATAAAACGGCTGAAAGCGTCCGGCGCGGTCACCCGGACAAGCTGTGCGACCTGATCGCCGACAGCATTCTGGACGAGTGTCTGCGGCACGACCGCTATTCCCGCTGCGCCTGCGAGGTCATGGCCACCAAGGGGAAAATCTTTGTCTGCGGGGGAGATCACCTGCGCGGCGAAGATCAACATCCGCTCGGTGGTCCGGGAAGTCCTCCGCAAAGGTGGGCTACAACCCCATGAAATTCATCGTGTTCGTCTATGTTCACCGGCAGAGTCCCGACATTGCCGGCGGTGTGGATTCCGCGCTGGAAGTGCGGGATGGCGGCAGCGAGGATGTGTTCGCCACCACCGGCGCCGGCGACCAGGGCACCGTGTACGGCTACGCCACCAGGGGAAACCTGGACCCGTCTGCCCGTCCCTCAGGTGGTTTTCGCAAACGACATCTGCAAAGGTCTGGACGAAGCCATGCACGATGGGACCATCCGTGGCGTCGGCCCTGATGGCAAGAGCCCAGGTGACCGTGGCCTATGAGGATGGGAAACCCGTGAGCGCCAAGAACATCGTGGTGTCCGTCCAGCACGATGCAGGACAAGGATCTGGAGGAACTTCGCCGGGAGATCATCTTGGAAGTTCTGTATTCCATCCTGGATCGTTTCGACTTTCCCGAATGTGGAGATCCTCGTCAACCCTTCCGGCAGGTTCGTGGAGGGTGGTCCCGCCGCCGATACCGGACCTGACCGGCAGGAAGCTGATGGTGGACACCTATGGCGGTCTTGCCGCCCATGGCGGCGGCTCCTTCTCCGGGAAAGACCCCACCAAGGTGGACCGCTCCGCCGCATACATGGCCAGAGCCATCGCCCGGAACGTGGTGGGCGCGTGGCTGGCGGAAGAATGCCAGGTTTCCATCTCCTATGCTATCGGCAAAGCTCAGCCCACCGCTGTGGAAATCGACACCTTTGGCACAGCCAGGGTGGACGAGGATGTGATTCGGCTGGCGGTGCTGGATGTGTTCGATCTGCGGCCCGCCGCCATCATCTCCGTACTGCACCTTCGCACGCCCCATTTGTACGCCGACACCTCCTCCTACGGCCACTTCAACGGCTACAAGTACAGCTGGGAGAACCTTGACAAGACCGAGGAGCTGCGGAAGGCGGTGGAAAAGTATGCTGATTGAGCGCAAGCGCACCGCCGACCTCATCCCCGCCGACTACAATCCCCGCAAGGACTTAAAGCCCGGCGACCCGGAGTACGACAAGCTGAAACGCTCCATGGAGCAGTTCGGCTATGTAGAAGCCGGTAATTTGGAACAAGACCACCGGACGGGTGGTGGGCGGTCACCAGCGGCTGAAGGTGCTCATGGACATGGGCGTCACCGAAGTGGAGTGCGTGGTGGTGGAGCTGAACGAGGAACGGGAAAAAGCTCTCAACATCGCCCTCAACAAAATCTCCGGCGATTGGGACAAGGACAAGCTGATGCTCCTTATCTCCGACCTGCAGGGCGCCGATTTTGATGTCCCTCACCGGCTTTGACCCAGCCGAAATTGATGACCTTTTCAAGGATAGCTTGAAAGGATGGGGTGAAGGATGACGAGTTCGATGTGGACGCCGAGCTGGAGAACCCCGCTATTACCAAGGCCAGGGATGTCTGGACGCTGGGGCGGCACCGGCTGATCTGCGGGGACAGCACCAAGGCGGAACCCTTCTCTCTGCTGATGGACGGACTGAAGGCCAACCTGGTCATCACCGACCCGCCCTATAACGTCAACTACGAGGGCAGCGCCGGAAAAATCAAAAACGACAATATGGAGAACGCCGCCTTCTACGACTTCCTGCTGGCAACATTTCAGAATACAGCGGAAGTCATGGCGGACGATGCCTCCATCTATGTGTTCCATGCGGACACTGAGGGGCTGAATTTCCGAAAGGCATTCTCTGACGCCGGCTTCTACCTCTCCGGGACGTGTATCTGGAAGAAGCAGTCCCTGGTACTGGGCCGTTCGCCCTACCAGTGGCAGCACGAGCCGATCCTCTTCGGCTGGAAGAAGAAGGGGCGGCACCAGTGGTACACCGGGCGGAAGGAGTCCACCATCTGGGAGTTCGACAAGCCCAAGAAAAATAAGGATCACCCCACCATGAAGCCTATCCCCGCTTCCTGGCCTATCCTATTCTGAACTCCTCCATGAGCAACGCCATCGTACTGGACCCCTTCGGTGGTTCCGGCAGTACGCTCATCGCCTGTGAACAGACCGACCGTATCTGCCGCACCATCGAGCTGGATGAAAAGTTCTGCGATGTCATCGGGAAGCGGTACATCGAGCAGGTGGGCAAAAGGCGGATGAGGTGTATCCCTCCTGCGGGATGGGCTGACCTACCGCTATGAAGAGGTGGCAGGGGACGATGCGGAAGACATCCCGTTGTTCTGAGGAGGCGCCCCATGGAATTGAATACGAGCTTTGACCCTCGGTAGTCTTTTCGATGGCTCCGGGGTTTTCCTTTGGGCGGTCTGCTCGGCGGGATCACCCCAGTATGGGCTTCGGAGATCGAGCCGTTTCCCCATCCGGGTGACCACCAAGCGGCTTCCCTTCATGAAGCACTACGGCGACATCTCCCAGATGGATGGCGGGAAGATCGAGCCGGTGGACATCATCACCTTCGGCTCCCCCTGCACCGATATGAGCATCGCCGGGCGGAGAGCCGGTCTGGACGGGAAACAGTCCAGCCTTTTTTTACCAGGCCATCCGCATTATTCAGGAAATGAGGGATGCCACCCATGGCAAATACCAAGATACATCGTATGGGGAGAACGTCCCCGGCGCGTTCAGCTCCAATCACGGAGAGGACTTCTCCAAGGCCGTCCTCGAAGCGGTCATCGGGATCAAGGAGCCGGGCGCCCAGGTGCCTATGCCTGATAAAAAAACCTCTGGCCCTACGCCGACCTGTACATGGGAGAGCAGTGGGCGTTGCGTACCGCACTCTTGACGCGCAACACTGGGGAGTCCCCCAGCGAAGACGCCGCATCTTCCTTGTCGCGCAGATTTTGCAGGCTGGGGTGCCGGACAAGTATTATTTGAGTCCGAAGGCGTGTCTCGGTATTCTGCGGAGGGCTTCCGTGCGTGGCAAAGAGCTGCCAGAGATCCTGCGGCTGGCTCTGGAGCGGCAGGCATCTGCCTGAACGACCAGGGCGGGAGCTGCATGGACGTGTCCAGCGAAGTCGCCGCCACGCTCCGGGCGGAACACCATGGGCATCCGCCCTGTGTGCTGGATGCCGCCGGCTTCTGCACCGAGCATTCGGCGGACAGCCGGGGCATTGGGTTTGAACAAGGAGCGCGCCCCACCCTTCGGGCAGGGAGTGGTACCCGCCGCGATTGCATTGGAGAGCCACCCCATCGACAGCCGAATCAAAATCGCCGATGACGGTACCGTTCAGACGCTGACCTCCCGCATGGGGACGGGCGGCATGAATGTGCCGCTGGTGCTGAAGAAGATCCGCCCGGGTGCGAGGGCGGCGGCAAAGGGCCGCTCATCCAGGAAGACCGCCCGCCACGCTCTCCTGCAACAATGACCAGACCCTCTTCGAGCCTGTGGCCTTCGGCATCTCCTCCGACCAGTCCAAGGCCATGCTGTCGGACAATCCCCATGCCGGGATCTACAAGGCTCAGACGTCCCGCACTCTCGACACCGGAGGCGGCAACCCAGGGTGCAATCAGGGCGGAATCGCTGTGGTGGCGCGGGAAAAATCTTATGCCATGACCATGAACAGCTATGTTCAGGTCGAGGAGGAGAAAAACGCCGGCCCTGCTCTCAAGGGACTACAAAGACCCCACCGCTGTGAACAGCGGCTACACCGTTGCGGCGGCTGACACCCACCGAGTGCGCCCGGCTGCAGGGCTTCCCAGACTGGTGGTGCGCTGGCTTGGAAACCCCGCAACCGACCAGGGAGGATATCGCGTTCTGGACGGAGGTCTGGGAGACACACCGGCGGCTCTGCAACCCCAGCGTGAAGCCCAAGACGGAGCGGCAGATCGTCAAATGGCTGAGAAGCCCACATTCCGATGCGGCGGAATACAAGATGTGGGGGCAACGGCGTGGCGCTGCCCTGCGTCTGGTTCGTCCTGTCCGGCATTGTGTTCAGTACACAATTATCTCCCGTATAATTCTACAATCCCAGGTTTCTATTTGACTTGATATTTGGGGCCGCAGAGCGAATATGTGACTACCAAAAAAATCAAGGAGGAATCGAGAAATGACCCCCTGCGTTACAACCTGACCGGCAGCCGATAGAAAGCGGCTGGTCTCCTCTATCAGCGAGATCACCGGCGCTCCTGCTAAATACCTGGGCGCGCCCAGCTTCTGCCTACCAGGTGGACTACTTCACCATCGACCGCAATGGCGGCGTCGCCTTCGATGACCGGGCTGACAGCGAGGAGATCAAAAACCTCATCGAAACGCTGGACAGCCAGGGCTTCACCGCCGAGCCGCAGGAGGTCGAAGCATCCGAGCCTGTGGGGTCGGCCCCCCGCCGAGGTAGATGGGCTGTGCATTTCCATGCCAGCCAGCCTTTTTCACCGAGACAACGCTGCAGAACTTAAAGGACATCATTGCATCGAAGGGAAATCTCATCCGCAAAGCCCTTGGGGGTGGAGGAGCTACCCATTGAGGTCGGTGAGACAAAGGTCTCCTTTCCCTGGTTTGCCGGGACGCCCACGCCGGAGGAGGTCAAGGCCTATGACCACTTCATCTGCGCCCTGTGCGAGATGGCCAGAAATCAGAAGCGCGTTACCGCCAAGGAGCGGGACACCGGGAACAACAAGTACGCCTTCCGCTGCTTCCTCCTCCGGCTGGGCTTCATCGGCCCGGAGTACAAACAGGGAGCGCAAGATCCTCCTGCGGAACCTGACCGGCAGCTCCGCTTTCAAGGCGGTACCCCAGAAGGAGGTGGCGGACGATGCGGCTTCCGAGTAAAGAAACACTGGCGCTTCTCCGCTCCCGCTACCCTGCGGGAACGCGCGTGGAGCTTGTCCGCATGGACGATCCCCAGGCCCCTCCGGTTGGGACGAAGGGTACGGTGCTGGGTGTGGACGATGTGGGAGAGCATCCTTGTGGCCTGGGACAACGGCAGCGGCCTGAACGTGGCCTTTGGCGAGGATATTCAAGCTGCCGCAAGGTCGAGGTATAAGGCGCTGTAAGATGCACAGTTTTTAGGCCGCAAGATCGTGTAGTTTATGGCTCAGATAGTCCTGGATATAGTGTGCCTTCAGAGGTAATATGACACTACCGAAAGGGAAAACAACACCAACCAGGAGGTAGAACCATGAACGAGAAAACAGGAGAATCCAGATCGAGGAAATGAAGAAGCAGACCATTGGGGTCGAGGTCGAGATGAACAACATCGACCGCAGCCGGGCGGCAAAGGTCGCCGCCGAGTTCTTTGGCACCGGGCGCTACGAGAGCACCGCCCACCGCAACGGGTACAGCACCTGGAGCGCATGGGACAGCCAGGGACGCGAGTGGAAATTCCAGAAGGACGTTTCCATTTCCGGCCCAGGACAGCGAAAAAAATGTGAGATGGTCACCCCGATCCTGACCTACGCCGACATGGAAACCCTGCAGGAGATGATTCGCCGACTTCGCAGAGGCGGGAGCCAAGAAAGCGACTCCACCAGGGGCTGCGGAGTCCACATCCACATCGGCGCCAAGGGTTCCACACCCCGCAAACCCTGCGCAACCTGGCCAACATCATGGCCAGCCACGAGAGCCTTCTGGCCGAAGCCCTCAACCTCGACCATTACCGCATGAGCCGGTACTGCCGCACGGTTGACCCCCGCTTCCTGGAACAGCTCAACCGCAGGAAGCCCACCACCATGGCCGACCTTGCCGACATCTGGTACGGGAGCCAGGGCACTAACTACGGCAGAAGCCACCATTACAATGACAGCCGCTACCATATGCTCAACCTCCACGCCACATTCACCAAAGGGGCACGGTCGAGTTCCGGCTTTTCCAATTCGATGCTCCCGCCGATGGTAAACGCAACGGCCTTCACGCCGGCCAGCTGAAGAGCTACATCCAGCTTTGCCTGGCCCTCAGCCAGATGGCCAAGATGGTGCGAACTGCCAGTCCCAAGCCCCAGCAGACCGAGAAACCCCAAATACGCCATGCGCACCTGGCTCCTCCGCCTGGGCTTCATCGGCGAGGAGTTCGAAACCGCACGAGACATCCTGACCCGCCGCCTTTCCGGTGACGCAGCTTTCCGCAACGGCAGAGCCGCCGCTTGAAGGACGCCGCCCAGAGGCCCCGAACCCGCTGACGCGGGCTTTCGGTGGTAGAAGGAGTAAGCGCCCAGGAAAGGATGGATACCAAATGGAAAAAGAAAAACACTCAACATAAAGAACTGGTGGAAAAATTGAGAGAACTGAAAAAACTACGTTGCCTACGGAAGCAATGAAGCTCAATGTCCGGCAGATGCGCTGGCGCTGCCCAGGGGGTACGATGGAATCATCGGCACCTCGGAACTGCAGGACTACCGGCTCCTGTTCAAGGGAAGCAAGACTGGCTCCTATCTCACGGTCGAGCCGAAGAAGGGATGCACGGTCCCCGTTGCGGTCTGGGAGGTCACCGACCAGGATGAGCTGGCATTGGACCGCTATGAGGGGTTTCCCCCAGCTTCTACTACAAAAACCGAGCTGGTGCTGGACGTCAAGGGCATCTGCACCGGCAAGCTCCGGCGCCGGAGAGGCTTCGTGTATATCATGCGGGAGGAGCGGCCCCTATGGTATTCCCACCAGCAGTTACTTGAGCATCTGCGGCCAGGGGCTACCGGTTCTTCGGATTCCCCGTTGACAAGCTCCTGGAAGCCTGTCGGTACAGCAGAGAAAGGATGAAGCCCCAATGAAGGAAGATAACGTCACCCGCCTGTCGGCCTGCCCCCGCTGCGGAAAGGCCTACCATGAGCCGCCGGCGCTTTCCCGGCTGGACAACGAGACCCTTATCTGCCCGGACTGCGGCACACGGGAAGCTCTGGACAGCATCGGCGTGGCCCCGGCTGAACAGGGACGCCATTATCCAGGTCATTCATCGCTACCAGCGGTCGGAATGAAGCTGTAAAACCACACAATATCCAACGCCATGTTTGTGTAGTATATTCCTCCGAATTGACTTGCTATTATTCGTTTTTAGAGCGAATATGTGTACACCGAAAGGGAAAAAATGATGAAAGCATGGCAGGACACTTTGAACATTGAAGAAAAACCACCGACCAGAAGCTGTTCACCCACAGCCTACCGCCCTTCAACCGGGATGGCAACCAACGGCGAAAGCCCCGGAAAACCTGGAAATGAAGCTGATGAACAACCCGAATACCAGGTACCATGGGGACCATCGAAGCTCCTTTTTTCGAGTCCTCATCCTCGCCGCCGGGTAGTATATTTTACGATCCCAACGGGCGCAGAGCGAATACTACGGGGAATACACCGCCGAATTGGAGGACACCGGTTCACCACTGAGGATCACACCTGCGAAGGCGACATCAAGCTGGTCAGCGTTTCGGATGAGACCTTCATCGACAACGGGCACGCCATGGCCTGTTCACTGGCGATGAGCAAGGCGAACTAAAACAACCACGAATGAGCGAACATAACACCCTACAGGGATGGAGCCGGAAGGCTCTGTTCCTCGTTACAGCCGCGCATGGCTGTTTTTTTATGCTCATTTTACGGAGGTGACGGACATCAGAAAGCTCAAGAAATACACCCCCACACCCTTTATGGCCAAGGGGTCTCATTACGACAAAGCCCTGGCGGACTATGCCGTCAGCTTTCATCCAGTGCCTCTGCCACACCAAAGGCACCTGGGCGGGAAAAGCCCTTCGAGCTGATCGACTGGCAGGAGCGCATCATCCGCGACCTGTTCGGCGTGGTCAAAGAGAACGGCTATCGGCAGTTCAACACCGCCTACATCGAGATCCCAAAGAAAATGGGTAAGTCGGAGCTGGCCGCTGCGGTGGCGCTTCTCCTCACCTGCGGGGACGGTGAGGAACGCGCCGAGGTGTATGGCTGCGCCGCCGACCGCCAGCAGGCATCCATCGTTTTTGAAGTAGCGGCGGATATGGTGAAGATGTGTCCGGCGCTCTCAAGCGTGGTCAAGATCCTTGCATCCCAGAAGCGCATTGTCTACCATCCAACCAACAGCTTCTATCAGGTGCTCTCCGCTGAGGCCTACAGAAGCACGGCTTTAATATCCACGGCGTGGTATTCGATGAGCTGCACACCCAGCCGAACAGGAAACTCTTTGACGTCATGACAAAGGGGTTCCGGGGACGCCCGGATGCAGCCCTCTACTTCCTGATCACCACGGCGGGGACGGATACCCGCTCGATCTGCTACGAGACACACCAAAAGGCCAAGGACATCCTGGAAGGCCGGAAAATCGACCCCACCTTCTACCCGGTTATCTACGGAGCCGATGAGGGGGATGACTGGACAGACCCCAAGGTGTGGAAGAAGGCCAACCCTTCTCTCGGCATCACGGTGGGCATCGATAAGGTCAAAGCGGCCTGTGAGTCCGCCAAGCAGAACCCTGCCGAGGAAAACAGCTTCCGCCAGCTCCGGCTGAACCAGTGGGTCAAACAGGCGGTGCGCTGGATGCCCATGGACAAAATAAGGATGCCTGCGCCTTTGCCGGTTTCTTGAGGACGCTCTGGAAGGCCGCGAGTCTGCTACGGCGGCTTGGATCTGTCCAGCACTACGGATATTACCGCCTTTTGTGCTGGTCTTCCCCGCCGTTGGACGAGGAGGACAAATACACCGTGCTGCCTTACTTCTGGATACCGGAGAACAACATAGACCTGCGCGTCCGCCGCGACCATGTGCCTTACGATGTCTGGGAGCGGCAGGGGTACCTCCAGACTACGGAAGGGAAATGTAGTCCACTACGGCTACATTGAAAAAAAAAGTTTATCGAGCGGCTTGGAGAGCGGTTCAACATACGGGAGATCGCCTTCGACCGCTGGGGCGCCGTGCAGATGGTGCAGAATCTGGAGGGCATGGGTTTCACGGTAGTTCCCTTCGGACAGGGCTTCAAGGATATGTCCCCGCCCACCAAAGAGCTAATGAAACTGGTGCTGGAGGAGCGCATCGCCCACGGGGGCCACCCCGTCCTCCGCTGGATGATGGACAACATCTACATCCGCACCGACCCGGTGGGGAACATCAAGCCGGACAAGGAAAAAAGTCCACAGAAAAAAATCGATGGCGCCGTTGCTACCATCATGGCCCTTGATCGGGCCATCCGATGTGGCAACGACACCAGCGCGAAAAGTCGGTTTATGACAGCAGAGGGCTGCTGTTTATTTGAAGGGAGTGATTGAATTATGGGCATCTTTTTCCGGCTTGTTCAAATCCCGCGACAAGCCCCCAGAACCGGACGTCCGGTAGCGGGTACAGCTTCTTCTTCGGCGGCTCCACCGCCGGCAAGAACGTCAATGAGCGTTCCGCCATGCAGATGACCGCCGTGTATTCCTGCGTCCGCATCCTGGCCGAAGCGGTGGCAGGGCTTCCGCTGCATCTCTACCGCTACAAGGAGGACGGCGGCAAGGAAAAGGCACTTGATCATCCGCTGTACCTGCTGCTGCATGATGAGCCGAACCCGGAGATGAGTTCCTTCGTATTCCGGGAAACGCTCATGACGCACCTGCTCCTGTGGGGCAACGCCTACGCCCAGATCATCCGCAACGGCAAGGGCGAGGTCATTGCCCTCTACCCCCTGATGCCAAACCGCATGGTGGTGGACAGGGATACCAAAGGGGCGGCTCTACTACCAATATACCACCAGCACCGAAGACGCGCCCCACCATGAAGGGCGTGACACCGTCAATCTGCCGCCCTCCGATGTACTGCACATACCGGGGTTTGGATTTGACGGGTTGGTGGGCTATTCCCATCGCAATGGCCAAGAACGCCATCGGCATGGCGATTGCCTGCGAGGAGTACGGGGCTAAGTTCTTCGCCAACGGCGCAGCTCCTGGCGGTGTCCTGGAGCATCCGGGTACCATCAAAGACCCCCAGCGGGTACGGGAAAGCTGGCAGTCCACCTTCGGCGGCAGCGCCAACAGCAATAAGATCGCCGTGCTGGAGGAAGGCATGAAGTATACGCCCATCGGCATCTCACCGGAGCAGGCGCAGTTTTTGGAAACGAGAAAGTTCCAGATCAATGAGATCGCTCGGATTTTCCGGGTGCCGCCCCACATGGTTGGCGACCTGGAAAAGTCGAGCTTTTCTAATATTGAGCAGCAATCTCTGGAGTTCGTGAAATACACGCTGGAGCCATGGCTGGTGCGCTGGGAGCAGACCATTCACCGGTCGCTCTTGCTGCCGGATGAGAAATGCGCAGTATTTCGTGAAATTCAATCTGGAAGGTGCTGCTCCGCGGCGACTACCAGAGCCGCATGAACGGGTACGCCATCGGTCGGCAGAACGGCTGGATGAGCGCCAACGACATCCGGGAGCTGGAGAACCTCGACCGCATTCCTGCTGAGGATGGCGGCGATCTGTACCTTATTAACGGCAATATGCTCCCGCTGAAACGGAATGCGGGTGCTTTTGCAGAATACACAAACGGGAAAGGAGGACGGAAAAGGAAAATGCCGATGAAGAATTTTTGGAAGTGGAAGAATCAAGCCCAGACGGAGACGGCTCCGGCGGAACGGACGCTGTATCTGAACGGCACCATCGCCGAGGAAAGCTGGTTTGACGATGACGTCACGCCCCAGCTTTTCAAGGAGGAGCTGATGTCCGGGGACGGCGATATCACCGTCTGGATCAATTCTCCCGGCGGCGACTGCGTGGCGGCGGCTCAGATCTACAATATGCTCATGGACTATCCCCCACGATGTGACCGTGAAGATCGATGGCATCGCGGCGTCCGCCGCATCCGTCATCGCCATGGCGGGCACCAGGGTCCTCATGTCTCCGGTGTCCATGCTCATGATCCACAACCCTATGACCGTTGCCATGGGCGACACGGGTGAGATGCAGAAGGCCATCGAGATGCTCTCCAGCGTCAAGGACTCCATCATCAGCGCCTACGAAATCAAGACCGGTTTGTCCCGCGCTAAACTCTCCCATCTGATGGATGCCGAGACCTGGATGGACGCGAACAAGGCGGTGGAACTTGGTTTTGCCGATGACGTCCTGCACCGGGCGGAGATCCCGGAGGATGTGGAGCCGTCTGCGGTGTCCATGCTCTATTCCAAAGCCGCTGTGGTGAATTCCCTTATGGATAAGATCGCAGCCAAATGCAGGACCAACCCTAAGAAAACTGAAAAAGGCGGAACTTGGGGCCGCTCTGTAGACAGTCTCTACGAGCGGCTCAATCTTTTGAAGCATTAAGGAGGATACGACTATGACGATTTTGGAACTGCGCGAGAAGCGCGCGAAAGCCTGGGAAGCCGCCAAAGCCTTTCCTGGATTCCCCACAGAAACGATAAAGGCATCCTGTCTGCCGAGGATGACGCCGCCTATCCCGCATGGAGCAGGAAATTACCGACCTTGGCAAGGAGATCGCCCGCCTGGAACGCCAGGAGGCGCTGGACGCGGAACTGAACCGCCCGGTGAACAAGCCCCTGACGGGTAAGCCTATGAACGGCAAGGAGGAGAATAAGACCGGCCGCGCCACGGATGAGTACCGGCAGAATTTCTGGAACATGATGCGCTCCAAAGCGCCCATGCCCTCTGTGGTAAACGCCCTGCAGATCGGTACGGACTCCGCGAGGGCGGATACCTGGTGCCGGATGAGTACGAGCGCACCCTGGTGGAGGCGCTGGAGGAAGAGAATGTGTTCCGCCAGCTCGCCAAAGTGATCCAGACCTCCAGCGGCGACCGCAAGATTCCGGTGGTGGCAACGAAGGGCACCGCATCCTGGATTGACGAGGAAGGCGCCTACCACCGAGAGCGACGATTCCTTCGGTCAGGTATCCATCGGGGCCTACAAACTGGGGACGATGATCAAGGTTTCCGAGGAACTCTTGAACGACAGCGTCTTTGATCTGCCCCTCGCTACATCTCCCGTGAATTTGCCCGCCGTATCGGTGCCAAGGAGGAAGAAGCCTTCTTTACCGGGGATGGCTCTGGCAAGCCCCGGCATCCTTTCGGCCAGCGGCGGCGGAAACCGGCATCACCGCTGCCAGCGTCCGCTACCGCCATTACGGCGGATGAGCTGATCGACCTGTTCTACTCCCTGAAATCTCCTTACCGCCGCAACGCCGTGTGGGTGCTGAATGACTCCACCATTAAGGCCATCCGCAAGCTGAAGGACAGCAATGGCCAGTACCTGTGGCAGCCTTCCCTGACCGCAGGCACACCGGATACAATCCTGGGCCGTCCTGGTCTGCGCACTTCCTTATATGCCCGCCATCGCCGCCAGCGCCAAGACCATCGCTTTCGGTGATTTCAGCTACTACTGGATTGCGGACCGCCAGGGGCGTTCCTTCAAGCGTCTGAACGAACTGTACGCGGCAAACGGTCAGGTGGGCTTCATGGCTACCCAGCGCGTGGACGGCAAGCTGATCCTGTCGGAAGCCATCAAGGTGCTGGCGCAGAAAGCATCGACATAACGGAAAGGGGGGCGGCGGTGATGGACGACTCTGCTGGAAAAAGTCAAGGCAAACCTGATTCTGGAACATTACGGCGATGATGATGCGCTTTTGCACGGGCTACATCACCGCCGCTGTTTCCTATGCGGAGAGCTACCAGCACATTGAGGCGGGGTACTACACAGGAGAATGCGATGCCGGCCACTACCGAACAGGCCGTGATCATGCTGGCATCGCACTTCTACGAGTCCAGGGACGGTTCCACGGGCGGCTTTTTCGCAGACAATGTACAGGCCGGCCAGCAGGTCTGGAACACGGTCAACCTTCTGCTGCGGCTCGACCGGGATTGGAAGGTGTGAGTATGAGCTTTGGAAAAATGAACACCTTCATTTCGACCTTGTGGAGAAACAGTTCACGCAGGATGATGAGGGCTTTAAGACGGAAACGGATGTGACTGTGGCGGAGGTCCGGGCTTACCGGGAAGGCCGGCATGGCAGTGAGAAATGGGCCAATATGGCTTCCTTTTCCACCGCCACCGACCTTTTCCAATTCCGCGTAATACCCGGCGTCACGGTCACAACCGATATGCGCATCCTCTGCGATGGGCATACCTTTGAGATCACTTCGGTGGAAGACGTCAAAGGCCGGGGGATGTATCTGGAGATTATGGCGCAGGAGGTGAAACCCGGTGGCTAAGGTTCAGATGAAAATGCCGGACGACTTTCTGATGAAGGTGTCCAGGCTGGCGGACAAGACGGATGAGATTCTCCCGTCAAGGTGCTGGAGGCGGCGCGGAGGTTGTGGAGGACAAGGTGCGCTCAATTTGCAGGCGGTCATCGGCAGCGGGACGAAGATATGAGTCCAGAAGCACCGGGGAACTTCTGCGCTCCCTTTGGCACTTCACCTGCCCTGCAGGATAAGAACGGCGATCTCAATGTGAAGGTGGGCTTTTCCGAGCCGCGTTCCGATGGCGACAGCAACGCCAAAATCGCCACCATCCTGGAATACGGCAAAAGCGGCCAGCCCGCCAAGCCATTCTTAAAACCAGCCCAGTTCCTCTTCCAGAAACGCCTGTATCGACGCTATGAAAGCAAAGCTGGACGAGGAGGTGGAGAAAATTTGAGCCTTTTATCGGAAATCAAGGCTGCGGTTACCGGCTGCGGCCTGCCTGTGGAGACGGGCGTGTTCTCCGATGAGCCGCCGGAGGAATATGTGGTGGTCACGCCTTTGGCGGACACCTATGAACTCCATGCGGATAATCTCCCAGAGTATGAAACCCAGGAGGCGCGGCTCTCCCTGTTTACCAAAGGCAACTACCTTGAAGCGGAAGGGAGCAGCTTTCAAAGGCCGCCGGTATATCGCCCCGGATGATTACCATTACGGACAGACGGTATATCGCCCATGAGGATGATACCGGCTTTCACCATTACGCCATTGACGTGGCGAAACCCTACAGATTGGAGGAATGAAATATGGCTACGATCGGCTTGGACAAGCTGTACTACGCCAAGATCACCGAGGACGCTTCGGGCAACGAAACCTTACGGCGACCCCCAGCCTTTGGCAAAGGCCATGACTGCCGAGCTTTCGGTGGAGCTGGCGGAAGCTACGCTGTATGCGGACGATGGTGCCGCGGAGTGGTGAAGGAGTTCCAGAGCGGCACGCTGACGCTGGGTGTGGATGACATCGGCGTTACCGTTGCCCAGGATTTGACCGGCGCCACCATTGACGGGAATAAGGTGCTGGTCTCCACCAGCGAGGATGGCGGCACCCCTGTGGCCGTGGGCTTTCGTGCCAAGAAAGCCAACGGGAAGTACCGCTATTTCTGGCTGTACCGGGTGAAGTTCGGCATCCCCGCCACCAACCTCACCACCAAGGGTCGAGAGCATTGAGTTTTCCACCCCTTCCATCGAGGGCACTGTGACCCGCCGCAACAAGGTGGACGGTCAGGGTAAGCACCCCTGGAAAGCGGAGGTCTCCGAGGACGATATCGGCGTGCTGCCCCGGCAACCATCTCCGGCTGGTACGAAGAGGTGTATGAGCCGGACTACAGCACGTTGGAAACCGCGTAAGGAGGGCTGACCCATGAATGCAAGGAGAAGCGCCGCCATCACCATCGGCGGGCAGGAATACGAAATGCTCCTGACCACCAGGGCGACCAAGGCCATCGCAGGACGCTACGGCGGATTGGAGAACCTGGGCGAGAAGCTGATGAAGGCGGAGAACTTTGAGATGGCGCTGGAGCGAGATCGTGTGGCTGATTACCCTTCTGTGCAATCAGCCCATCCTCGTTCACAACCTAAAACACCCGGAGGACAAAAAAGCCGGAGCTGACCGCCGAGGAGGTGGAACTTCTCACCTCCCCAATGGAACTGACGGACTATAAGGACGCCATTATGGAGGCTATGTACCGGGGGACGAAACGCAATATTGAAAGTGAGCCGGAGGGAAAAACAGCAGCCGGGTAAGCGATGAGGAAATTGTTTACCCGGCTTTTGTATTACGGCATGGCGCACCTCTCCCTGCGCATGGACGAGGTGTGGCTCATGCCGTTTGGTCTGCTGATGGATTTGTGGGAATGTCACAGGCAGTTTTTAGGGCTTGCAAAGCCAAAAGCAGGAACTGACCATTGACGATGTGATCCCCATACGGAATTTAAGGAGAGGGGGTGCGGCTTGTGGCGGATAATTTTTGGCCTGAAAATCGGCATTGAGGGCGAGAAGGAATTTAAAAAGGCTCTTTTCAGAGATCAACCAGTCCTTCAAGGTGCTGGGTTCCGAGATGAAGCTGGTTTCCTCTCAGTTTGACGCCAACGATAAATCCATCGGCGCTTTCCGCAAAAAGGAATACCGTTCTGAACAAAGAAATCGACGCCCAGCGCCAGAAAAATTGAAACGCTGCGGGCTGCCCCTCCGGGAACGCTTCCGGAGTCCTTTGGGGAAAATGACCGCCGGACGCAGAACTGGCAGATCCAGCTTAACAATGCGGAAGCCGCCTTAAACGGCATGGAGCGGGAGCTTTCCGCCAACGAGCGGGCGATGGAATCCCCGTGGAAACGGAGGCGGCGGACGCCACAGAGCGGCTCTCCCAGGAGATTTCCGGCAGGAGGATGAATCTTGCCGGGATGAAACGCGCCTATTCCAACGCCGTGCTGGAGTATGGAAAAGGTTCCAGCGAAAAGGAGCTGGAAGAGGCATATTTCCCGGCTTTTTCCGGGGAACTGAGGGAAAACCGGGAGCGGGATGAAGGATGCCGGGGGATGGCGGAGGGTTTCAGCGATTCCCCGAGGACGACCCAACAGGGCGGATAAATTGGGCCCGGCCTTTCGTCGCTACGGTGGCGATGGGCAACCTCATCTCTTCCGGCATCCGGCGGCATTGAGCGGCATCCAGGGAGCTGGGCGCCATCTGAACCCCGAAGCCACTGAGGAATACCGCTGGTAGCTCCTGGGCAGCTGACCACCGCCTTTGAAGCGGCGGATGCCAGCGGGGACGCGGCACAGAAACTTTGGCCACGGAGTTCTATAAAAAATCCTCGGTGCGATACGGACACGGCCAATAGAAGCGCGTCCCAGCTCCCCGCGCAGCTTCGCCCGTAAACGAGTTGGTGACACGTCAAGTGACAAATATCGCGGCCGGCGTGGCGGGTACCTTTTGGCGATGCACTCCCCATCGAGGGGCAATGTGACGAGTTCGCCAATGAGACCGCTGTCGGGCAGGTCACTGCCTCCCCGGCAGACGCTCTTAAACTGGTCGCATTTTAGATGTGTGCCACGAAAAGCTGGCAGCTCGTTCCAGTGAAAGTGAACGGAACCGTCTCATGGAGACCCTCCGGGGCCTATGACGAGGCTAAGCGGCGCGTTCTTACCCAACAACGAGTGGCGCTGGTGGTCACGAAGGACAGGCGCAAAGCTGACGAGTATCGTGCCGGCGGGGGCTTGGGGAGCACTTCATCTCCAATGTGAAGAACAGCCTCCGGCGGAGTTCTCCCGGCAATTCAAATACCCCGCCTTTCACGCACATGGTAAACGGCGTGGTCGGGGCGATGGTGCCTTTGCCGGGAGCTTCATTACCGCCTGGCGACGGCGGTTTTCATGCCGCCACAAAGCTTGTGGATGCTCGGGATGCAGTACACCCTGCTGTTTCCGGGCCGTCCAGCCTTCCGGCGATGGAGTGGCGCGGCAGATCATCGTCACGCTGGCCTGTGCATTGCGGCGGCGGTGCCCCACCCTGTCCCACGATTGTCCTTGCGGTTACCCAGATCGTGCAGACCCAATCGAAAACCTGCCGATGGATTCTGGACGCGGCATTGCAGCTTCCTCATCACGGCTGGCCCAAGGCTTTCGAATGCCATTCCCGGTCCCGATTGCGGCCCTCGCCCGCTATTATTACGGCGATGTGAGTTTATCGTGGTGGCGATCCCGCAAGATCATCAATGCCGGATACAGTTGCTGACCTCGCTGCCGGAGATCATTACGGCCACGCGGCAATTCCACAGATTGCTGATGGCTGGTGACTGCCAATCCCTCGGCAAGTATCCCCCAGATCATTGACGCGCGTGAACTCAAGCGATCTCCCTGATCCAGAACCTGCCGACTGCTGGTCATCACCATTGTGGGCGACGCGATTATTTCGCTGGTGAACGCCAATCCTGAACAGCATCCCCCAGACCAGGCGTCCGCTATTCTCGCAAGTCGCTGATCCAAAACCCGAGCAATGCGTAACCGAACGAAGCACAAGA
>VOFK01002842.1_pt1 | contig 42850 bp, 55 predicted proteins | sample 5384121 | NCBI WGS metagenome assembly VOFK01 (sample SAMN12384730, study PRJNA508395) | human gut metagenome | isolation source: healthy gut J | host: Homo sapiens | reverse complement strand
GCAGCACTATTACGTATTGCTATACTGAACCGCTGCATCTTCCAATAGCGTGTCATAGTTGGTGGTAATAAAAAGAGACTGGATTAAGGTTTAGCATTTCTCGATGGATGACATTTGGCAACATGGGCGAAGAATGAAGCTGTGCCTTGACAAACGTATAGTAGTCTTCCCTTGTTCTCACCTAAAGAATAATAGAACATCTGCGGAATTTGCAGATACTCATCGGAAGAATACTCATCTTTTCGTGCTTGTCCCAATCTATCACTAATTGCATGAATCAGCCCCTTCCAAGTTGGTGCTCCGGAGAGTGCTGATACGCCTGCGCCGACGAAAAAACGTAAGCGCATTGTTTTGTGAAGCAGTTAGTATTCTCTGTAATTCCTTCTCGTACATACGCTACCTCTTTGCCGCAACGAATAAACATGTAGTGTATAACAGGTACTTATCTCTCCTGTCGGTGGCGCACGTCATTCAGCCATTCGCCCCTGTACTTGAAATAGCGCGGACCGGCGACAGAGGTATTTGCTACCAGTGAGCAGCTGAGCCAAAGCCGAGAGTGAGTAGATCTGCCCTTGATAGCTTACCGTTTTATCATCCACTACCGTGCATTTGATTTCCTGGGTTATTGCAGTACTCAATCTCCTCACCGGGTTGAATGTTACACATGGAGAAGCGGAAAGGAGACTGACGCTCTTTTTGTGCTCGTCGTCGATCTCCTGCGCGGTTTCCTCCGCCTGCTTCTGGGCTTCATCCATAGCAATTCGTTTCAGCTTGTCCGCGCAGCCATGGATCTCCGCAATGGCCTCCAGGATGGAATAGGCGTCTTCCGGTGACATGGCATAGAACTCACGGATACGCTGCTTTCCATTGAAGTTCTCGATGGAACGTAGATTAGGGTTCAGCTTGTCAATGATGCTGTGAATCTTCAGATCAGAAAGCCGGGAATTGACCTCATAGGTCGCATAAACACGGAATGCAAAGGGAATGCACTCACTCCGATTGAGCTTGCGCTGCAGCCGCTTGTCGATATCGTCCGCATACCCGATTTTAACATATTCGGGAAAAGACGGATTGGTCAGTATGTAAATAACTCCTGTTTTATCCATGTAATCTCCTCCGGTTCTTTCGCTTAAAATATAGCACCGTCAAACAGTCACTCCGCTAATGCTTTTCTAATAATCTCACTTCTTCGAGAAGCTATTTTTTCTAAAGACCCTTCCAATTCTTTTATAGCCATTTCATAGTCCGCTACTTTCGACATAGCGTTGTTTTGTATTGAAATATCAGGAACGGTAAATGCAATTCCATGCACTCTGTCGATGGAAGCACGATACGACCGGGAGAATCCCATTTTTCTACCTTCGACCTCAAGAATATGAGCAAGATAACGTGGATTTACTTCAGAGGTCTTGCAGCGGAGGACACCGCAGTGATCTGTGGGATAGAACGGCATGTCTGAAGGCAAGTAGCTGGTCATCCAGTCTCCGTCGATTCCCCACAATACAGAGGGAACAGAGAAATCCGTAATCAGCAGCTTGTCAATAAAGCCAAACGGTGCAGTGACATTGGCGCTGTAAACGGGAATTTTACCATTCGATACAAGCTCTTTGTCCAAAACCCGCTTACCAATGGCAACGCTGAATTTTTGTGTATCAGACAGGCTCAGTTTGTACCCCCCCATTGGTTGACATAACAACATCAAGTTCTGCAAACAGATCGGCTATCTTCTGTCTGTAGGTCTCAATGCTCATACGGGTGGCATTGTATTCCTCGTCGATTTTTGCACATTCGTCAATAACCTGTTGCTGGACTGGAATGGGCGGAACCGAATCAGCATCTCTTCATAAAACGTTGCAGGTACACGACGATGTCCACTTGCTCCAGTCATTGCATCCTCAGCAGCTTTACGCACCGTAGTTTGATTGAGGAGAAGAAAGAGAAACTTAGTGAGAATTTCGCTTGTATGGCATCTAAAAGTATGGAACTCGCTACTACCAAATCCGATACCGTTCGTCAATCCCTCCGCAATTGCGCACTTTCCATTTTCCATGCATGGGGTTATTTTCGCAATAATGAAATCTCCCTCAGCAAAGTATGTATATCCTCCATTGCGTACTTCGCCGTAGGGACGATCAACTTTTCTTTCAATAAATCCTTCGCTGCTTACAGAGGCCATATCGATAAACGAAACAAGCAAATCGTCCGGAGTATCATGAATCTCGGTTTTTGAGGTATTCAGATCACAAACTGAAGCAAGTTTTACCAATGGATACTTGCTTGATATATGGAAAGCTTTCTTAACGCTTGTTCTTAGAGCCTTGTTGAAATTAACTCTCGAATAATCAAGCATATTCTTTTTGTATTGACAACGGACGCATAGGTGGCCTGTTCTTCGTTGAAAGAAGGTGCCATTCCATCAAAAGACTTCTTGATGGAATGAGCAAGAGTCCCTTGCTACTCGATCTGCATCATCATACATCTTTCCGCCTGGCGTGATGATCTGAATGCCCTCATTACCCTTGCGGTTTGACCAGTCGTATCCAAGGAATTCTTTCTGTGCCTTGTTATCTGCCGGAGCCGTAATGATCACAGTTGTCTGCTGATACACCAGCGAGAAATAAAACAGTTTTTCCCGCTCAATGGAGTAAGCATACGAATACAATCTTTCCAGATACGCGGCTGCCTGCTCATCAGCACTTTTCTGCTTATATGCTTTTGTTTTCAACAGGTTCTTCTTGCATCTGCGGAATCGGCAAACGCCGTCACATACATTTTGAAGTATTTGGATCCTTCCAGGTCTGCAACGGAAAGGGATTTATTCAAGAAGGCTCAGTACTCATTCTCGTCGACATCAATCTGTGCAAGATATGCCTCGAAAATGTCCCTATCTTTCCATCCGGCAAGCTCTGCACCGCTGAAAACCGCATCCACAGAATCTGCTGACAGGTCAATCTGTTTCGGCGGTTCATTGAATTTTTCCAGAAACATCACGACAGTATTCGTTCCGGTCGCGCCAAAGGTTTTGGAACCGAAGGCGGCAATTCCCCGGATATAGAAATTCTGCAAAAGCTGCTCCCTGGCTCCGGTGTAGCTTGCGCTGTCATTCGAGAGAATAGAACTCGGTAGGATCACCGCCGCGACTCCCTGCGGCTTTAGCAGCTGTGCAATTCGCTCCACAAACAGCGTTTCGATCTCTCCGCCGTTCATGCCAATCCGGTCAAGAAGGGTAAAGCTGTTGTTTTTAAGTTGTAAATGCTGCTTGAAATCTTTTTACTGCATATGGCGGATTAGCAACCAGAATATCAAAAGTGCCGTTCTCAATCCCCTTATCAGGTACGTTTTCCAACCCGTCGCCGAAAATAATGTTGCCCTCTCCTGCGCCGTTCATAAACAGGGATATTTTTTGCAACGCGGGCAAGACGGTAGTCTTTTTTCGATTCCGTAAATGTGATCTCTGACCCATGCATTATTTCCATCTGACTGCGCGAAATAATTGATCGCTTCGATAGCTTCCGTCAAAAAATGTCCGGCCCCGCAGGCGTAGTCAATGACCTTTGGATAAACGTTTCCTCTATCAGACTTTACCATCCGATCAACAGGCAGACTATCCCAAATGAACCGAGTGACCGGTATCGGCGTAAAGAATTGTCCTTCATTTTGCTTGAAGCCCTTGTTCAACAGCTGCTCAAAGAGATCGCCCAGGAATTGATGCTTTGACGGGTAGACAATTCTGTATTTCTCAAACAACTGCACCATCTCAACGAGAATCTTTCCGTTTTGATAGAACAGTTCTTCATTGTGGACATCTTTGAACGCAAAATCATTGTTCGAATAGAATTTCAAAATACGGATCGTATTCTGAAGATCCTCAATCGCTCTTTTGCGTTTGCAACCGGTATACGTTGAGAATAGCCATTCTGGATAATCAGCAGAAACATAGAGTATTTCCTCCCGCATGAATTTCTCCATACCGTCCCGGTGGAGCCGCTGGAGTCGATCTTGCAGAGTCTCGTATGTATCCGTTCCTTGCTTATACTGGAATTCTACTTCGTCGTCTTCGTTCTTCGTGCTTTCATCGACAAGCTTACAAATGAACAACGCGACAAGTCTGTTGAAAGCGTTTTCCTTGTCACTTACATTATTGTGCCGCAGGATTTCTTCAAATTTATTGACAATCTTATCATCTGGCGTGAAATCGCGAAGGTCCTTTTTCCGAAGCGGTTTTACCCCAATTTGATAGGCAACGGAATCCTCGGAGAAGATCAGATCATCATGGATCTGACTTCCATAGGTCTCTTTCCAGGCTTCATACTTGGCTGATGCGGTGTTCGCATCCCGATAAAGCTTGTATAGACTTATCCTTTTTTGAAAGCAGGATGATATTTGCATCGTCGGAACAGTCAATCGTAGGTGCTTTATATGCAATACAGCCACTTCTCAAATCAGAGGCATACAAAACCAGCCATTTTGCAAGACTGCTCTTGCTGCCAATAGGAGAACAACTGCGCTCCGTCGTTTTTGGTATTATTAAGTGCTTTGTCGTACGCTCTGCCCCAGGTTTTGCACTCGATAATAAAAAGCATATTTCCGCTTGTATCACTTACGCAAATATCGGCGCGTCCGCCTTTGGCGTCGTGCCCGAGATGCCACTCTTTTTCCAGCTCTATATGTTCCGGACGATATCCTTTTGACAAAAGACGGCATACGCATTCAAATACTACGAAGTTCTCTTTCTTATCAAAACCATTGTTGCGCTCTCTGCCCTTTATTTCATTTGGATAAATCAGCTTTTTTGCGTGGAAATCTACTTTCAGGCTGCACCCAATTTCAGGAAATACCTTCTCATGTATATCGCCATGCGCAACAAATCCCAGAGTTTCTAAGGCGTCTTTCAAATTTGAAACATCTATCATAATCGTATGCTCCCTGTTTGTTCTATAATCCAAGGTACCGAAACGCTATCGGCATTATTATAGGCTCCCCTAATTCTTCAGTGCTGTGATGGGCACCACATACACGCCATCCTTGCGCTGGTAGGCATAGGGGGAGGTGCCGGTCAAAACCATCAGGAAGGAGGGCTCTTTCATTTTTGTTGTATCGATCTTATCAGCGACCGTCTTCAGCGTATGCGCACCTTCCTCAATGAGCCTGTCTCCACCGAGCTTGACCTCTACAAGGCCATAGCTTCCGTTGCGCAGGTGGATAACGGCGTCGCACTCCAAGCCCTCTTTAGTACGGAAATGATACACGCTGCCGTCCAGTGCTTCCGCGTAGACGCGCAGATCGCGGATGCAGAGCGTTTCAAAGAATAGGCCGCAGGTTTCAAGGTCGTTCAGCAGATCACCGGGACCAATGCCCAGCGCTGCAGTGGCGATAGAAGGATCAACAAAATAGCGTGTGTCAGATGTGCGGATCGCTGTCTTGGAGCGAAGGTTCGGACTCCAGGCAGGGCAATCCTCTATCACAAAGATCTTTTTCAGCGCATTCGTATAGGAGACAACAGTATCCTTACTCAGCTCCATATCGTCGCTGACATTGATATCCTCGCAGATCGTGGTGTTCGGTGCCTGTGTTCCCTGGTGACGCGCAAGAGAACGCATTAAGAGCCGTGCGCGGGTCTCATTGCGGGAAACGCCGTCCACTCGGCTGATATCGGACTTCACAACTGCATCCAGGTAGTCAAAGGCTTGTACCAGTGCATCGTCGCCCTCCAGGAAGGTCGCTTGGGGCCAGCCGCCGCGACAGATGAGAAATGCAATATCCTCCAGTGTAGACTTGTTTTCCGCAAAGGTTGGTTTATCATCGGGGGAAAACAACGCACCGAGACTGACTGCGCCGGAGGACTCGCCAGATTCGTACAGGCTCATGGGCCGCATCTTGATCCACGCAAAGCGGCCGGTACCCGTATGATGCACCTGCTCCATCTCCGCAGGCACAGCGGAACCGGTCAACAGAAAGTGCCCGAAGCCATCCCGGTGATCCACTTCAAAGCGCACAGCATCCCACAGCTTGGGTGCCATCTGCCATTCGTCGATCAGGCGCGGCGTCTCACCCTGGAGGAGGGAACGAGGACTGATATCAGCCAACTGGAGGTTTTGCTTTACCCGATCCGGGTCGCTCATATACAAAATGCTGGTGGCATGCTGTTCGCAGGTGGTTGTTTTGCCGCACCATTTCGCTCCTTCCACAAGGATCGCTCCTTTGTTTCTCAGGCGATTCACAATAGTCAAGTCAATCACTCTCGACCTATAACTTGCCATATAGAGTCCCTCCACGCTATAGAATGACTATATTATAGCGGATCAGCGCGTCCAATTCAAGATAATCCAGCGATTTGGCGAAAATATTTTCTGCGATGCGGCAATATAATAACCACCGCCTCGATGATGATTCGTTCCTCACATCGGCGCTATTAAGCTTGCAAATCTGTTTTTCGCACGTCAACCTTTTCTTTTCCGGGTTACGCTACCATATGGGTGATGATAGAAGCCAACATGGCGAACGCGAAAGGAGGCACGATATGTACAACAGGTTTACGGAAAGCGCAGGCGGTATCCGTGCAGTACGGGGACTGTATCTACGCTGGGATGCTTCTTGAGCCGCCTCTCAAGGGGCTTTTCTGCACAGTTCGACATATATTTCCAGTCAGGAATAAGGGCTTGGGATTATCCCAAAATCGCCGCGTGTCCGGACAGCGGCTGTGCTTGCTATTCTCTCAAATCCTAATTTTCTCCGTCCCAACGCCGCTCTTTCTCTCCGCCGAAATCTGTGCTATACTGTAAGAAAATCGGTAGAAGGAGGGCTTATTTATGGCGCTCAAACGGGTATTTGCCGGGTTTTACACGCGATACGATGGAAAGCCCATTTTCGTTGTCCGGGTTCTGAAGGACATCGACACCGGCGAGTCCATCGTGGTCTGCAAGGATGCCAGCTTTGCCAAAGAAGACAACGAGCATTACTACCTCATCCGGTATACCTCCTTCTGCGAGCAGGTCGAAGTCGATGGTGTGCTGCGGGATAAATACGTCCGCCAAACCCGGCGCGAGATCGACGAAGGCACCGTCCGCGAAGTGTATGAGGACGGCTTTCCGGAGCCCAAAAGCAAGCCCTTCACTTATGTCGATGACGAGTACGAAGAGCGCACCATCCGTTGCAGCAGAACCTACTACGAATACGCCAAGGACATCTGCGAAAACTACCGGATGGATCTGCGGCGATACAAACTTATCCGGGAGCGGAAGCAGTACATCGGCGTATCCAACCGCGAGACATATCAGGCCATGTGTGAGGATCTTGCGTTTGCCCAGCAGTCCCTTAAAACAGTGCTCAACGACTACGCCGATCTCTTCCGGAAACGTTTCTCCGAGGGGCTGTCTATCCGCAAAGCAGCAGTTGCCATGCAGCAGAACCGCGGCGTGATCGAGCGGCGGCAGACCGCACTCTATCGGGCGTTCGCCCAGCTTTTGCAGCAGCGGGATGAGGCAGACGGTGCCTGTCGGCTGATGCAGAAAATTGAATACGATCAAAGGAACATAGAGGATTTGCTCGAATAATTGATGCAAAACAAAGCGCTTGTCGTAGTGGCAGGCGCTTCTTTTTTGGCCCTCGTTGTGACAAAACCGTGACGCACCGCATCATTTTGTCCGTTGGAAAGTAGAAAGGGCAATTTGAAGCAATGCACAGAGATTGTTTCGCCGTCTCCGAAACTTTTTCGAGAAATCTGGGACAAAACCGGTCTCTGATTCTCTTAGCTAAGTAGTAGAGGGGGGGATCAGGAGAAGGAAAGTTTTTTTGAAAGGGAGGTACCAAGTTTTTGAGGAAAAATGTCCGTCGTAAGGTAGAGAGGAAAACGTCTGTGAGACAAAATCGTGACACTCTGATTTATTTTGTCCGTTGGTTATATAGAAGGGGAAAATAATTTTCTTTCGACCCCTGTTTTTCTCTTGAAAATTGTCCGTTGTAAAGTGAAAGGCAAACAGCTTCGCTTCCAAGCCGCCCTTCAAACAAAGTTTTTCAAAATTGAAAGGAGAAACATTATGATCACTTACCACAACCGTACCCACATGACCACTGTCCCCGCAGAACTGCTGCAAGACACGCACCTTTCTGTTGAGGCCAAACTCACCGGCGCGCTCTTGTACACCCTTCGAGGACGGCGGTCTGAGTGTCGGAGCTGGCCTGTCAGCTGAACATGCCGGAGGAAAGGATTTCCGGTTTTAACAGAACTTGCCGACAACGGATTACCTGGAAATCCGGAAGGAAGGCGATGATGAGTTCTGTCTGGACCTGAGGGGGTAATACTCATGCCAGATCGAACGCGCCCCATCCGCAAGGAAATCTGCTTGAATGAGCAGGAGCTGAATCTCATCCACATAAGATGCGCCAGTTGGGGACGCACAACTTCGGCGCTTACGCCCGCAAGATGCTCATCGACGGCTACATCATCATCATCAAGGTCGAACTTACACCGAGCAGAAGAAAGCTGGCCGCCGCCGTCAGCAGCGCTGCATCAAACATCAACCAGATTTGCCGCTGCATCAACAGCACCGGGCGCTGCTATGAAGACGACGTTGCCGAGCTGAAAGCGCGGCAGGCCGAGATTTGGGAGCTGCTGAAAGTGCGGCAGAAAGAGATGAGCTTTGACCACAACGGGGTTTTCCATGTGTGGGTTTTCCGTCACCGGTTTTCCGGACGGTGGACAAGCTGACGCTCCGGAGCGTACCGCAACCGGATTTCAGGACGACAGTTTTTGCGCCCTCCATCGGGACTGAAATTCATCCTCTAACTAATAAGAAATAAATCAAGATACAAAAAAATCAATCTATCAATCAATCAACACAAAAATGGATGGATTGATGGATGGGACAGGAGGTCAGATGAAAACTTTTTGCAAACTCACGATGCAGAGCCCGGCGGCGTCCTATGTACCGCTCCCGAGGTTCCTTCTCCAAGACGAAGCCCTGCGGGGCATCAGCAACGATGCGAAGGTACTCTATGCGCTGCTGCTGGACAGAGCAAGCATTTCCCGGCAGAACGGCTACGTCGAGCCGGACGGCACCATTCGGCTGTACTTCACCTTGGAACAGGCACAGACGAAGCTCCACCGCAGCCGCAAGAGCGCCACGCGGATCTTCCGGGAGCTGGAGTACAGCGGCTTGATCGTTCGGCGCAAGCAGGGCTTGGGCAAGCCCGCGCTTATTACGCTGAATTACCCGACAGACGCAAAGCTTATCGCAAAGGAGGGTGAAGATGCACAAGCTTGACCCCATCGAGCGGCTGCCGGACGGCACGCTCTTCCGTCTAACGCCGGGGCAGCTTCGCAGCGTGCGCGGTCTTACACAGCGCTGCTGCAACTTTTTAGGATGGCGACTGCCTGCTGCTGGACGGTGTCTGCCCCAGTACATCTCCGCAGCCTACTATGCCGGTGGTTCCGCCGCGCCGTACTGCCCCAGCAGCCGAAGCTGGAACAGGCCATTCTCAGCCCGAAGAAGCTGCGCCGCTGCGAAGTCTGCGGCACGGGTATTCTTGTCCGTTCCGGCAGGACAAAATACTGCCCTGCCTGCGCCAAGGAGGTTCATCGCCAGCAGAAGGCGAAATCCGCCCGCAAACGGCGGTTTGATGTAGACAATTCAGGGTCGAAAAGCTCTTGAATTGCAAGCATTCCCGCACCGCAGAAGGCACATAGCAATACGTTTTCCCTCTCAGCCGCGAAATCGAATTCTATTTGTCTACATAGCAGCCGGAACACACGCATAGATTGAAGCAGAAAACGCTCTGGAAAGGAGGGCAGCCATGGAAGTATTTCTGATCTTCCCGAAATCAAAGCAGGCGCAGCAGGAGCTTGGGCAGGAGCTGGCGAAGTTCCAGTCCGAGCAGGTGCTGAAATCCATCCAGAAGCTGCCCTGCTCCACGGAGCAGAAGCTGGAACTGGTAGACGCCGCGGTGAAGCATCTGAAAGCGCAGCAATAATACATAGCAAACGAGCAGGCCAGCCTCAATAGCCGGTCTGCTCGTTTACTGCTATGGTTATGTCTGTTTGAAATACTTCTCCCATGTGGACTTGAAAATCTGCACGTTACCCTGTTCCCATCGCTTGAACTTTTGCAGCGGGACGCCAAGCTGCGCTGCATATACCTTCTGCGTCAAGCCGAGCCGCTGGCGAATAGCTTTGATTTGCTCCCCCTGTCCCCGCAGCAGAAACAGGTTATAGTCATCCAGCAAATCCTCAAGCGGTACCTCAAACAGCTCTGCCAGCTTCTCCATATGCTCCTTCGGATAAAAGTCCCGCCCTGCCTCTTCGTAATGGATGTAGGTACTGCGGTCGATGCCCGCATAGTCCGCCGCGTCACGCTGACGAAGTCCTTTTTGATAACGATACCACCGCAGCTTGTCCGCAATTTCCGTGATCTCGGATGCGTCCGAAAACCGCAGAGTGAACTTCTCGGCATCCAAAAACTTATGTGGAAGGACGACCGGGAACTTGAGAATTTGAAGCGGCGCAACTTTTAACGTACCTGCAACATTCGCAGCCAATACATAGCTGCGGACTTTCAAGCGGCAAAACATAGACCATTTTGCCCCAAAAGGTTCATGGTTTTCCACCTCAACTGCTGTTTGTTCCGTTGCGATAGTATAGCATTTTCAATGCACCTGCTCGCATAGGTCGCAAGGCGGACGCCCTTATCCGGTTTATAGGTATTGATGCCCTTTATCAGTCCTATCGTGCCGATGGAGATAAGATCGTCAATGTCCTCGTTCTGATAGTATTTCTTGATTATGTGCGCGACAAGACGCAGATTGTGTTCAACGAGCGTGTTCCTCGCGTCTATGTCCCCGCCTGCCAGCGTTCAAGATATTCGCGCTCCTCTTCCTTGCTCAAAGGCTTCGGGAAAGAGTCCGCCGGTGACAGGCGCAGCATCAGCAAAAAGCGTTTTCATCAGAAAACACAAACGCACATTCAAGCATTTCATCACCCCCTGATAAGCTTTATTCCGACACTGAATGTCCTAATTCTATACAGCCTGACCTTAATAAGCCGGCTTTCCGTCTTGCATTATTTCTTTTTTTCTGCTATAATACCGACACATAAAAGTTGAGGTACGGCATGAACAATTTCATTCCTTATGAGAAGCTCTCGAAAAAGAAAAAACGGGAGCTTGATAATTCCCGCCGCGGCACTTGGGGCGAGCTGAACCCGGTCACGCGCAGACCTGTCCCGGCAAAAAGCGTATAACAGAAGCAAGGCACGAAAGTGGAACTACGATGATTCCTCTTCCGTGCTTTGTTTTTTATATTCTGCTCTGAACTTTATTGTCAGCAGTCATCAATCACTTCATTGCCGCTTCGACTTCTATGAGTTCCGCTACGCTTGAAATACCGCCCGCTCTGGTAGTTGAAAGCCCCGCCGACGCACACGCAAAGGAGACGATATTTTCAAGTTCCTCCGCGGTCAGCTTCTCCGGTACACCGCCCGCTCTCAGCAGCCCGTACATCGCAGAACCGCCGAAGATATCGCCCGCTCCGGTCGTGTCCTTCACGGCTATGCCGCTGAGCGCCTTGACAAAGCCGGAGGCCGTCTTCGTCCTGTAAAAGCAGCCCTCCGCACCGCAGGTGACGTAGACGAGCCTGACGCCGAAGCTGTTAATGATATGCTTCGCCGACTCTTCCGGGGCAAGGCTGAACAGGAACTCTGTCTCTTCATCGCTGATCTTGACCACGTCCGCGTGTCGGAGTCCCCACAGCATCTGTCGCTTCGCCTCGTCCAGATCGTTCCACAGGGGCTTTCTGAGATTCGGGTCAAAGCTGATAAGCTTCCCACGCCCGGCGGCGTACTCGACGGCTTTTATACGTCGCGTCCCTCGCCGGTTCGTTCGTCATGGACAGGCGTCTTAAGTGCAGCACCTTTGACGCATCTATCACGCCGAGGTCGATCTCATCAAAAGCGGAGCTGCGTATCGGCCCAGGCTTGCGAGCAAAGGAAAACTCCCGGTTTTCCGCTGTCGTCCAGCGTCACGAACGCAAGCGTCGTGAACACATCGTCCGACACAAGCATGCCGCGCGTATCGATCCCCGTGCCTTTCAGGGTCTTGATAAGCAGTCTGCCGAATGCGTCATTGCCGACCTTGCCGATCATGGCCGTCTTTGCGCCGAACTTCGTCAGCGCGGCGAGGTAATTTGCCGGCGCGCCGCCGGGGTGCGCAGCCATAGTCGGGTAGCCGTCCGTATCCGTCGACAGGCAGGTAAAAAATCAATAAGCAGCTCGCCGAGCGCCGCAACATCATACATAGCTCATTCTTCCCCCTATCGTAATATACCACGTGTTTCTCATAGCTGCCGTGCCTGCCGGGGATGATGTATAAGGTCGCCCTTGCAGGCAAAGTCCTCGACCACTCCGTCGCGCGCGGGCAGCGACACCCACGGTTCGATGCAGACATAGGGCGCATCCTTGCGTTCGGCGTGCCAGAAGCCGACATACGGCATCTGCGGATAGCTGACGGTCACATAGCGCTTGGTCTTATCTGAGGCGATGGTGACGCTCTTTGCCATGTTTTTGAGGACTATAGCATCATGGTCGAACAGGTCATGGCGAAGCCTGATGATCTGCCCGCCCTCAAGCTCATAGCGCTTATCGACACCGCTCACAAGGATTTCCGACGAAAAGCCCACTCTGTCAGGCTCGCAGGGCTGGGAAAAGCGCAGATAATAATCCTCAAAGGAAGTCCCTCCTTGAGCGGTACATTGAAGCCGGGGCCCGCCGAGGCCGAAATGCAGCATTTCATCCTCCGGGTTATCTACGGTATATGTCACCTCAACAGTGCTTTCCTTGAGAGCGTATCTCACCTTGAAAAAGGAAGGCAAATGGGAACTGTGCGCGCGTGACCTCGTTATCGCGCAGCACAAAAGGTGACTCTGCTCTCCGTCTGCTCGGCGACTTCAAACTCGCAGGCTGAGGCGAAGCCGTGTATCTTCATCTGATATGTGCCGCCGTTGACGGTATAGGTCTTGTCCTTGAGCCTTGCCACAAACGGGAAGAGCACCGGGGCGCGCCCCTTCCAGTATCTTTCGTCGCCGTTCCAGAGGTACTCCGTACCTTTATATGAGGTGATGCTCTGCATCTGCGCGCCGAGGGTATCGGCAGTCAGCGTCAGCTGATCGTTATGTATCGTAACTATCATGCTTTTACTCAGCCTCCGGGTATTCATTGCACAGCAGCCTGTACGGCGGCTCGTCCTCCTCGATCTCCGGGAAGCGGCCGAACGGCGGATTGAAGCGGTTATCGGTATTATCATCATTGCACTGGCTGACCTCGCCGAGGAGCACAGGACCCGTGCCGGGCTCGACGGTAAAATCATGGTACAGGTACTGCTGGATATGGATGCTCTCGCCCGGGGTGAGACGGATCTGCGTCCCGGCAGGGACAGTGTAGGTTCTCCGTCGGTGTGTACAGTCACGTCCGATTCATAATCGATCTCCTCATCCGGCAGGGAGTTGTATACGCGGATGAGCACGGTTGCCGCCGCCGCGGTTTATAATATCCTCGGTCTTGTACCAGTGGAAATGGTTCGGGGAATACTGGCTCTCTCTCAGGTACAGCAGCTTTTCAGCGTACACCTTGGGGTACTTGTCCGCCATCTTGCGGTTGCCGTTCCTGATGGTGATGAGCGAAAAGCCGACCTTGTCAAAATCACCGAGACCGTAATCGGTAATATCCCAGCCGAGCATGCAGTCGCGCACCTCGTCATACTCATGGCCGATGTGCTTCCACTGCTCCGGCGTGAAGCCGCAGAACGGCGGCAGATAGCACTTATACTCTGCGCACATTGCCTCCAGCTCTTTCAGCGCCTTGTTTATCTCACTGCGTTTCATATATGTCCCTCCGAAATCGTTGTTGTGTTAATTATCGATGTGTATGATGATATCGCAATGTGCAGTGTATGTCAAGAAAAACCCGCATGTAATTTTGAGCAATCTGCATATAGAGCTTCTATTAAAATAACACAACACCCGGGCGAAGCAAATCGCTCGAGTGTTGTGTTATGTTACCCAAATTATGTCAACTTACTTTTTGCCTTCGGCAAGCAGCCCTGAGTATCTGCACGGCGTTTGCAGCAGCGCCCTTGCGTATCTGGTCGCCGCAGCACCAAAGGGTTATCGCATCCTCATCCACGAGGTCGCGGCGCACTCTGCCGACCCAGACGAGTTCCTGATCGCTGGTGTCAAGCGGCGTCGGTAATTGCGTCCCTGATAATCGTCGATAAGGCGCACGCCGGGTATGCCGCGATAGCAGCTCTGGCCTCGTCCAGCTCAATGCGGCGCTCAGTCTTGACCGTGACGGATATCGAGGCGAGCGCATGACCGGCACACGCACACAGGTGCAGGTGACCTTGAGTTCCGGGCGGTGGAAGATCCTGCGCCCCTCGTTCTGCATCTTCATTTCCTCATCGGTATAGCCGTTTTCAAGCTCGTCGCCGATGTGAGGATAACATTCAGGCAGATCTGCGTCGGGAAAGTTGAGTGCTCCGTCGGCTTGCCCGGCAACAATGGCTTCCATCTGTCCCCTGAAGCTCAGAGAAGCCCGCCTGACCCGCACCGGAGACGGCCTGATAGGTGCTTGACCATGGCCTTGATCGGAGAAAGCTTTTGCAAGCCCCGCGACGGCCATAAGGGTGATGATTGTTGGGAGCAGTTCGGGTTTGCGATAATGCCCTTGTTTTCAAAGGCGTCCGCGCCGTTTATCTCAGGGACGACCAGCGGCACATTTTCATCAAGCCTGAAAGCGGAGCTGTTATCGATATACACCGCGCCGCTCTTGACTATCGCCGGGGCGAAGCGCTTGGACATACCGTTCTTCACCGCGCCGAGGACATAGTCCATGCCTGCGAAGCTCTCGTCAGTCGCTTCTTCGATAAGAACGTCCTCACCGTGGAATTTCACATAGCCGCCCGCGCTGCGCAAGCGGGAAGGAGCTTTGCGACGGGGATATCGTATTCCTCAAGGATTTTCAGCATCTCTCTGCCGACAGCGCCGCTTGCGCCGAGGATCGCTACATTGATCTTTTCCATTTCATTTCCTCCTTAACCGGCAAATCCGTCATACAGTACACGGATGGCCGTCTCATAGTCCTTATTGTCTATACCAACAATTATTGAAAGCTCATCTGTCCTCTGAGCGATGGTGCGGATGTTGACGCCCGCGTCGCCGAGCGCCTTGAACAGCTTGCCGGATGTGCCGGGTCTGAACGGCATCTTGCGTCCGACCGCCGCGACAAGCGCGATGTCGTCCTGCTGGTTGATATCGTCCGGGTGGCAGGCCTTCTGCAAAATCGCCCATGAGCTGATATATGCTCTCCCCAAGCCCGGCGCTCGAAGTCACGAGCGCAAAGGAGTCGAGCCCAAGCGCGATGTGCTCTATCGGCGCGTGGTAGCGTTCAAAGACCTCCAGCGCCTGACGGAGCGTGTGGCTCGTATGCATGTCATGCTTCTGGAGCGTGATTATCGTGAAGTTCTTCCTGCCGGCGATGCCTGTTATGAAACGGTCGTCGCTGTTCTCTCGGTCAATGTTCCCGACTATCATCGTTCCGGGATCCTGCGGGCGGTTGGTGTTTCTGATGTTGAGTGGTATCCCCTTTTCGCGCACCGGCTGCACGGACTCCTCATGCAGCACCGTCGCGCCCATGAAGGCAAGCTCGCGAAGCTCGGCATAGGTTATCTTTTTAATAGGCTCGGGGTTGTCGACAATGCGCGGTCCGCCATAAGTATGCCGGAGACGTCCGTCCAGTTCTCGTACACATCGGCGTTGACGGCGACTGCCGCGAGGGAGCCGGTTATGTCGCTGCCGCCGCGGGTCATGACCTTTATTTTTGCCCGTGCTCACACGCCCAAAAAGCCAGGGATGACTATCCTGCCATACTTTTCCGCGGCCTCGGCAATAAGAGCATAAGCTGCGTTCATAGTCTATGCTGCCGTCGAATGAAAAAAATCACGCAGTCGGCAGCGTCGACAAAGGTGTAGCCTAAGTACTCGGCCATGAGCCTTGAGGTGAAATACTCGCCGCGCGACACGAGGAGGTCAACGGGCGTGTCGCTTGCTCAGCGTGCGCTCAAGCTCCTTAAGCTCGGACTCGATATCATAGCTCAGGCCAAGCTTGTCGCGTATCTCGGTAAGGCGCTGCTCGATGGTGTTGAAGATATCACTGCATGAAACGCCGTAATTGAGGTGCGCATGGCACAGATACAGCAGGTCGGTAAGCTTATGGTCATCGGAATTTCTCTTGCCCGCCGCCGAGACGACGACCACACGGCGCTCCGGGTCGGCTTCGACTATCGCCTTGACCTTTTTGAACTGCTCGGCTCCCGCGACGGATGAGCCGCCGAATTTTGCGACTTTCATTCTTATTCCTCCACGGCGGCGAAGAATATCTCTGCGCCGTTCTCTCTCTGCTTTGCGGCGAACGCATGCATGGATGCAACGCTGACAGGCTCCGTGATAACTCTCGCAACTCCGTTTTCATTCTTCGCCGACTTGACCGGAAGCTCTGAAACAAGCTTCTCGGGCAGGCGCACATAATACGAATGCACACAGCCCTCGTTGTCCGCCGCGCAGCGGACGCAGCCCGCGCCGAGCATTTCGCGTTCGCCGCGCAATACGCAGCTCAAATCGCGCAGCACAGCCGGGCTGTAGGCCAGCGGCCTGCGCCCTGACCGATCATTACTATATCGCCAGAGTCCTCGCCGTGGTATCTTTGCGAGGGTTAAAGTTATCGAGCAGGAGCACTCTGGCGCGCCGCGGTGAACAGCACGGGGCTCGACATAGGCGTACACTCCGCCGTCCGTTCTGCCGCCGCGGGCAAGAAGACGACAGGTAAGACCGCGCTTTTTAAGATCCGCGACGTCCGCCGCGGTGATGCTCTCTATACCCTCGCGGTCAAGCCCCTCATCGGGGAGTGCATCGAAGCCGACCGCGCAGCCGAGCATGATCTTTCTCAGTGCGTCAAGCCCGGAAACGTCCGCCGTCGGGTCTGCCTCGGCATAGCCGAGCTTCTGCGCATCCCGGAGCGCAGCACCGTAATCAAGGCTGCGGCGCTGCATGGCGTCGAGCATATAGTTCGTCGTGCCGTTGAGTATGCCGCCGAGGCTCTCTATTCTGTCACTGAGCACTGCGAGCGAGAGGTTATGCAGGAAAGGCACACCGCCGCCGCAGGCTGCACTGAACAAAAATGCCGCGCCGTGCTCCCTCGCGATCTCCGCAAGCTCTATGCCCCTGGCCGCGACGAGCGCCTTGTTCGAGGTAACGACATGCTTGCCGGCCTTGAGTGCCATAGCGCAATAGCTGAACGCGGGCTCTACCCCGCCCATGACCTCCGCGACCGCACCAACGGATGCGTCGGACACTATCGCGTTCATATCCGCGACCTTCCAAGGCTCGTTATCCTTGCCGGGTCTGACAAGCACAGGCCCCGGCTCAAGTCCCTTGCTGTGAGCAAGCATACCATAAACGCCCTGACCGACAGTACCGAATCCTAAAACTGCAACTTTCATTTTTATCCTCCATGTCCGTTTTTCGCAGACACATGTTTTTCTGACAGCGACAGTGTAGCACAAGTCGACAGGAAATAAGCCCCGGCGGCCTATGCCAATTACATAAACTTTTTTATCCATTGCGGCAAAATTCTATGCTCTTTTACCACGCCGCGTTTAACTATCGCCGCTTTTATATTATGTAAATCATGTTATGTAAATCTCATTGAATATCCACAGCGTCGGCAAAGCGCTTCCGCCGCCAGCCTTTGCGAGAAGCCATCGTATATCCTGCGCGCTCTTTCGGTTGACATAATATCAGGAAGCTCATCCTCAAACAGATTGCCAAGCGCTATGTCGCCCTCATGGTCAAGGCAGCACGGCACAACAGTTCCGTCGCACAGAACACCTATCTGATCCCGCAGGCCGCGGCAGAAGCGCTGCGCGCCTGTGTCCTCCGCACTCATGTCCGGCCAGTCGAAGCGCTCGCCCGGCTGGAGCAGCACGCGCTCCGCGATGTACCGGCTGCCGCGGCTGTCTCTCCACGGCTTCGGAAAGCGTGCTTCAAGCGCTGTTTCGATTTGCGGGTTCAGGCTGTCGAGCCCGTTTTTGTTCCAGAGGCGCAGCACGCACTGCTTCCCCGCTGCGGACATCTTCGCCGCGAAGTCCGCGCACAGCCTGACATAGCCGTCCGGTTCCTCGGCTCCGTTGCCCTCAAACGACTGGAGCGAAACATTCACCTTGTACACCGCAGGTGAGGAAACGAGCAGTTCACCGCGCCTGTCGAGCAGCGTTCCGTTCGTCGTGATTATGACGCGGAAGTCCTGCCGCGCGGCTATACCGAGTATTTCCTCAAGCTGCGGATGCAGCAGCGGCTCACCCATAAGGTGCAGATAGAGGTACTCCACATGTCCGCGCAGCTTCCGGGAGAGCGTTTCAAAGTCTTCAGGCGTCATAAAGCGCTTTTCGCGGCGCGTGCCTGGGCAGAAGCTGCACGAGAGATTGCAGACATTTGTAATTTCAAGATAGGCTTTTTTTCAGCATAGACTCACCTAAAAGCTCGCGCGTCCGTATCCGGCATGGCCGAACACGGACGCGGTGTTTATTTACCAACATTTATTATCTTGCGCATCGGTTCAGGCGCGATCTTTACGACCTTTCTGTCATATGTCAGCAGGCCGTTGAGTTCATCCTCAACGTCGCTCAGCTGCGTATACACTGCCGCCGAAAGCCCCCGCAGCTTTGCCGGGCCGATCTCCGTCTGATAAAGGTCCTCAAGCGCCGCCTCAAGCTGGAACGGCATCTCGAACTTCTTATATCCGAAGTATTTATTATTGTAGCAGTGCCCCGGCACCTGATGGCTGTACCCCGCCGAACTCGCTGAGCAGCACCGCGCGGCCTTTCTTATCGGGCTTGAAAGCGATACTTCTTGAAGTACACGTGCAGGCTCTGCACATTGCCGATGCCCTGATCGTGCCAGCCGGAGGCGTGGTCGATAACGCGGGTCTTGTCCATAGAGCGGACCAAGTCGTACATTTTTCTTGCGTCGAACTGACCCCAGCCCTCGTTGAAGATGACCCACATGCAGATACACGGACAGTTGTACAGATGGTTCACCAGTTCGCCGAGCTCCGACTTGAACTGTGCGCGCCCCTCGCTGTCGCTCCGGGCAAAGAGCGCATGCGTCGAGTCGTTCAGATGTATGCCCGTCACGAGCGGCGCGGATATTATGACGACCGGATTATAGCGCCGACCGCCGTTCGGCATATCCTGCCAGACGAGCATACCGAGCCTGTCACAATGGTAATGTACCATCGCAGCGGCTCGACCTTGATATGCTTGCGCAGCATATTGAAGCCCATCGGTGCTGATATCGTAGATAAGCGCCTCATCCGTCGGTGCGGTATAGAGTCCGTCAGGCCAATAGCCCCTGATCGAGCAGACCGTTCTGGAAGTACGGCTCGTTATTCAGAAACAGGCGCGGCACTCCGTTTTTATCCTTTGCGACGGCTATCTTGCGCATGGCAAAATAGCTGAACACCTCGTCCTCGCCGCAGCTTACGCTGAAGCCGTAGAGCTTCGGGTTCTCCGGGCACCAAGGTTCAAAGCCCGGTACAGGGATCTCCGCCGGGAGCGGATAGTCCTGCCCGCCAAAATGCGCATAAGCCTGCTCGTCGCCTCTTATGTCGGCCTCGACTGTGACCGTTGCCTTGTCAATATCCGGGGTGATGCGCAGCGAGCTCACATACGTCTCCGGTACGGCCTCGAGCCACACCGTCTGCCATATACCGCTCTGCGGAGTGTACCATATTCCGCCGCGCTTCGAGCTCTGCTTGCCGCGGGACTGGAAGCTTCTGTCGGTATCATCGGTCACTCTGACGGTGATCTGGGCATAGCCGTCCTCAACAGCGTCGGTGATATCCGCCTCGAAGGGCAGATAGCCGCCGGTGTGCCGCACGACCTGCGTGGAGTTCACCACACCGCCGCGCACTGATCCACCGCGCCGAAGTGCAGCAGCAGACGCGCTTACCGGAAAACCCGCCGGTATCTCGACTTCTCTGCAATACCACAGGTACTCCCTTGCTCCTCAGCGTCTTGCCGACTCCGGACAGCTCCCGTCTCCGGGGAGAACGGCACGGTTATTCGCCGTCATACTCAGCCGGTTCTCCTGCTGCTGTCCGTAAAGGCATAGAGCCACGGGCCGTTCAGGTTCAGCCAGCTGCGTCTCGCCATCTGCGGGCGCGGGTATTCGGGAAGCGGAGCGTTGATATCAACGCTGTCTGTCCAAGGGGTCTTCATCTCAGAACAGGCCGGGAAGCCGCCCATGCCGCCCTGAAGCTTGCTCATGGCCTTGTTGGTCTCATCGTCGGCAAGCTTGATAGCGCCGTTGACCGCCGCAAGGATCAGATCCTGAAGCATTTCGACATCGTCGCTGTCGACAACATCGGGGCTTATTTCTATGCTGTGAAGCTGGCGGGTCGATCATTGTCGCCTTTACTGCGCCGCCGCCTGCCGTGAACTCAAACTCTTTGGTCTCAAGCTCCTGCTGCATTTTCAGGAAATCCTGCTGCATCTTCTGAGCCTGTCTCATCATGTTCATCTGGTTGCCGCCGCCGGGATATCCGCCGCGAAATCCGCCTTTGCCATTTTTTATATCCTCCGTTTTTATTATTTACTGTTTATATGAATTTTACTTCCTTGAACTGCTTCAGTTCGTCCAGACTGCGCTGTGGGCGCGGCTCATCGTGCAGCTCTGAGAGCAGAGCGTGTATCTCTTTTCCCGCAAGGGCTGTCGCCGCCTCCGAGAACTTTGCGAGTTAACATCCTGCCTGTTAAAGCGCCCATAGAGAAATCCTGGCGACCTCTCCATGCGCAGTGTACCGTTTTCTATCTTCCCCTTACGGAAAGCGGGGCGCTGTCGTCCAGTCTCAGCTTTATATCCATCGGAAGCGCACCTGCCGCCTTTGCGCAGATATCCTTCCATGTTGGCCCCCTGCCGGTGCGTCCGCTTTGGGCAGAGACTTCCGGTTCGGCGAGGCTCGGGTTCGACTCTGCCGCCGCGCTGAACGAAGCTGTCCTCGGGCTGCTCCTCCCATGAACATCTCGAGGGGTCAAGGTCGTCCTCCTCCTGGATGGACGTCTCTTCTCCCGCTGCCGGGAGCTCCGGCTCATAACGCTCCGGTTCCTCTTCGGCGGGCGCAGGCGTCGGATGCTTGTCCTCCCGCACTGGGGTGAAGCTCCCGCTGCTAATTTGCAGTTCGAGCCGCGATATTCTCGCCCGAAGCTCCGCTATGCTCTCACCCATAGTGTTATCACACAGGGGAGACGAGCACAGCTCCGCAGTCGTCTTGGGGCTGGTGCTCTCGCGCATGGACGCGGTGTACTTCTGCACGGTCTCCATCGCGCAGATTATCTCCTCGGTCGTCATGCCGGCCCGGAGAGCTCACCGAGCGTCGTCGTATCGTCATAGCCGCCTGAGATTGCAAGGCTGCGCGCGCCTTTGGGGGCGACGTGCGTCATAAGCGTTCGCGCGCAGACCGGACAGCTCCGTCAGGAGCGTAGCCGGGTCCTTGCCGTCCATCCACATGGAGTTGAAGTCCCGCAGCGTCTTGTCTGTATCATGATCCAATATGCTGCTCATAAGCTGCGCCGTGCGCCGGTTGCCGGCAAGCCCCATCGCGCTGTAAACAGCTTCAAGGTCTATCGTCGCGCTGGCCGAGCACTGGTCGAGCAGACTCAGCGACACCGCCGTCGGCAAGCCGGGCGATAAGCTCCGCCGCCTCATGGCTGAGCTTGAAGTTTTCCTGCTTTGCGATGTATTCGAGGTATTCGGCAATGTCGGGAGTGTCGATGCGCCGAAAGCTGTGCCGCTGGCAGCGCGAAAGTATCGTCGCCGGGACCTTCTGCAGCTCCGTCGTCGCAAGGATGAACATCAGATGCCCAGGGGCTTTCCTCGAGAATTTTTCAGCAGCGCATTGAACGCCGAGGCCGACAGCATATGGACTTCGTCGATAATACTCTCTTGCGCACAGAGGCCGGGGGTGAACACCGCTTCCTCCCTGAGCGCGCACATTGTCAACGCCGTTGTTGGACGCCGCGTCCAGCTCCACAACATCGAGCACAGAGCCGTCGCTTATCCCGCGGCAGGCGGGCACACTCACGCAGGGATTGCCGTCCACCGGATGCTCGCAGTTGACAGCCTTGGCGAGGATCCTTGCGCAGGTCGTCTTGCCGGTGCCGCGCGTGCCGATGAAGAGATAGGCATGGGAAAGCCTGCCCGTCCTGACCTGATTTTTCAGCGTCTCGGTAATATGCTGCTGACCGACGACCTGATCGAAGGTCTGCGGACGCCACTTGCGATACAGAGCCTGATACATGCTCCCCCACCTCTCCGGCACATAATGCAGTTATGGCTCTTGACAAGACTGCACACCCGACATCGAACAATGAACTATGTCCGTTACCCCGGCAGCCGGCTCGGACCCGCAAACTCGCGGCACACGAAAAGCACCGCTTAATGCTGCTCGGTTCCCCGCCTGACATGGTTCGCGGGTTTCCGTTGCGCGAGACCGGATCGTCAACGCTGCTTACCGGAGTCAGACGACACAGAACATATCCTCAATCGGGAATTCGCCCCTGCTGCAGCGGATTGCAGGTCACAGGGCACCGCTGGCTCCCCGACTAGTGCAGCCTTGTCAAAAGCCACGGTCATACTATACTACAAAACTGAAATTTAATCAATCAAAATTTTTCCTTTACAAACGAAAAAAATGTGTTATAATGTATAAGCTGTCAGTTGAGAGCTGATTATGCAATTTAATATGGGGGCGTAGCTCAGTTGGGAGAGCGTACGGTTCGCATCCGTAAGGTCAAGGGTTCGAATCCCTCCGTCTCCACCATTACAATCTAATCCGAACATTTTTGTAACGCTTGACGTGTTCGGGTTAGTCGTTCAGATTGAACGCTAAAGAAATAACCCCGCTTTCCGGTAAGGGAAGGCGGGGTTATTCTCTTTTCCTGCTCATAGCTGCGCGAATAGCAAGCGCCGCCATGCAGTAATTTGTTATTGCTTCGTTCTTTTGCCTGTAAAGCTCCGACAGGCTCAGCCCATACATTGCTTGCAGTTTTGCCCGATGTCCCGCATAGCGGCAACGCCGATCTATGAAGAACTGCCGCAATATTTCTTGTTCCTGCTGCGGCAACGTATTCAAAGCGGCTGCGATAAATGCGGCGCGTTGCCGTTCCGCCGCGTCCGTGCTTTCTTCCAGCACTCTAAAGCCTTCAAGCTCTGCTATTGCCGCTTCCCGCATTTTCTCAAAGTCCATTTTCAAGCCCTCGCAATTCCTCCGCCGCCCGCTCGATCCACTCTTCCCAATTTTCCGCCGCTATAACAACATTTAACGGCGTGGGTGAATGTCCGAAAACGTCCTGCGGATCGTCCGGAAAGTGCGCATAATGCAGCGCTTTCAATGTTTCGTCCCGCCGAAGCTTCAACATTGCGGCGTTTTCAATTCGTGCAACCTCGTTTTCATCTTTGAAGCGCCCGCCGGAAGCAAGCGCCCGTTTCGTGTAATCGTCAAAATATAACCGCCGGATCACAAACGCTTCCCGCTCCGGCAGACGATCGACCGCCGCGCGGACAATTTCGCATAGCTCTTTTTTCTCTATGCGTTCGTCGAACTCTTCCGCGCTTTCGCCCTCTATCAAGTCGCCCGCTTCCGTCCCGCTCCCGTCCTTGTCGTTCTCAATAATTGCATTGAGAGAGGAACACGGCTGCGGAAATATGCGCTTGTCGCCCTCTCGGACGTTGCCGAACATGGCGTATACCTGTTGTTTGTATTTGAAGTTTATGTAGCTTGTAAGTGCAAATCCCTTTTCCGGATCGAAGGCGTTTACAGCTTCAACCAGCGCCAAATATCCGCATTGCATGAAATCATCAAGATCAACAAACGCGTTTTGCTCAATGATTGAACGGTATTTCACCGCCAAGTAGTAAATATGCCGCCTGTTCTGCGCCCAAAGCAGCGCAAAGGCCTCTTTATTGCCCGCCTTCGCCCGCGCTGCTAATTCCTCATTGCACCATAGCTTTCCCATAAGCTCATACGCTCGCCGCGTCCGGCTCTGTAACTTCTATATTTTGATCGTTCGACAGCTTGCAATAAAGGCTAATATCATCGGTATAGCCTTCGTAGTTGTCTATGCGTTTAATGTCGTAGAACTTGCCGCCGTACTCCACCAGCATTTCCGTTGTTACGTCGGTTCTATGATTGACCGTGAAAACAACCTCTTCCGCCGCGTTCACCATTGCGGAAGCGTAGAACTCGCTTCCGGACAACTGCCGATAGTAAGCCCACAACCTCCCGCCATGGATCGGTCGCCATTCTTCCGTGTTGAACCCGTGTTCGTTTGTCGTGCTTGTAAAAGCAATAATGCGGATTTTCTTATCTTTCAGCTTCATTCCTGCCGCTCCCTCCGTTATAGCGTCCGTATATATTCTTCGTATTTCTCCGTTAAACCTACATAAGCGTCAAGCAGGCTTGCCATGCCGTCTATGCGCTGCTTTGCGGCTTGATTTTTGACCGGAACAATATTGCCGTTTACGTCGGTTTTAACGCCTGTGTTTGTCAAACACCATTTCAAGATCGGGTGATTGTTATAAACAATCCGCTTTGCCTGCAAGTCTGCACCCATGTTCTGCATAGGAAGTGAAAGCGTTTTTTGCGCCCTGTATGCAAGGGATCATATTAAACCCGCTCGCCTTCATTTCCTCAACCCAATAGCGGGCGCTCCATGCGTCATAGTAAACCCAAGCGGGAACAATCTTGTATTCCGCCGCCATTTCCAAAAACCACGCCGTTACGTCCTTGTAATTGATCGTGTTTCCGGCGCAAGTGCGCAATAGTCCGCGATCCCGCCACTTGTCATAGGGTATCTTTTCTTCCGCCACGCGGCGCTCTAACGTTTCTTCCGGTATCCAGTACATTTGCGTAACACACCGTTTCCCCGTGTCCTTGTCGATCATCAAGAGCGTTGCACACGTCAAATCAAGCGTTTTCGACAGGTCAGCGCCGCCGATCGCAAACTTGTTCTTGAAGCGGGCAAGATCGAACGTTTCCGCGTTGTCTATGTCCTCATAGGTCAGCCACGCCGTGCTTAACGTATCCTTGATATTGAAATCTTTTACCAGCAGGCCGCGCAATTCGTTAGGGTTATTTTGTGCGCGGGCAACCTTTGTTTGAAGATCATCTATTTTCTTGATCGTGCCTAACGCGGGGTTTGCCTTCTGCCATGCCTCCGGCTGCGTCCATTCCTCGCGGCTGTCAAGCTCATAGAGGATTGGAAGAAACGTATCATCTTTGAAAACGCCGTCAACGATATTGCAGGCCGTCGCATACATTTCATCAAAGATGTTTTCGCGGATCGTTCCCGCCGTCGTTATCATAATCAAGAGCGGCTGGCGGCGGGCGCTCTGCGATTGCTTCATAACCTCGTATAAATTGCGGTCTTTAATGCCGTGCAATTCGTCGATCACAACGCAATGAGAATTTAGGCCGTCCATGCTGCCGCTGTCCTTGCTCAACGCCTCCATTTTTGAAAACGTGTTTGCAAAGTATAGATCGCCCTTGCGCTTGCGTACAAGCTCGCGCAACTGTGGGCTTTGCTTAATCATGTTATAGGCCTCTTCAAAGATAAGCCGCGCTTGATCTCGCTTTGTGGCAACGCAATAGATTTCCGCGCCCGCTTCACGGTCGGCGATCATCATATAAAGCGCAATGCCCGCCAGCATGGTACTTTTGCCGTTCTTTCGGGCAACGTAGAACATTGCTTCGCGGTACTGCCGCAAGCCCGTTTCTCTATCGACGAACCCGAACAGCGCGGATATGAAAGCCTTTTGGAACAATTCAAGCGTTACAGGCTTGCCCGCCCACTCGCCCTTTGAATGCTTGCAGAAGCGTTCTATAAACTCAATCGGGCGCAAGGCCTTCTTTTCGTCAAAGATATACCGTGCGCCCGCTTCCGGCGCTTCGATCCGCCGCGCCAGCTCTTCATAAACCTTCCGAACCCTGCGCGAAACAACGCATTTACCGCCTTCAATCTCCCTCAATATTCAAGAATGTAATTCAAAGGTTTATCCCTGCTTTGTGATGAAGTCCAGCACTTCATTTTTCTTCTTGCTGTCAACCTCCGGCGGCGGTAATAGGTCGGTAAGCTGCTTATAAAGAAGGCTGTAACGCTGGATCGTCGTATTATAAGACTTCAAAGCAGGGGGCTTTCCCGCAAGAACTCTTGTTTACCCTGCTTGAAGTGGTCAACTGTGCCGTTTTCCTTGATCTTTTCGCGCAAATCTGCAAGGGTTTCCGCCACGAAAGATATTTCAACAATGAGCTTTTCGGCTATGTCTTTGCGATCCGCCGGAACAAGTTTCAATATCTTTTTAAGTTTGCGCACGTCCTTCAATCTCTCATTATCTCTATCGTTTGTCATGGCAAATCACCCCGTTTCAATACTACCCGTTCGGGCTTTTGCCCTCCCCTCATATGTGCGCCCGTGGAGAGGAAAAGACAGGTTGCCCCCTGATGGTGCGTTTTCCCCCTCTAAAAAATTTTAGTGGGGGGTATTTCGTCGCTGCGTCGTGAAGCGTCGTACTTCTCGAACCATTCCGCCGCCAGCTTTTCATTTAGCTTCCGGTTGTGCGCTCTGCTTTCGTCGCTCTGAATGCGTCGTATGCACTCTTCAAGCGTTGTCGGCATTAGAACAACCTCCGCCCGCAATTCGTCGGCAATGGCTTTCATTTCCCGTGTGTCTGCGATCGTCGTTATCACGAAGGCGCGTTCCCATCTGCCGCGCCGCGCCTGTATGATCTGATATAGTAATTCCCGAACTTCCAGCGCAACGGACAGGATCGGCGCATGGTTCAAATGCACGTTGCCCGTTTCACCGTTCAGCGCTGCGCACAGATAATCAAGATCAACAACTAAATCGTTGCCGCTTTTATGCTGCGCAACGTATGTTGTTTTCCCGCTCGCCGGACTTCCGCACACAAGAAATACATTCGCTTGCTTTATTACGTTGCCTTCATCATCGAAGGCAATACCATTCAGCCGCGCCGCCTGCCCCCGCGCCTTCATATCCTGCGAATGCTCTTCCGCGTGGCACTTTTCACAAACGGCTTTCAGATTGTCCCAATTCAACGTTATATCCGGATCGTTGACGTTCCACGGCTTGATATAGCGAATATGGTGGACTACGGAAGCCGCCCCACCCGCAACGTTCGCAAATATAGTGCTGGCTTTGCAAATAAGCCTCGCGCGTCTTGCGCCACTCCTTGCTGTCATAGAACGGCCTCGCGTAGTCCTTCGCCATACCCTTAACCCCTTTCCGCTTTCAGTTGAAGCGTTTTCAAAAGGCTGTCAATAGTCCGCTGTATCTTGTCAGCGTCTACCCGCTCCGCATTATACCAAAGCGTAAGAATGAACTTTCCCGCCGTATCTGCTAACGGTTCGGTTTTCTGTGCCTCCGCTGGAATGCCCGTGCAAAGCTCGATATAGTCCGGAATAGCCGCAAGCAATCCCGTTATAATATCGTCGTTGTCGGTGTTATCCAGCCGTAACGCTTCGCGGGCTTGCTCTAACGTAAGCATTGCACCCGCTCCCGATTAAGTCGCCGAACGTGTCAGCTTGATAAAGGCCTCTTCCACAATGGGCTTGCAATCGGCAACCGCCATAGCACGGTAATCAATGCGCCCGCTCTTGAAGCTGCTTTCTCGGGAAGCCTCGATCGTGATACCCTCCGGCAGATTGTAGCCCATGTAGTTGAAGTTACCAAACAGGATAGTTTCCGCCGGGAGGTAATCATCAACAACGACAGGGAAGCCAAGAATTTTTCCGATCCCCTCGGCCTTCGGATCAGCAATGAAGATCGGTCGCCCGTTGCTGTCCACCATGCTGTAAAACAGGTTGTACAGCGCGGCGTTGTTCATTGCCCAGCAAGCGCCGGAAGCGTACCCGCGTTTCAGCGCGGCAACGACCTTCACAACGTCGGCATATTTCAGCCCGTTTGTTTTGTGGAAGGTAAAGGCGTTTGTATCGCCCCAAGTAATGCCGTTCAGAACGCCCGTACCCTGCGAAGAACCCGTACCGTTTACAAGGCCGTCCGCAATGCAGGCCATCACGCAATTAGTAAGCTCTTCCACAAGGTAGCTTTCAAATGCGGCAATGCTCATGCTCTGCACTTTGACGCTGATAGAAAGCACCTTCATAATTTCGTAGCCGTCGAAAGAAACGGTTGCGACGCTGGGCGCTGCGCTGTCAACCGCTGCGCCCTCGGTGTGCCAGCTTGCAGCGGCGGCGGGAGTACCGACGGGGATAGCGATTTTAGAAGGCACATTGAAGGAACGGCAAACGCTCATAATGCCGCCCATCGTGCGGGCTTTGCTGATAACCTCGTTCAGCGTCTGCGTGGGGAGAACCGCCGCAACGTTGCCGGAAGTGCCGTAAGCGTCTGCCCGCTGCTCGGTCATGGCGCGATTGAAGGCCGCTTCCTCAAAGCTGTTCAGCTTGCGCCCCAGCAGGCGTTTCATAAACGCGCTGCGGTATTCGGCGCTGTTGAATACGTCGCCTTCGGTAGCCTCATAGCTTGCGCGGCGCTCGAAGGTCATACCCGCGCCCGCCACGGGGTTAAAACTGTTCTGCTGCCCGCCTGCGGCGCGGCTCTGTACATTCTGCTTCGCCTGCGAAAGTCCTTCAAGCTCAATATTGAGCGCGTCCACGTCGGCGGTTGCGTCGGTGGCAACAATGTTCTTGATCTCTGCCGCTCTGCGCTCGATTTCCTCCAGCGTAGAAGTGCGGTAATGGTTGAAAGCCTCTGCAATAGTCTTGAATTTCATTTTGTATTCCTCCGTTTGATTGAAATAATGGCGTTTGCCGTTTCTGTGATCTGCTTTGCGAAGGCAAGATTTTCACTTCGCGCCGCTTTGGGGTTGTTGCTACCCTCGTAGCCGGAAGCAATTTTCTTCTGCTCCCGCTCCAAGATGTCAATTTGTCTGTAAAGCACTTCTGTAAGCGATTTACGCCGCTTGTCCTGTGCGGCCTCCGCCGCCTCGGTCTGCTCCCGCTCCGGCTCGGCGGGCTTTTCGATATGGATTTCAATTTCTGTTGTATTCCCGTCCTGCTTGACAATGGCGGGCTTTACAACAATGCCGTTTTCGTCTGCCATAGCGTTATACCTCTTTCAGCAGAATTGAATTTGCCTTGATAATGGCTTTCGCCCTCTCCGCCGCCGTAGAAGTCCATGCGTTAATAGCGGATCGCGCTTCAACGCTGGTCTGCGGATAAGAGGGGAACGGAACGACGCTGATTTCATACACTTTTTCAATCTTTGTGATCGTGCGCGTGTTTGTCGCCGTGTCGTAACTGTCGCCGCCCTCCGGCACTTTGAAGGCGAAGGACATTCCGGAAAGATCGCCGCGCTGTACTGCCGTATAAACGCTTCGCGCTTCCTCGGTGTCCGGTAATTCTGCAACCATGCTTAACCCTGCCGCGTCAAGCGTCAGTTGCATTGTTTTGGGCGTTCTCGCAAGCGGTACTTTGTTCAAGTCGTGATTGTAGAACAATCTCGCGTCGGACAAGTCCGCATGATCCAGCGCCCCCGCTCGGATAATTTCAATAAACGTGCCTGCCGGATCGTTTATCGTGGTGGGCTGGTCGTAAACAATCGGCCTACCCTCTAATTTAAGAACCTTCGCCGCGCCTGCCGCCGCCGCGTCCGCTCTTATTTCGCATACTCTAATTTCCTTCATGCCTGCGTTCCTCCGTTCTCTCCGTTTTTGCCGTCCGCTCCCGCTCCGGTATCACCGTTCAGCGCTGCGGGCGCTTTTGCCTTTGCAAGCTGGTATTCCTCCGCCTTGTCCGCGTCAACGTAATTCAGCGATTGAATGCGGCGATCTCCGCCGGAAACGCTCGGAAGGTTCAGAATTTCCAATGCTTGATTGACCGTAAGCAAGCCCATAGGCATAATTTCACGGATCAAGTTTACTTTCGTCGCGTTGCTGGTGAATTGAAGTCGCCCGCTCTCGAACAGAATAGAATTGCCGAAGGCTCTTTCCCGATCGTTGAACAGCTTGCGCGTAAATTCAAGGCTTAATTGCAGCGCCAGCGGTTCAATGACGCTTTCATAGAACGCCGCCCATTGGTTTTCGTCGTAGCTGCTGTTTACGATCGCTTCCGAAACGCCTAAATAGTCGTAAATCTTCGTTTTCACGGCCTGCATTTGCTTTTCGTCGATCGCATACGGCTTGTTGTCGATCGGGATATACTCGGCGGCGCTGTCAAGAACGGCAATGCCGCCGTTGTTGTTGATGTTCAAATAGTCCTGTATGAAGTTTTCGCGCATTTCCTTCAAGATGTCGGCATTCGCAAGCTGTGTGCGTTTCAGAATGCCGCGAATGCTCGCGCCTGTCTTGATCGCGGAAACAATGCCTTCATTCTGCGCGTGGGCAAGCTGCAACGCGGGGGAAAGCGCGTCGTTAGGATCGCCTAAAATATCGTTCCCGTTGAAATTGCGGCGAAGGTGGACAATATCCGCATACGGTAAAATGACTTCACGCCCGCCGGAAAAGATGAAGCGCACATATAGCGCCCCGCCCGTGTCGCTCAAAAACTCCGCATGAACCGGATTGAGCGGGAACACGGCGACGCATTGCCCGCGTTCGTCCTTCTGAATGTACGCAAAAGCGTTGTTGTACAGAAAATAGTGGGTAAACAGCTTGTACAGCATATCGAAGGCGGACATATACGGGTTTGGCTCAACCTGTAACAGACGGTTTAACTTGCAATCGCCCGTTACCTGTTCATGATCCCGATACTTGATAATGTGCGATCCTTTCAGCTTTGCAGCATTGCGGGCGATCGCGTCAACGGCGCTTCTGAAAATGTCGTTGCTGTATGCGTTACCGCTCCATGCTGAAAAGGCATTCCCGCCGCCGATGATCTCCGCGCGGCTTGTTCCCCGTGCTGGAGGCTTTACCCTCCCAAATATGCGTTGAAAGATATTCACGTGTCTTTGTCCTCCTTCCGGCGCTCCGCTGCTTTCTCTTCCTCTTCGTTCCTCCGTTCCTGCTGACAATCGCAACTTTCCGAAGGATCAAGGGCGCAACCGCAATGCGGGCATACTCTGAAATACATTTTCGTTTCTCCTTTCTGTCTGCTTTTTCTCCCACCCCTCCGCCCCTCCCGCTGGGAGGGGGACAGGCTCAAAGGAATTGAACACGCCTGCGGGCGGGCTGCTGTCTGCGTGTCTATGTGCTTCCTCTGATGATTTTTTGTTATCCCCGCCGCCGTCCTGCTTCTATCACTCCGGCAACTCACCGTAAAGAGGCTTTCGCGGCATATCCTCGCGCCGCGTTGCGCCGCTCCGGTATTCCACGTTCCTCTTGACGGCTCGCCGCCTTCGTGATCTATCTAAAGCAGGCGACGGGGAATTAAACAAAAAATCATCTTCAAAGAAAGTGTTGGTTATCGAACCTTACTTATTTACAAGGCCTTCAAAGCTGATCCGCGATCAGCATTTTAGAGGCCGTTTCCGGTTATTCGGTGGCGGTGCTTCCGCCGCGTCCTCGTTACGAACGTACTTGAAGCACATATAGCCGTAACGGTTCGTTTTTGCTTCTACAAGCCTGTAACCCTTCGGCGCTCGCGGCGGCTTGCTCTCGGAATACTCCCGCTTTGCTTCCGTCGCCGCTTCCTTCTCCGGCTGGCACAAATTCCGCGTACCCTTGTAATGGTGGCGCGTCCCTCTCTCCGGTGTCCAATGGTCGAAAAGGTAATTTGCAAGGCCTGTATAATCCCGCCCGTGATCCACGCCGTTGTAGTAGTTGTGTTCCCGCAAGTGTTCAATACGAATGATCGTTCCGCCGTCCCACTTCTCCCGTATCTGCTCTTCGGTCAGCCCGTTAGATACCATGTGAAAGTGAATGCGGCTCGTTGTCTTGCCTCTGCCGGGGTAAAGCGCTATTTGCGCGTCCGGATTTAACCGCCGCAACCGCCGCCAAAACGGATTTATGATCCCGTCCGCCTCGGCGAAAGTATGTACTTCGTGTTCGTTGTCCAACGTGATCGTGGTATAGAGGGAAGCGGGGAAAACGTCGCGTTGAACATTCGCGCATGATTTCGACGGGCTAACCGCTGCTTGAAGTCCTCGTATTCCTCCGCGCTGCTGAACCGTGGGCGCGGCTCTGCCTTCTTTACGTCCTTTGTCCGATCCGGCAAGGTGTACACCTCCTGTTCACATACGCTACCCGCGAAAAATCCTTCTTTTTGCTCGCATTTTTGGCCTCCTGCCTTGACAAAAAAGGCCGTACAACTGCTATAATTTATTTGTAGTGAATAGCTGTTGTTGTACAGCCCTAACGTTCATCGGTTGCCCGCCGATGGGCGTTATTTTTTTGTCCTCTTTTTTCATAATGCTAATGCCTCCAGCAATTCCGCTATGTATGGATCGCGGCGGCGCTCCGGTGAAAGCGTCCGGACGGCCTCGCGGCATTCCTCGCGCAACTCGTAACGATCTTCAAGGCGATAGGAAGAAGCCGGATCGCGAAGGGGGAAATATGCTTCATAGCTCACAAGATCGGCTTTCCGGCATTTCTCACCGTAATATTTGCGTAGTCGAAGAAACTTCTTTTTGACCGCTCCGCAAGCTATCGCGTCAAAGCAAACGCCCGCTGCGATCCCTCTTTCTAAAGCCTCTTCTGCAACCTCAACAACGGTTTCATATGCGATCGCTATAACGTCGTCCATTTCGCACCATACGTCTTTGCATTGAAGAACGCCGCACATTTTCAGCGCCGTATATTTTGCAGGCTCTAACGCTTTCAATATTGCGCCGTCCCGCTCCGCTCTTGTTGAAAAAGGCTTAACGCGCGGTTTATGCTCTGCCGCCGCCTCCGCATAGTGCTTGAAAAGCTGTTCCGGCGTAACCTCCAGCGCGTCCGCGATCATCTGCGCCGTTGTGTCCGTTACGCTCTTCATCTGCTGTTTCGGTACAATGCCGCCCGCCGCCCATGTTTCATATGCTGCTATCGAATAACGGCTTACGCCGGAAAGCTCCGCCAACTTCGTAACAGTCCAGCCGCGCCGCCTGCGCTCCTGCTCAATCGTGTTCGGGAAACTCTGACACTTGAAGTTATATTTTTCTGCTTCCTGTCATACCGCGCCGCCCTCCAACGAAAGGACTTTGCAAATGATATGCGCCTTGAATGCCTTGCCCTTGTATGCGTCAAGGTATGTCGCATAATTCGCCCGTGCGATCTCCGTAATGATCCCGCGCGGCAACGGAAGGGCGGCAAAGTCTAACGCAAATTCGTAATAATCCAGCTTCCGGCGGTTCTGCTCCCGATCCTCTACGCCCATTTGGAAGCTCTCTTCTTCCATGCTCCGGTATTCCTTCTCGATCGCGGCTATCTGTATCGGGCTTGATCCCCATACCTCCGTTTCGTAACCCTCATACGGGGAACGACCGCCGCCGCGCTTCTTTTTCCGCTTGCTCATTGTTTACGCTCCTTTCGCCTCTGACGGCCTGCCGTATGAAGTTTCTTTCGGCAAGCAGCCGTATTTCTTCTTGTGCCATGCCTCGAACTTCGCTTGATTGTCCGGATCATCGAAGAAACTTCCGATCGCTTCAAACAAGCCCCGACAATGCGCCGCCATGACGGGCGCGGGCATTGTGTCAAGCTGTACCGTTATCCCGCTCATGTGTTAGGCCTCCTTTACTTGTTGTGCGCACACAACATAGTTGCTAAAAAAAATATTGTCGATCGGCTCTTGAAGAGCGCGGGCAATTTGAAACATGACAACGTTTGAAATTCTTGTTTGCTTCCCACTCTCAATCGCCGAAAGATACGGCCTGCAAATGTTAGCCCGCTCCGCAAGCTGCGCTTGTGTCATTCCTCTTTTCTTGCGGTACTCTTTTACCTTGTTTAACACGCCGTCCACCTCCTATATGTAAAGCATACACAACAAAACCTATTTTGTCAAGCGCACACAACAAAATTATTTTGTAAATTTTCTGTGCTTGTCTTGATTTATTGTAGTGTGTAGTTTACAATATGATAAAGGCGGTGTTGTGTATGGATAACAATGCATTAGGTAAGGCAATACGGAAAGCACGTGGTGATCTTTCGCTTCGTGATTACGCTAAAAAAATCGGAATAAGTCATACGCATTTGGACAGTATCGAAAAAGGCTATGATCCGCGCACGGGTAAGCCCGTGACAATTAGCCTTGATACGTTTGTCAAGCTGTCTGACGCTACCGGAATACCGCTTGAAGAATTGCTTTTCATGTTAAAGTACAACCTTAACGACCTTGAAGCGATCGAAGAAAAACCCGCCACAAGTAGAACGCCAATAGAAAGTATGCTTTTAAGATATTTTTCAAATGACGCTTCGCAATTTGGAAAACATCTGCAAGCTAAAATCCAAGAGCAAGTGAACAGCGAAAGCAATTCTTCTCTTTTACTTGAACAGATGAACGAATTGTTTAACAATGTTTCCAAATTGTCCGAAACTGAACAAAAGGCTTTTTATACCGGACTTGTAAAAGGGATAGAGCGTTGGGAAAATGAACAGAAGGGGGAATAATAATGCCGGAAGCATTAAACGCGGTCATATACGCCCGCTATTCCTCCGATCGTCAGACAGAACAAAGCATAGAAGGACAATTACGGGAATGTTACGCATTTGCGAAAGCGAATGATATAGCCGTAATTGATACCTATATCGACCGCGCTATCAGCGGAAAGACGGACAATCGCCCCGCCTTTCAAAAGATGATAGAGGACAGCGCAAAGCGTCAGTTTCAAGCCGTCATTGTGTACCGCCTCGACCGCTTCACCCGCAACCGCTACGACAGCGCAATTTATAAAGCCCGCTTGAAGAAAAACGGCGTGAAGGTTCTTTCCGCTATGGAGAACTTGAACGGATCGCCGGAAAGTATCATCATGGAAAGCCTGCTTGAAGGCATGGCGGAATATTACAGCGTTGAATTGTCGCAGAAGATCACGCGCGGCATGAGAGAAAACGCCTTAAAGGGTAAGGCGCTGGGCGGTCAGCGCGTATTAGGGTACAAGGTTAATTCCGATTGCTATTTTGAGATTGACGAAACAACCGCGCCCGTTGTCGTTGATATTTTCAAGCTGTACAGCAGCGGCAAGACGGTAAAAGAAATATGCGACATTCTCAACGCTCGCGGCGTGAAAACGGCTCGCGGCGGCGCGTTCAATAAAAATAGCCTGCATACTATCTTGACGAACAAGAAGTACATAGGCATTTACAAAACAAAAGTATGGGGAGATCGTTGGCGGCATTCCGGCGATCATCGACAAAGAATTATTTGAAATGGTGTCGTTGCGTATGGAGCAAAACAAAAAGCCCCCGCAAGAGCGAAGGCAGAAATAAACTATTTGCTTTCAACAAAGCTGTTTTGCGGTAAATGCCGCTCCGCTATGGTGGGAGAAAGCGGCACAAGCAAGACGGGCAAGAAGTATTATTACTATGCCTGCGTCAAGAAGAAGCGTGAAAAGGCCTGCGACAAAAAGCAACGTGAAAAAAGACTGGATCGAAGATTTAGTGATCCAGCGTACCGTTACGGACATTCTGAAAGACGATGTTATAGATAAGATCGCGGATCGACTTGTTGAATTGCAGAAGGCGGAAGCCGCCGAAAGCGGGACAATGCTTTTATTTGGAAAACTCCCTTGCTGAAATTCAAGTTTCTATCAAAAACATTATGACCGCGATTGAAAAGGGGATCATAACCGAAAGCACGAAAACCCGCTTGACCGAATTAGAGGACGAAAAGCGCAACGTTGAAATAGAGATCGCAAAAGAAAGCATTGCGCGGCGGATCATCAGCAGGGAACAAATTATTTATTGGATTTCCAGTTTTAAGGACGGCAACATAACAAGCGAAAAATACCGCCAGCAGCTTATTGATACCTTTGTTCACGCCGTTTTCGTCTATGATGATAAGATTGTCATAACCTACAATTACAGCGGTGAAAACAATACCGCTACTATTTCGGATTTGGACTTATCAAGTCCACCATGAAAAGAAGTTCCTGCCATCGGCAGGGGACTTCTTTTCATATTGAAAGAAATGGGGATTCGAACCCGAGGGCTCTTAGAAACGCGATGCCGGGGGAAAAAGCGCCATGCCGCTGCCGCAGATAAAGGCATGGCACTTTTTCCGCAGCCGCAGCTTTTGCAAGACTATGCGAATGCAGGCTTGCAAAAGCTAAATGCGGCAAGGTGGATTCGTTTCAACCCGAGGTGGCCTGCCGCGCACGGCAGGTCGAATCCCTCCTCGTAGGCATTTTCTTTCTGCTGTTCAATTCCGCCTGCAATTGTGGTACAATGAGTAAAAACAAATTGAGCGTCGGAGATTTTCTATGAATAAGATAAAAGATATCCTGCAAAAAAGAAAAACAACAGAAGACCATATCAGGCAGCTCCAGCAAGTGGGAAAACAAGGTATCCGCTACACCGCCATGATGCCCGATATCCCCTTTCTGGTATTAGGGCTGCTGAGTGACATCGGCTGGATAATGCATCTCACGGCAGGCATTATTTATTTTTGCAGAAACGGCTTTTACCATGTACTGGACTATTTTGCTCTTGCTGCATTGGCTGCCGTCATGTTCGGCGTTGCCTATATTATTTATCTGAACAAGATACACGAAAAAGAAATTGCCACAAACGCCAAAAGGATCTCGGTTTCGGCATGACTGTGTATTCCGGGCGGCAGGTGCTGTTATCGGAATATCCCAAATCGTGATGTATGCAGGTGTTTCACTGGAGCTTGTGTGGATAGTGATCGGCGGATCGCTGAATTTCGCCGCGGGACTGCCGATTTACCTCTCGTTTAAAAAAGGAATTTTTTTTATGGAGTAAAATAACTGATGCTCCGTTTATAAGATACATATAAGCCCACCGTAATTTCTCATTGATTACGGTGGGCTTTTCCTTGCGCAGGACCGTATCTGATGATATAATAAAAATCAATAGGGGTGATAAATCCGATGTTTCATTCTTTCAAAACTCAGGGAAGAGCGCCGAGCCTGCGGTGGTTCAGCGTTCATAGAAATACAGTTCTGCGATATTCCGCTCAAAACACCCGCGAAAAAATCTGGCGGCGGGCGGACATATTCAGCACTGGAGGAATGATTCTTTTATATGTCCATGCTGACGATATTGACGCTTTCTATCAGGAATACAGCCGCATTTTTTTGACTGCGGCACAACAACATGAAGACCGGGGTGTTCGATCTATACGGCATCAATTATTATGCTCCAGCTTTGATCGATCCTATTTCAGAAAAACTCAACAAAGAGAAACCGGAGGAGTATGAAGCGCTGGCTGCGTGGCTGAGCCAAGCAAAAGAGCATAACGGGTTTTACATATTTGGGATATAGTAAAATGAAAATTTTTCATATCAAAGTATTGGCAGATCAACATACTTGTTTTATTATCTTGGAATGCATGGCATTATCGGAATAAGTTTCATGTGTATTCAGACTTAAAAGAAGGCAGAATCGATATCATATCTCTTGCATACGGTTTTGGGCGCTGTGGCCTTGGCTGCATTTTTACTGTTCAGGATGAGAAATGTGATGCAGTATGTGATTATTGGCAGCGGCTATGCAGTGACGCATACGGCAACTGGGAAAACTGTGTGCCAGGTTTGTCTTGATAAGCCTTTCCTACTGTATCGTGGTAACTCTTGTTGTGGCGGTCGGAAGTACGCAGCAGTTTATTCTGCTTTCCAACGACACAATAGATGTCGATCTGATTCTGAGCATAAGCGGTCTGGCAACACTGTGCAATAAAATCAACAAAGAAAAAACGCAGGTGCTGCTCCCATATAATCAAAAAGACCGCCAGCATTCTGAAAAATGAAAAACTGTATAAGAGTTTAACCAGGCTGAAATTTGTGTAAGAGGAATACTATCTCTGATGCGCATAAAAGGCTCGGCGCCGCAGACTAAATGTATCTTTACCATCAAGGAGCGGGATCTTCTATGATAGAACAGCATACGATAAGGCTGCTGCGAGAGTGTGACGCCGGTATCAAGATGGGCGTAGGGTCGATAGACGAAGTCCTCGGTCAGGTGCGCGGCGGCGAGCTCAGGCAGTGCCTGATAAAATGCAGGAACGAGCATGAAAAGCTCGCCGGTGAAATTCAGACGCTGCTGGCAAAATACCATGACAAGGGCAAGGGGAAAGCGAGCCCGGTCGCAAAGGGCATGTCATGGATAAAGACCAACGCAAAAATGGGCATGGACGACTCCGACCAGACTGTAGCAAACCTGATGACGGACGGCTGCAATATGGGTGTCAAGTCCCTGAATATGTATCTGAACCAGTACAAGGCCGCGGACGAGGTCTCAAAGGACATCACAAAACGGCTCATCAACCTCGAACAAAAGCTCACCGAAGATATACGGAAGTTTCTGTAAACGCACAGACACCCTGCTGGGATCAGGCAGGGGTGTCTGTGCGTTTTTAAAGCAGCTTATCTCAGGCTTTGTTGTTTGCGTACATCTTCTCGTAATACTTCATGTATTCGCCGGAAACGATCTTGTCCATCCACTCTCTGTTGTGCAGGTACCACTCGATGGTGCTGGCCATACCGGTCTGGAAGGTGTACTTCGGGCTCCAGCCAAGCTCGGTCGTGATCTTGTGGTTATCGATCGCGTAGCGGCGGTCATGGCCGGGGCGATCCTTGACGTGTACGATAAGGTCTTCGCTCTTGCCGGTGTTGGAGAGAATGAGCTTGACGATCTCGATATTGGCTCTCTCGTTGTTGCCGCCGATGTTGTACACCTCGCCAGACGTGCCCTTTTCAAGCACAGCCGCAATGGCGGCGCAGTGATCCTCAACGTACAGCCAGTCCCTTATCTGCATACCGTCACCGTAGACAGGCAGCTGCTTATCGTTCAGGCTGTTGTTTATCATAAGCGGGATGAGCTTCTCTGGGAACTGGTACGGGCCGTAGTTATTCGAGCAGCGAGTGATGTTGACTGGCATACCATAGGTCTTGTTGTACGCACGCACCAGCATATCCGCCGAGGCTTTGGAGGCGGAGTACGGACTGTTCGGGGCGAGCGGGGTCGTCTCGGTGAACATACCGGTCGCGCCGAGTGCGCCGTATACCTCGTCAGTCGAGACCTGAAGATACTTCACGCCCTCGCGGAAGTCGCGGGAATACTTCGTCGTCCGGCTCGAGCTTCCAGTGGCGCTTAGCCGTATCGAGTAGGGTCAGTGCCCATGACGTTAGTGGTCATAAAAGATATCCGGGTTTGTGATGCTGCGGTCAACATGGCTCTCGGCAGCAAAGTTCACGACCGTGTCAAAGCCGTACTGCTCAAAAAGCTGCTCGACAAGAGCGCCGTCATGGATATCGCCGCGGATAAAGGTGTAGCGCTTATCATCGCTCACGCCCGCAAGGTTATCGAGATTACCGGCATAGGTGAGCAGGTCAAGATTGACGAGCGTAATCTCCTCGTAATTCTTGAGCATATATCTGACAAAGTTGGAGCCGATGAACCCGGCAGCCGCCGGTGACAGTATTGTCTTCATTGCAATTCTCCTTTTATCTGTTTACTCCGGAAGCGACAGCAGGTACTGGCCGTAGTCCGTCATCCTGAGCGCGGGTAAGTGCGATAAGCTCCTCATCGCTTATCCATCCCTTGCGCCACGCGATCTCTTCGATGCAGGATATGTGAAGCCCTGCCTGCTCTGCACCGTCGCGACAAACTGCGAGGGCCTGAAGCATCCCCTCCGGGGTGCCGGTATCGAGACCATGCCATGCCGCGCCCCCATCGGGTTGACCATGAGCTCGCCGCGACTGAGATATTCGTTGTTCACCGCAGTGATCTCAAGCTCCCCGCGCGGCGAGGGCTTGATGTTCTTCGCGATATCAACAACGCTGTTGCCGTAGAAATACAGCCCCGGCACGGCGTAATTGCTCTTCGGGTTCTCGGGCTTTTCTTCGATCGACACGGCGCGCATATTCTTGTCGAACTCGACCACGCCGAAGGCCGTCGGGTTCTTGACCTGAATGCCGAAGATCATGCCTCCCTCGGTCACCTTTGCGCCGTCGCGCAGATAATCCGACAGCGCCTGGCCGTAGAATATATTATCGCCGAGGATAAGGCAGACGGAATCATCACCGATGAACTCCTCGCCGAGAATAAACGCCTCGGCCAGGCCCTTCGGGGGCCTGCTGCACCTTGTACTCAAAGCGCATGCCGAGCGTCTTTCCATCGCCGAGAAGTTCCTTATAAACAGGCGTGTCCTCAGGCGTGGAGATAATAAGCACCTCTCTTATCCCCCGCAAGCATCAGAACTGACAGTGGGTAATAGATCATGGGCTTATCGTATATAGGCGAAGCTGCTTGAAACAGCACGCGTCATCGGATAGAGACGCGTCCCCTCCGCCGGCAAGAAATTATTCCCTTCATATCACAGTTTCCTTTCTGTGTTTTTGAAACTTTATGTTGTAATTCTACCACCTACCGCACTCTCCTGTCAATCAAAGCTTGGTCTCAGCAGAGCCTAGGCATATCATCAGCTTTGTCTCAATAATTGTTGATATTTATTTGAGCATTAGTTTAATAATTTTCTTGATAATCTGGCTGTAATGAATTAGTATTTAGATATACTCTGCTTTCCGGGAGATGATCTGCAATGTTCAAGATTCTTATTGCCGAGGATGACAGTGAGCTCCGGCAGCTGTTCTCTCACGTGCTCATAAAAAACGGCTACAGCGTCACCGGCGTCTGCAACGGCAAAGAAGCGCTGGATGCTCTGGACAAGGGGTATTACGATCTGATAATCTCCGACATAATGATGCCGGAGATGGACGGGTACGAGCTTGTAAGCTCCCTGCGCATCGCGGGATACAGCATCCCGGTGATGATGATAACCGCCAAGATGCTTTTGACGATATGCGCATGGGCTTTGTTTCCGGCACTGACGACTATATGGTGAAGCCCGTCAACGTAAATGAGATGGTGCTGCGCGTCGGCGCGCTGCTGCGCCGGGCGCAGATGATAAACGACCGTCGGCTCGTGATCGGCGGCACGGTGATGGAGTGTGACTCGCTCACCGTCACGTGGGACGGGCAGAGCGCCGTCCTGCCGCAGAAGGAGTTCATGCTGCTGTATAAAATGGCCTCCTTCCCCGGCCGCATCTTTACGCGCCAGCAGCTCATGGACGATATATGGGGCTATGATTCCGACACCGACACGCACACCGTCGACGTTCACATTGGCAGACTGCGCGACCGCTTCCGTGACAGCAAGGATTTCAAGATAATCACCATGCGCGGCGTCGGGTACAAGGTGGTAAAAGCATGACTAAACCCCAAAAGCCCACGCCGGTAAAGCGTTCAAAGTTCAATTACGGTTTTATATTCTCCTCTGCTGCGTTGGTCGTCTCTCCTGCTGTCCACAGCTCTCGCGATGTTTATCGTATGGCTGCTCAACCGCAGGTTCGGCGTATGGCTCGGTATGCCGTACACGATACGTGTCCTGCTCATCAGTATCCTGTCCGGCAGCCGCTATCGCTGTCGGGCTGAGCAAGATATTCGTAAGCCCGATGATGAAGCTCGGCGACGCGATGCGCAAGGTCGCGGGCGGGGACTTCACCGTGCGCCTCGACTGCACGAGCAAGATACGCGACGTGCGCGAGGTCTACGGCAGCTTCAACACCATGGTCAAGGAGCTCGGCAACACTGAAACGCTCCAGACCGATTTTGTAAGCAATGTGTCCCACGAGTTCAAGACGCCTATAAACGCCATCGAGGGCTACGCTTCCCTGCTTCAGGATAGTCAGCTGACCGACGAGCAGAAGAACGCCTACATTGATAAGATCATTTTCAACACGCGCCGCCTGTCCGACCTCGTCGGGAACATCCTGCTGCTCTCCAAGGTCAACAACCAGACGATAAGCCTCAAGGACAGCACATTCCGGCTTGATGAGCAGGTGCGCCAGTCCATACTCGCGCTCGAGAGCAAGTGGGAAAAGAAAGAGATCGAGTTCGACATTGACCTTGACGAGATAGAATACACAGGCTATGAAAATCTCCTGAGCCATGTATGGCTCAATCTCATCGACAATGCCGTGAAGTTCTCCCCTCAGAACGGTCAGATAAGGATACGCCTGAAGCAGCTCGCCGGCAGCGTGACCTTCTCGATCTGGGACAACGGTCTCTCCATTCCCGAAGCCGATATCGGCAGGATATTCAACAAGTTCTATCAGGGTGACAACTCCCACGCCTCCGAGGGCAACGGGCTCGGGCTCGCGCTCGTAAGGAAGATAGTTGCCGCCGCGCACGGTACGATAAATGTAACCAGCAGCGAGGACGCTGGCACGGAATTTGTAGTCGCGCTCCCGAATTCATCGAGCGACTCATAACAGCATATATGCATAACGAAGAGTACCCGTCTGTATCACAATATATATTTTATAGGCAAACTTGCCTTGCCGCTTACTATGCGTTATAATAGGCGCGGAAGGAGCGTGTATATATGATATACGATACCATTGATCATGCAGGACTGTACCGTCCTATCAGCGCAAAAAATCTCGCAAAGGCGCTTGATTTTCTTACAAGCACCGATCTGAGCAAATACGATACCGAACGTGTGGAGATTGACGGCGATAAGGTGTATGCCCTGTTCCAGCGTTACGAGACCAAGCCCGTGAACGACAGCCCCGAGGCGCACAAAAAGTATATTGACCTCCAGTACCTCATTGACGGCGAAGAGTTCATCGG
>VOFK01003614.1_pt1 | contig 42952 bp, 54 predicted proteins | sample 5384121 | NCBI WGS metagenome assembly VOFK01 (sample SAMN12384730, study PRJNA508395) | human gut metagenome | isolation source: healthy gut J | host: Homo sapiens | reverse complement strand
TGTACCTTCTGTCGCCCGAAACTGCTTCTCGGAAAAAAGAAAAAGTCGCCAAAGTAAAGGTACACTTGGAAGCGGAACTCAAGAAGATTGAGCGTTGCCAGCTACTCATTCTTGACGACTTGTTTATTGTTGTAGATACTAATTGAAAAGTGCGCTGTATTCTAATTGAAAAGAGCTCCATCCATAACTTGTTACAAAATTACTATAAGTTTAAAATATTCATTTATCTTGTCTCATTTTTTGTGTTTCCTTTAAGCCTATAAGACACAGTCCGGTCATATTAACCAGATATAGCTTTTATGTGTAAGCCTGTCAACCATTGCCGCCACAAAGCACCTTGTCCTTTTGATTTCATTCCATCTGTTAAGCCAAATTGAAAATGATTGTGCAGCCTTTTTCGGCTCTTTAACGACAATTAGTTAAAAAGCGTTCTCCTCCTTCCTTGTCACAACCGACATATCCGAACTCAGATGACCAGATCGAGTATCTGCCGCTAACCTCGTCCACTTCATCATAATTGACTAACGCTCTCACTTCCTTTTCACCAAAAAAAGGAGATGACGCAACATTTATAGGCAACAATGTCGTGCTGTCGTCCAATTGCAGGAAAAAACGAACCATCATCCACGTTTTTACCGTTACCAATGCATTGGGTATTACTTTCCCATACCAATTGTCATTGTCATCATCCAAACAAGACTGAAACCCCATGGCAAACACAATGCCCATTCCCCCAAACCAGCCACTTATTTACTTTCGAAAATACATCCATAATTATTTTTTAAAGTTAACGAAATCAATAAACAATGTTTTCTTCTGTAATTTTAAAATGCATGCAATAAGGGAACACTGCACTCTAAAGTATTAATTTATTATAATCTCCGGTAAGAACGAAGAAGGGGCCAATAAAAATTCCCCAAAACCATGAAACTTCTCGAAAAAAGGTCTTGAGTTTTTCTATCAAAATCGCAATGCATTCCGAGAAATTCCAATTCTTTTGAAGAAAAGATGAAATTATACCGGTGAAGGGAAAGCTGCCTATCAGCAAAGTTGATACAAATCTGCTTTCACACACATAACAGGTATTGCAACCTCCTATACATGGGGATTCCGTGTGAAAGTTTTTCAGACTCAGTCTCCAAAAACAGGGAGGAGTGAGACCTGGCTTATCCGCCTCGAAACGTACGTAGAGGGCTATACGAACATACGTGCAGACTTATGCGTACTAACATGAAATCATGCACCTTCCAAAAGACAAGGACGTTTTTGGAAAAGATAACGAGTTTTTTGAGTTTCCTAAATCGTTTCATTAGCCGGACTAAACGTTTTCATTCTTTCAATTATGCCTGTCTGTCCGTCGAATTACTACAGTCTTCGGCAGCGGACTGTATGGTTCGTTGCAGTGGGACCGTACAGTCTGCTACAGTGGACTGTACAGTCCATTGCCGTAGACTGTAATAATCTTCCGTTTAAAAGAACTTGGCTGACCCGGGAAACGGCTTATTCTTCCCTTTGTTTGTGATATGATATTCAAATCCCCTTGAGAATAATAAGTGAGCCCAAGTTTTCAAACCGAGCCCGTTTTGACTCATCCCGGAAGAACAAAAAAACAGCCATCAAATATTAATTTATTTAATGGCTGTTTCTTTGTAGCGGGACCCGATTGAACCGGGGACCTCATGATTATGAATCATGCGCTCTAACCAGCTGAGCTATCCCGCCATCGGTTTCTTTAAAAAGACCGCCAAGAGTGGAAGCCTCTCAACAGTCTAAAATTCTTTCTTTGTAGCGGGACCCGGGATTGAACCGGGGACCTCATGATTATGAATCATGCGCTCTAACCAGCTGAGCTATCCCGCCATCATTTCTGATTTGCGGGTGCAAAGATAGAGCTTAATTTTGAATTTCACAAGCCTATTCTAAACTTTTTCTTCATAATAATGTTTTTTATCTCAATAAATACTACATTTCAGACAATTAAAAAGTTCAAAAAACAATGTATTTATTATGTGAATATAGAAAATTTGGTTTATTTTGCCTGCAGAAACTTTAAATAAGCTAACACCTATGGGAAAAGAAAAAATTCGTTTAGAATACATGTTGAAAGCCGGCTCCGGTAATGTCGTCTGGTCCATAATAAGCACCCCATCAGGCTTAGAGACTTGGTTTGCAGATAAAATAACATTCAAAGATAAAGTATTCACCTTCAAATGGGGTAAAACGGAAAGTCGCGAAGCAGAAGTAATAAACTTCAGAACGAACAGTTTCATACGGTTTCATTGGCTGGATGATGAAGAGCCGAAAGCTTACTTCGAACTGAAAATGGTATATAACGAACTGACCGGAGACTATATGCTGGAAGTTACAGATTGGGCAGAACCCGATGAAAAAGAGGACGTTAAAGAGCTGTGGGACTCTGAAATAGAAAAGTTGAAACGAGTAAGTGGACTGTAATTCTTTAAAAATATTCAAAACATAACTCTGCTCTCCATTTTTTATGCTAATTTTGTACCTTGATAGTTGCACAAAATGGAATAATGCTACGCATAAAAAAATTAGATATATTTATCCTTAAGAGCTTTTTGATGCTCTTTATTGGAACTTTTTTCATTTGTCTCTTCATCTTCATGATGCAGTTCTTATGGCGATATGTAGATGAATTGGTGGGAAAAGGTCTGGAGATGAGTGTATTGGCTCAGTTCTTTTTTTACTCGGCCCTTACATTGATACCCTTGTCATTACCCTTAGCCATCCTGTTGGCTGCACTGATGACATTCGGCAATTTCGGAGAACGCTATGAATTGCTATCTATGAAAGCAGCAGGTATCCCTCTGCTGCGAATTATCCGTCCCCTCGTATTTTTCTGTCTGTTTCTCAGTTGTATCTCTTTCTACTTTCAGAATGTAGTTGCGCCAAAAAGCCCAGATGAAATTGTGGACATTATTGGTATCCATGAAGCAGACTTCACCAGAACTTGACATCCCGGAAGGAGTCTTTTATGATGAAATCGAAGGATATAATATATATGTAAAGCAGAAAGACCGCAAAACAGGAATGTTGAAAGATATACTCATCTACAACTTCTCCGATGGATTTGAGAATGCACATATCATTTGGGCTTCAGAAGGCAAGATGGAGATGACTGCCGACAAACAGCATCTTTATCTTCATTTATATAATGGTGAACAGTTTGAGAATTTGAAATCGCAAAGCATTTCTTCGAATAATGTTCCCTACCGACGCGAAACTTTCAGAGAAAAACATACTATTATTGAATTCGACGGAGGTTTCAACATGGTTGACGGAAGTTTCCTTAGCGACCGTTCGGACAGCAAAACATGGTAGAAATCAGTCATTCTATTGACTCTTTGACTTTTCGGGGGAGACAGTATCGGACGAAGCCTCTATTCGGAAATTAAATCGTCTGCTTACCGAGACATTGATTTGACCAAGAAGGACTCTGTCAAAATGATAGAAAGCCACATGACCATTATTAACGCAGACAGTTTATTCAGCTCGTATACTTTATCCGAAAAGGATAAAACGCTGGGCAATGCTGCCGAGAGAGCTGAATCTCTTGCTTCGGAATGGAACATGAAAAGTTACCCTACCACGGATGTAGACAACAATATCCGCAAGCACAAAGCAGACTGGCACAAGAAAATCACTCTTTCACTTAGTTGTATGATTTTCTTTTTCATCGGCGCACCATTGGGAGCTATTATCCGAAAAGGCGGATTGGGTATGCCGGTGGTTATTTCCGTATTGATTTTCGTAATCTATTATATCATTGACTCGGTGCTACGCGTGTGGCAAAAAGTGGTGAAATGGATATGGTATTGGGAGTATGGATGAGTACGCTGGTTTTGAGCACCATTAGGTGCTTTCTTCACCTACAAGTCCAATAATGATTCTGTGGTGTTCAATGCCGAAGTATATATCAACTTCTTCCGCATGCTGTTGGGGTTACGTCCGTCACGCCATGTATTTAAAAAAGAAGTTATCATAGAAGACCCGGATTATCCGAATATCCTGGCCCGGCTCGATGACTTGTGTAATGAATGTCAGATATATGATACCGAACATAGATTGTCAGGTGCTCCCAATTATTATCGTATATTCACCAATAGCGGACATGACGATAAAATTGCCAGAATCAGCGAGAAAATGGAGCATCTCATAGAAGAACTTTCGAATAGTAAAGACGGCACATTGCTGAACTTTATGAATAAATACCCCATCCTGTCTACTAAGGCTCACAAGAGTCCGTTCGACAACCGATGGCTGAACTTGCCGGCAGGTCTCATATTCCCAATAGGTGTATTCTTTTATTTCCGTATCTGGCGCTTCCGCCTGAGACTGGACAAAGATTTGAAGAATATCATAAAGACCAGCCGCGAAATTCAAGATAGAATAAAAAATGAATCATTTATAATTTGACTATGGAAGATTTCAAACTGAATACCATTGAAGAAGCAATAGCAGACTTCCGTGAAGGTAAATTTATCATTGTAGTAGACGATGAAGACCGTGAAAACGAAGGTGACTTCATTATCGCTGCCGAAAAGATAACTCCCGAAAAAGTGAACTTCATGCTAAAAGAAGGTCGCGGTGTGCTATGCGCCCCTATTACATTGGAGCGTTGCGCCGAGTTGGAACTTGAAAAACAAGTTAGTAACAATACCTCTATATTAGGAACTCCTTTCACAGTCACCATCGACAAATTGGAAGGCTGCACAACCGGCGTCTCGGCTCATGACCGTGCCGCTACGATTCAGGCATTGGCTGACCCAAATTCAACTTCCGCTACTTTCGGACGTCCGGGACATATCAATCCTTTGTATGCACAAAATAAAGGTGTATTGAGACGTGCGGGACATACTGAAGCGGCTGTCGACATGGCACGTCTGGCAGGACTTCAGCCTGCTGCAGCCCTTATCGAGATAATGAACGAAGACGGCTCGATGGCTCGTATGCCTCAGCTGATTGAAAAGGCCCGAAAGTTTGACCTGAAAATCATTGCCATCCGTGACCTCATTGCTTATCGCCTGAAAAGTGAATCCCTGGTAGAAAAAGGTGTAGAAGTAGACATGCCTACCGAATACGGTCACTTCCGTCTGATTCCTTTCCGTCAGAAAAGCAACGGCTTGGAACATATTGCCATCATTAAAGGCGAAATAAAAAGAAGGAGAACCGGTATTGGTACGCGTACACTCTTCATGCGCTACCGGTGATATTTTCGGTTCCATGCTTGCGATTGCGGCTGGCGAGCAGCTGCACAAGGCTCTCCAAATGATAGAAAAAGAAGGCAAAGGAGCAGTAGTGTATCTGAATCAGGAAGGAAGAGGAATCGGCCTGATGGAAAAGATGAAAGCTTATAAACTGCAAGAAGACGGTATGGACACCGTGGATGCCAATATCTGTCTCGGTCATCAGGCCGACGAACGCGACTATGGTGTAGGAGCCGAAATACTACGCAGTATCGGCATCACCAAAATGCGTCTTCTCACTAATAATCCCGTAAAACGAGTCGGTTTGGAATCCTACGGCTTATCTGTAGTAGAAAACATCCCCATCGAAACAACGCCCAATAAATACAATGAACGATATCTGAAAACAAAAAAAGACAGAATGGGGCACACTTTACACTTTAGCAAATAATATTTCTACATATCGGGCAAAATCATATCTTTTTTAATATGATTTTGCCCGATTCACTTTCATAATTGAGATATAATAACTTATTTTGCAGCAAGTAAACTTAAACACATAAAAAACAATAGCAATGAACCAATTATCAGACCGCCTGAATCGTTTGTCTCCATCAGCAACGCTGGCAATGTCACAAAAAAGTAGTGAGTTAAAAGCTCAAGGAGTTGATGTAATTAACCTGAGCGTGGGTGAACCGGATTTCAATACCCCCGACCATATCAAAGAAGCAGCGAAGAAAGCAGTAGATGATAACTTCTCAAGATACTCTCCCGTGCCGGGATATCCTGCACTTCGCAATGCTATTGTGGCCAAGCTGAAAAATGAAAACGGACTGGACTATACTGCAACGCAAATTTCTTGTGCCAACGGAGCCAAGCAATCGGTTTGCAACACCATCATGGCTTTAGTCAACAGCGGTGACGAGGTTATCGTTCCGGCTCTTATTGGGTAAGTTATCCTGAAATGGTAAAACTGGCAGACGGTACTCCTGTGATTGTAGCAGCCGGTATCGAACAAGACTTTAAAAATCACTCCAGCTCAACTCGAAACAGCTATTACCCCCAAGACCAAAGCTATTATTCTTTGTTCACCGTCTAATCCGACAGGCTCTGTTTACAGCAAAGAAGAGTTGGCCGGTCTGGCAGCAGTATTGGCAAAGCATCCTCAGGTATATGTGATAGCAGATGAAATCTACGAGCACATCAATTACATCGGCAAGCACGAAAGCATTGCCCAATTCCCTGAAATCCATGACCGTGTGATTATCGTGAACGGTGTGTCGAAGGCGTATGCAATGACCGGATGGAGAATCGGTTTCATTGCCGGTCCCGAATGGCTGGTCAAAGCAGTGAATAAACTGCAAGGACAGTACACATCAGGTCCTTGCTCTGTTTCTCAGAAAGCCGCCGAAGCTGCATACACAGGAACTCAAGCTCCGGTGGAAGAAATGCGTAAAGCATTCGAACGCCGTCGTGACCTGATTGTAAAGTTGGCTAAAGAAATACCGGGATTTGAAGTAAACAACCCACAAGGTGCTTTCTACCTGTTCCCAAAATGTGATTCATTCTTTGGAAAAGCAGCGGGTGACCGACAAATCAACAATTCGGATGATTTAGCCATGTATCTGCTCGAAGTGGGTCATGTGGCTTGTGTAGGCGGTGCTTCATTCGGTGCTCCCGAATGTATTCGTATGAGCTATGCCACTTCCGATGAAAATATTGTTGAAGCAATGCGCCGCATTAAAGAAGCATTGGCTGAACTGAAATAACCGTTCATATCCCCATCAAATAAAATGGCTGCTCTCATTGAGAACAGCCATTTTTCTTTTTTAAACCTTGACGGATTGTATTATCCCTGGCTAATAGCTTCTGAAGGGCATACATCAGCGCAAGTTCCGCATTCTGTACACATGTCAGGATTGATAGAATACTTATCACCTTCAGAAATTGCTCCTACCGGGCATTCATCGATACAAGTACCGCAAGCGATACAATCGTCACTAATTACGTAAGCCATTTTCTTTAAATATTAAATTATTAGTACTAATTGATGGAACAAATATACAGCTTTTATCCATTAGTTGTCATATAGACATTACAATATTACACTAATTTTTATTTAATCTAAATACGTTTACTTTGTCATTGCCTGATACATAACTTGTTGGATACGTGGACGAATATTTAACCTCATCAACTGTTTATGGTCAAAGGGACGGGGATAAATACGATTACTCAGAAAAACAAAGACTAATTTATTCTTCGGATCAGCCCATGCACATGTACCCGTAAAACCGGTGTGTCCCACTACCTCTGCCGGAGCCTCGGCAGCACAAGGACTCTTTGCCTCATTTTTTCTTGTCAGGTTTGTCAAATCCGAGTCCTCTACGACTTATCTTAGAAGTGTGAGTAAGGAACAAGTCACAAGTTTCCTTGCTCAGATAGCGTACTCCTTCATATACTCCACCGTCTATCAGCATCTGATACACCTTAGCCACATCACCGGCCGTAGAAAACAATCCGGCATTACCCGATACCCCGCCCAAGAATGCTGCCGACTCATCATGCACATACCCCTGCAACATACCTCCTTTACGCAGATAATCAGCTTTCACAGTAGGCACTATTTCATCTTTAGCAAAACGGCGCAAAGGCAGAAATAAAGTATGCTCCATCTTCATCGGTTTATAAAATTCTTTTTTTTGAAGAAAAATATTCATCGGTATCTTTGTTATATTCTCCACTATCTCTCTCAGCAATATGAAATTCAAATCACTATAACGATACCTCCTGTCTTTCAAAGGCACTCCGGCTATTTGTTGCAACACCGAATCACGAAAAGAACGATGCAGATACATACTATCTGACACCAATAAAGGATAATCCGATGAAAAAAACTTTCGACACCAGTTCTTTCTTATATCCGAAATGATCAATGACAAACAGGCGTGTATCTATCTGTCTATGATGGCCGGCATCCGGTCTCGTCCTATAAAAAGCTCCCGTATAGCTTTCTTCATCTATCGCTTTCTTATAGAACGGCCAAAATGCAGGCAGCCCGGACTGATGCATCAATAATTCTTCAATAGTGATACGCTCCTTACCTGTCCCCTTCAGCACAGGAATATAATCTGAGACACGATCAGTCAATCCGAACTTCCCGTTATCATACAGTTTCATGACAGCCAACAGAGTGGCGGTAGTTTTGGTCAGCGAAGCCAAATCATATAAATTATCAGCCTCAACTTCCTTAGACTTTTCATAAGTAAAGGTTCGAAACATTTATCATATACCGGACACCCCATCTTTCAAAATCAAAATCTGACAACCGGGATAAGCCTTCGCTTTGATTCCCTCAAGGGCTATCTCGTCTATTCCCTTCAATACAGCAGAGCTCATGCCATAATCTTCAGGTTTGTAAATGCGAGAAACCTTAGGACTCATGGTTACTCCGTCACCCGGTTTGAATAAATCGGAAACTGCCACAGACAGACGTCCGTCCGCCACGGCTCTTCCCGCCATTACATCTGCCACCTGACGCTGAATTTCAAGCTCATCCGTATGTCCCAACACAACTGCTGCTGCTTTTTTCCAACATACCTCCATATCCGACATAGTCTTCAAAGGCATCAGATATACATAAACAACAGGCAGGCTGTCGGGCAGTTTTTCCAACATCGGCTTATACTTATTATAATCATTAGAGTTAATGACTACAATGACACGCTGGCTGTTTACCAACTCTTTCCTAATAGCTGACATCGAATCGGATGTTGCCATAATACGCCTCAGAGGTAAATACTGTTTCAAGCGACTGTAGAACTCAAGTCCGGAGGAAGGCTTTCCGATATTCAATACTGTAGTGCCGCGCAACTTGGCATCCAGAGGCAAAACCCCGCCGGTATTATTGACAACGGTAATGGCTGCTTTCTGCAAACGGCTAATTAATTCTGCCACTTCCGTACGATTCAATCGTTTATCAAGTCCCGATATCTGAACATGAGGCTTCGTCTTTAGCCCTAAAGCATATTTATAAGTTAATACCTTGCGACATTTCTCTGTTATCTCCTTTTCAGAAAGCCAGCCACTTTTTACGGCTTCCAATACTCCGTTCAGTTCTCTTTTCAGATTGCGAGGAGCCAACAACAAATCATTACCCGCCTTCAACGCTTTAGCACACAGGTTCTCATTTTGAGAAACCCCTTTCATTTCGAGTGCATCTGTAAACACCAATCCTCGGAAACCCAACTCCCGACAAAGTAGATTGTCAATAACATGAGCAGACAATGAAGCCGATTCTTTCCCAATTCAGGAACTTCCAGATGACCTGCCATAATCCCTCCCAATCCGGCATGGATCACCTCCTTAAACGGGTAAAGTTCAATACTATCCAAACGGGCACGGTCAAAATTCAGCACAGGCAACGCCTTATGAGAATCCACTTCCGTATCTCCATGTCCCGGAAAATGCTTGGCTACAGAAAGTACTCCTCCATCCTCCAATCCACGAGAATATGCAACCACTTTTTGAGCAACGTTTTTAGGATCACCGCCAAAAGAGCGAGTATTGATGACAGGGTTGCGCGGATTAATATCCACATCGGCAACAGGAGCAAAATTAATCTGTACACCTATTTCTTTGCACTGACGGGCAACTTCCTTACCATATTCATAAAGCAATTGATTATCCTGAATACAGCCCAATACCCTGTTGCGGGGAAAACGGGGAGTATTCTTCAGCCTCATCGCCAATCCCCATTCGCCGTCAAAAGCAATAAACAAAGGTACTTTCGATAATTCTTGTGCGTAGTTGGTCAGTATTGCCTGATTCCCCACCTGTCCGCCGGAGAACAGCAAACCGCCCACCTTATATTCCTTAACAGCATTATATATGTTCGCCCGGTTAGACTGCGTATTGAGAGGAGCGACTGTATGTATAAATAACTGTCCTATTTTCTCTTTCAAACTCATTTCCGACAATTGCTTCTCCACCCATTCACGACATTCCGCACTGTCAGCCCCACCTCTTCTCAAAACATTAGGCACTTGCTGGGCATACAAAGAAAGCCCGAATATACATAATACATATAGTAAAATGATTTTCTTCATTCGATTACAGTTAAGTCACTCTTTTTTTATTATTTCACATTCTTCTTTACTCTACGCTTTTAAAGCGTTTATTGCCCAAATGTACTCAAAAAAGAAAAAAGCTGCCAACTATATCAGATAAAAAATATATGAAATTATATTTGGTTGTATGGCGAAAAACCACTAATTTTGCACCGCTTTCGCGCAATCGCTGTCAAAGAAGAGTTACTTGATATGTTGCGTTGTAACGATAAACAATTTAAAATCAAAAGAAATGGATTTAATTAAAATTGCTGAAGAAGCATTTGCTACTGGCAAACAGCATCCTTCATTCAAAGCTGGTGATACTATTACAGTAGCATACCGTATCGTTGAAGGTAGCAAGGAACGTGTACAGTTGTACCGTGGTGTTGTTATCAAAATCGCCGGACATGGTGACAAAAAACGTTTCACCGTTCGTAAAATGTCTGGAACTGTAGGTGTTGAACGTATCTTCCCTATCGAATCTCCGGCTATCGACAGTATTACTGTTAACAAAGTTGGTAAAGTTCGTCGCGCTAAATTGTATTATTTACGTGCTCTTACCGGTAAGAAGGCTAGAATTCAAGAAAAAAGAGTTAACGCGTAAGACTTATTATCCCTACATAAAAAAGGAACGTTTCCATCAGGAGCGTTCCTTTTTTATTTCATATAACTAAATCTCTTTAGCGGTGCATGAAACATCAAGGCATAAAAAAAGGAGCAACGCCTTGCTCCAACCTTTGTTAACCTTAAATCTAATACTATGAAAAACACAGTGCAAAGGTACGGACTTTTATGAAATAAGCAAATAAAACAAGAAAAAAAGTATGCTTTCTAACATGTTTTAATGTATTTCACCACTTTTATTAAGAAGTATTTTCATGTCAGGCAACAGGTGCCAATATTACAGTTTTATTTCTAAATTTATATTAAACAGAAGCCATTTTCAATATTAAAAGTTAAAACAACAATATAAAAAGCATGTTGCAAAACATATTTTGCTCATTTGGTGTTATCTTTGCAGAGTAATAAAAGAAAAGAAAAAGGTTTTAAGGATTAACCAGTTCTCCAAACGGGAGAACACAAAAGATGTAATTATGGAAATGAAAAGAACAAATGACACAATCGAGATGTTGCAGTATCAGTTGAAAAGATACAAAGCAATGAGAAAGGGAGCTGCATGCCAATCTTTGCAGTACAAACTTCACAAATTAATGAGCCAACAGGCTAATGCCTAATGGCTTTACCATTGAGAACACAAGTTTATAATTTATAATAATGAAAAGAATGTTTCCCCTGAAATGAGGAAACATTCTTTTTTTATCTATCCCATTTATCCAATAAGAAACTCAGTCAGACCGGAGAAAGCATAAATAAGGCACAAACAAAAGAGACCATCCTGAATTCATATTCAGAACAGCCTCCTCTCCATAAAGTATACGTTAAATATATATTATTTATAAAGATGGAACATCCGATCCATCAACTGCCATTTTTCAGCTGAAGAAGCTCCGGGTTCTGCCTGTTGAAAAACAGACATATAGTTTTCCCCATTCTTCCTGACGGGGCAATGTGGCCATTTTAGCCATAGCTGTATCCCAATCGAAATCAAGCGGAGTCTCCACTATCATAAACAAACTAGTGCCATGAATATAAATCTCCATTTCCAGAATACCCACCTCACGGATTGCTGCCAAAGTCTCCGGCCACACCTCTTCTTCAGAGTGACGTTTCCGATATTCTGCAATCAATGCGGGTCATCTTTCAAATTCAACATCTGGCAATAACGCTTTACCGGACCGTGATATTCCCGAATTTTATATCCTTGTGTTTTGTTTTCCATCAGATATCTCTTACTTCCCAACCTAATGCACTTGCTCCCAAAACAGCAGCATCAGCATCTTTCAATTCTGAAATCAACAGCTTAGTCTTTCCGGCATAAATTTTCAGGATGTTATCATCAATAGCCTTTTGAATAGGTTTCATGATATAATCACCCGACTTTGCCAAACCACCAAACAGAATAATTGCTTCGGGGCTGGAGAATGCAATGAAATCAGCCAAAAGCCTCACCCAAAAAATGCGTCCGGTATATTCAAAGATATCCTGTGCCAGTTTATCACCTCTTTACGGCAGCGTCAAATACGTCTTTCGACACAATTTCTTCAGCCGGAATATCTCTTAACAAAGAAGGTTCGGGACGTGCAACCAAGAATTCACGAGCTGTGCGTGCCACACCGTAGCTGAGCAATAAGTTTCAAGCAACCTTTACGACCGCAACCGCATTGGCGTCCGTTTTCACGACGCACGATAACATGTCCGAGCTCGCCTGCAAAACCATCATGTCCATACACCAACTGACCATTTACTACAATACCACTACCTACACCGGTACCTAAAGTAATCATGATGAAATCTTTCATACCACGGGCAGCACCGTATGTCATTTCACCGATAGCAGCGGCATTAGCATCATTGGTCAGGGCTGTGGGAACACCTATTTTTTCTTCAAACAAAGCAGCCAAAGGTATAACACCTCTCCAAGGCAAATTGGGAGCAAATTCAATGGTACCATTGTAGTAATTTCCGTTAGGAGCACCTACACCCATACCTTTGATTTTCTCTACTCCGCCAAAAGATTCGATTAAGGGGCGTAACTTTGTACATACAGCTTCTACATAATCTTCTATCTTGGAGTATGACTGTGTTTTAACTGAATCGGTAGCCAATACGTTACCACGTGAATCTACAACACCAAAAACTGTATTAGTCCCGCCGATGTCCATACCTACAACGTAGGGTTTTTCCATGCCTGTTACCATGATATGTATAATTTAGGGTTAGTTATTGGGAACAAATGTACTGAATGCGAAAAAAGGGAGCAAATTTTTTTTCAATTATTTCGTGTATCCATGCAACTTTTCACAGAGCAGGTACGTCTAACTATTCAAACACGAATAAATTTCATCGGTTATGATACATTTAGAGAATATCAACAAAACCTATCACAACGGAGCGCCTTTGCACGTTTTGAAAGGCATCAACCTCGATATAAAAAGAGGTGAGTTTGTGTCTATTATGGGCTGCCTCCGGTTCCGGTAAATCTACCTTATTAAATATATTGGGGATTTTAGACAACTATGATTCGGGCAATTACTACCTGAATGATGTATTGATTAAGAACCTTAGTGAAACAAAAAGCGCAGAATACCGGAATCGCATGATTGGTTTCATATTCCAGTCTTTCAACCTTATTTCTTTTAAGAATGCAATGGAAAATGTAGCTCTCCCATTATTCTATCAAGGCATGAGTCGAAAAAAAAGAAACCAGCTTGCCATGGAATATTTGGAAAAACTCGGACTGAAAGAATGGGCACATCACATGCCTAACGAACTTTCGGGAGGACAGAAACAACGTGTAGCCATCGCCCGCGCATTGATTTCAAAACCGCAAATCATTTTGGCAGACGAACCCACAGGAGCACTCGACAGTAAGACATCGGTAGAGGTGATGCAGATATTAAAGTTTGCATGAAAAAGAGGGGCTTAACCATCGTGGTTGTCACCCACGAGAGTGGCGTTGCCAACCAAACCGACAAGATTATCCATATCAAAGACGGTCTTATCGAACGCATCGAAGAAAATCTCAACCATGATTCTTCCCCTTTTGGGAAGAACGGTTTCATGAAATAACAGCACACACATATGATAGACCTTATTCAAGAAATATACGGAACCATAAAGCGCAACAAACTGCGCACGTTCCTCACCGGTTTTGCCGTAGCGTGGGGCATCTTCATGCTCATTGTGCTGCTGGGAAGGCCGGCAATGGACTAATCAATGCCTTTGAGAGCAACGCCGGCGGACGGGCGCTGAACTCCATGAAAGTCTACCCGGGATGGACTAACAAACCTTTTGACGGGTTAAAGGAAGGCAGAAGTATCAAGCTGACAGAAAAGGATATGGAGATTACAGGCAACTTTAAAGACAATGTTACTGCCGTAGGTGCCACCATAGAGCAAAAGCAGCGTAAACTTAAGTTACGGAGAAGATCACGTCTCTCTTTTTGCTGGAAGGCGTAACGCCCGAATATCTGCATATCGATGCCATCTCTATAAAGACAGGACGTTTCATCAACGCCCCCGATATCAAAGAAAAACGGAAAGTAATCCTTTTGCATGAGAAGACGGTAGAAATGCTTTTCGGTAAGAAAGATGCAAATGTCATCGGAAAGTATGTAAACGCCAGTGGCCTGGCCTACCAAGTAATAGGAGTCTATACAGATATGGGCAACTACTCTCCCTCAGCCTACATTCCATTCACAACTCTGCAACTGATATACAATAAAGGCGATAAATTGGAAACTTTAGTATTCCTGACACAAAACTTACCCACCGAAAAAGCCAACGAAGATTTCGAGAAGCAATACCGGCAAGCCATCGGCAACCATCAGCGCTTTGACCCGACAGACCGCGGAGCAATATGGATTTCCAACCGGTTCACTCAATATTTACAGCAACAGAAGGGCAACAACATTTTGCACACTGCTATTTGGGTAATCGGCATCTTCACCCTGTTGAGCGGAATTGTGGGTGTAAGCAACATCATGCTGATTACAGTCAAAGAACGTACCCGCGAGTTCGGCATACGCAAGGCATTGGGAGCCAAACCAGTCTCTATCCTCTGGCTGATTATTGCAGAAAGCGTAGCTATCACCACTTTCTTTGGATATATAGGCATGGTGGCAGGTATTGCCGTTACCGAATACATGAATGCGGTAGCAGGAGAGCAAGTGATGGACATCGGTGTAGCTTCGGCTACCGTATTCCTGAACCCCACCGTGGGGTTGAATATTGCTATTCAGGCCACCCTTACCCTGATAATAGCCGGCACACTAGCGGGATTCTTCCCGGCACGTAAAGCCGTTATGATTCGTCCTATTGAAGCACTTAGAGCAGATTAATATGATAAGAATAGACATAGACAGATGGGAGGAAATACTCATCACCATCACAAGAAACAAAACAAGAAGCCTGTTGACCGCCTTCGGTGTTTTTTGGGGCATTTTTATGTTAGTTGCCCTGATGGGCGGCAGTCAGGGGAATGCAGGAGATGCTGGCATCCCAGTTCGACGGATTCGCTACCAATTCCGGTTTTATGGGAACCAACCAAACCAGCAAGGCTTATAAAGGCTTCCGAAAAGGACGCTGGTGGGATTTAGAAAATAAAGATGTAGAGCGCGTCCGCCGGGCAATCCCTGAAATTGACGTAGTAACCCCCACCATAGCCAAATGGGGCATGACAGCACTTTATAAAGAAAATAAGATTAATTGTACCCTCAAAGGCGTATATCCCGAATATACGAATATAGAGGAACCGGTCATCGTACAAGGACGTTTTATCAATATGGTAGATGTAAAAGAGCGTAGAAAAGTTTGTGTCATCGGCAAGCGTATCCACGAAACTTTATTCCCGAAAGGTGATAATCCATGTGGCAAGTTCCTGAGCATTAACGGAATTTACTATCAAATAATCGGAATCAGCACCACTGCCGGCAATATGAGTCTGCAGGGAAATGCACTTACCAGCATCACCATTCCTTTCACCACCATACAGCAGAACTATAACTTCGGACAGAAAATCCAATTACTATGCTACACGGCCAAACCGGGATATTCCATTTCCGAGATAGAGAAGAAGGTAGATAAAGTGATAAAACAAGCACACCTTATCCATCCCGATGACAAACAAGCCTTGGTGACTGTAAATGCAGAAGCAATGTTCAGCATGATAGACAACCTGTTTAAAGGCATCAAGATTTTGAGCTGGATGGTCGGATTGGGAACATTATTGGCAGGCGCCATCGGTGTAAGTAATATTATGATGGTGACAGTCAAAGAACGTACGACCGAGATAGGCATTCGCCGTGCCATCGGTGCCAAGCCCAGAGACATTATGAACCAAATTCTTTCCGAAAGTATGGTATTGACCATCATTGCCGGCATGTCGGGCATCTGTTTTGCCGTGTTTATCTTGCAAATGATGGAGATAGGAACTGCCCATTCGGACACGCCGGCGCATTTCCAGATTAGTTTCTGGATGGCCATCGGAGCCTGCATCCTGTTGATGATCCTCGGCACACTGGCAGGACTGGCACCTGCCTACCGCGCCATGGCCATCAAACCGATAGAAGCTATCCGGGACGAATAATCTGCCCTACAACCCGACACATAAATAAATCCAATGAAGTAAAAACAATAAAACAAACAGATATGAAAAAGTATGTAAAGATTGCGTTACTAGTCATCGTAGCCCTCATTTTCTTGGGAACTTTTGTCTTCCTCTATCAGAAGTCACAACCCAAAGAAACTGTGTACAACACAGAAAAAGCCGAAATAGCCGACTTAAAGAGAACCACCGTTGCCACCGGTAAGATAGAACCGAGAGATGAAATCTTGATTAAACCACAGATTTCGGGCATCATCGACGAGGTATATAAAGAAGCCGGACAAACAGTAAAGAAGGGTGAAGTAATAGCCAAAGTAAAGGTTATTCCCGAACTGGGACAACTGAACTCTGCCGAAAGCCGAGTGCGTCTGGCAGAAATCAATGCCAAACAGGGAGAAATAGATTTTGCCCGCATGCAGAAGCTATATACCGACAAACTGATAAGCAGCGAAGAATTTGAAAAGAGCGAAGTGGCTGTCAAACAAGTGCGCGGAAGAACTTCAAACGGCCAAAGATAATCTTGAAATCATTAAAGAAGGCATCACTAAGAACAGTGCTTCATTCAGCAGCACACTCATCCGTTCCACCATCGACGGATTGATTCTGGATGTGCCCGTAAAAGCAGGAAACTCAGTTATCATGAGTAATACCTTCAATGACGGTACAACGATTGCTACCGTTGCCAACATGAACGACTTAATCTTCCGCGGAAACATAGACGAAACAGAAGTAGGCCGTCTACGCGAAGGAATTCCAGTCAAAATTACGCTAGGCGCCTTGCAGAATATGATTTTTGATGCACAACTGGAGTATATTTCCCCGAAAGGTGTAGAGGAAAATGGTGCCAACCAGTTTGAAATAAAAGCAGCCATCACCGTCCCCGACAGCGTTACCGTTCGTTCGGGCTATAGCGCCAATGCCGAAATCGTATTGCAGCACGCCGACAAAGTTCTGGCTGTGCCCGAAAGTACCGTCGAATTCAGCGGAGACTCTACATTCGTGTATGTACTGACCGACAGCGTTCCGCAACAGACATTCACCCGCAAGCAGGTGACTACCGGAATGAGTGACGGAATAAAGATAGAAATCAAAAACGGCTTGCAGGCCAATGATATCGTACGTGGAACTAAAAAAGACAAATAAGGATGAAAGCTAAAATACTGACCCTGATAGTGGCTACCGCATCTTGCCTCCCCTCTTTCGCACAAGAGGAATGGGACTTGCGGAAATGCATTGACTATGCCATCGAACACAATTTAAGCATTAAACAACAGGAAGCCACACGCGACCAGAATGCTGTGGAACTGAACACTGCCCGATGGAGCCGTCTGCCCAACCTCAACGGAAATGTGGGACAATCATTCAACTTCGGCCGAGCTCTTCAGGCGGACAACACTTATGGCAACCGCAACACCCAAAACACCAATTTCTCATTGGGAACCAATGTACCGTTATTCACCGGTTTGCAGATACCCAACAACATAGCTCTCTGTAAGCTGAACCTGAAAGCTGCCATTGAAGACTTGAATAAAGCCAAGGAAGATATCAGCATACAGGTTACTTCCTCTTATCTTCAAGTTCTCTTTGATGAAGAACTGGCAAAGATAGCACACAGCCAAGTGGAACTGAGCCGTGAGCAATTGAAACTGAAGACCGCTTTCTTTGAGAATGGCAAAGCATCCGAAGCAGAAGTATATGATGCACGCTCACGTGTGGCACAAGACGAGATGTCTGCCGTACAAGCTGACAATAATTACCGGTTAGCCCTTCTGGATTTAAGCCAGCTATTGGAGCTTCCCACACCGGACGGTTTCCGCATCGCATCTCCCAAGGTAGATGATAATTTCAATTCGCTTTCGCTGCCTGAAGATATCTACGCTGATGCCGTTCTCACCAAGCCGGGCATAAAAGCTGCACAATATCGCTTGCAAGGTGCATCCAAGAATATACGCATTGCCCAAAGCAACTGGTATCCGCAATTAAGTTTCGGAGCCGGACTGGGTACCAGTTATTATAAGATTGCCGGAGAAGAAAATGTTTCTTTCAACAGTCAATGGCACCAAAACTTCAATAAATATTTCCAGTTCTCGCTCAGCATCCCGTTGTTCAACCGCTTTGAGACCCGCAACCGAGTAAAGATGGCACGCATCCAACGCACTGCCCTGTCATGGAAACTGGAAGAAAGCAAGAAATTATTATTCAAAGAAATCCAGCAGGCCTATTACAATGCCGTAGCCGCCGAAAGTAAATTCAAGAGTAGCCGCACGGCAACCGAATCTGCCGAAGCCTCTTTCCGACTGATGAGTGAAAAATATGCCAATGGAAAAGCAACTGCCACGGAATACAATGAGATGCGTACCAATTGGATGAAAGCCACATCGGATATGGTACAAGCCAAATATGACTATCTGTTCAGGAGCAAAATCCTGGACTTCTATAAAGGAATACCGCTGACACTGGAATAATTCGAATTCATCCACAAACAATCCAATATTCTGCCACCTACGCTAACAAAAAGCAAAATATGGATTGTTTTCATAATTTTACCTTCCCAATTTATCCGATCGTGTACTCTAGGGACATATCTAACTTATCATTCAACAGGACATCCGCCATAAGCCCGCACGTATATATGTATTCATATCCAAATTCATCGGGTTGGTATGAACAAGATCAGTGCAACTGCAAGCAGAAGCCCGGTCAGCACAAAAAGCCCATATATTCATTACCCGTGACTCGGCCTGTAACCGGTAATTATCTGCCAACACCCGATAGGCATCCACTTTCCATACCAGCATTCCATCTTCGACCGATACTGTATTGGAAGAGAGCAGTTCTCCCGGCATAGACAGTTCAAACTTTATCTGATATTCAAATAATTGAGTAGCGATGCATTTTTCTTCAAACAATTGCTCCATCTGCCGGGCATAGTCTTTATATAAGTTGCCGAAAACGGCAGTCTGATACCTTTTGTCCAGCAATCTGCATATATACTCCGGTGAGCATTCCATTTCTTTCTTCCCTATTCCCATCGCTGCGGAAAATTTCCTCTTTGTCCTTCTCCAGTCTCGATAGATAGGTCAATTCAGCCGGGGTCTTTTTCAGAAAGTGTTCTACTATCCCATAGCTCATTTCAAACTGAGTATGATAGAACCATTCAAGGAAACGCTGCTCTGTGTCTTCCAAGCTGTTTATCAGCTCCACTCCATTCATTCCTGCATAACCGTCCGCTTTTCCCTGCAACAAAAAGAGCTGTTCGGCTTTACTCAGGTACTTATCCATCGGTATAGGTCCTTTATCTTTTATCTCCTGAAAATCACAGGTATAAGTATAGTAAGTATAAAACCAACGAAAATGTTTTTCCAGTTTTTCCTTCGGAACTGCCAATGGACGCATCCACTTTTCCTTTGCCGAAAAGAAATCCATGCCTTCCAAGCCGTTCCGTGTTTTGCATGCCTTAAGATTCAGTTTTCCGGTTTCCCCAAAAGAAGTCCATCTCGATGCATAAATCCAATTCTTCCACTTCCCAATCTTTTCCAACCGAAACAAAAAACGGATTATGGTTACTGTCTCCGGCCAAGAAAGCAGAATCGGCGAGTGCCCATACTTCCTTTTCCACCGTTCCGTCCTTGTGAACGCGCGTCACCATTTGATAATTGGTGGAACATGATGCCAATATCGTCAATAAGGCTACCATTACTATGTTCATTCTCTTTTTCATATCGCACTCATTTTAATGGTTGTTACTCATAAATTGATGTATCAATCGCTTTTGTCCGTGTTGCTTAGCCTTCCGTGCTTTCCACATTTCGGACAGACAGGCACTCTTTTCCCTTTAGGCTCATATCTGCGTTCCGGTCTGCCGGCCATTCTGATAAACGGCGGTACAAAGGAGAAGCATTTAACACGACATCCCGTGTGCCCGCATTGGAAGAAACGGAATAGAAGACAGTCTCATGCACCATAAAGCAAAGCAAGAAACCGGCAGCCACGGCCGAAGCCCAAGCCATGAATTTTCTGTGCTCCTTTCTTTTCCGGGGAGTCCGGGCTACTTTTTGGAGAATATTCCGAGTCAAGTCATCCGGTCTTGTCAGTATCGGTTGCGTCTTTCTCACCTGTTGCAACCATTGTTCATATCGTTCGTTTTCCTCTTGTCTCATAAGTCTGTCTCTATTTGATGGATTTTAGCTCTTATTTGTTTTCGTGCCTGATAAAGATTATGCTTTATCTGTTCGGCGGTCATCCCGGTGATGCTTATTACTTCTGCAACATCCAGTTCTTCAATGTCACGCAATGTAAACACCAGCTTCTGTTTGGGAGGCAGATCTCCTGTGAAACGGAGAATCAAATCCTGCAATTCCTTATTGGCCAAAGCTTCTTCTATGTTTTCCTCCGACTTCCAATTCTCATTCGCCGGAGCAAAATCGGATGAGAAAGCCGAAGGCGAACGTTGCAGCACACGCAAACGGTCATAGCATGTATTACAGGTTATCTTGTACATCCAGGTAGTAAACCGGCATCTTCCGTCATACTTGTCCAACGAAAGCCAGATTTTGACGAATATTTCCTGCACCATATCCCTCGTTTCGTCCTCATTGCAAAGCAAACGAAAAGCCAATCTGAACACCATCGTCTGAAATTCAGAAACCAACTGAGCGAAAGCAATCGTATCGTTCTGTCTGCTACGGTCAATAAGTTCCTCTATCTGTTCTTGATTCATCATGCTATGTTCGTTTATTATATGATACGTGAGAAAACGTTGCCGGTCGAATGCAAGTTACAAAAAAAAACAGGCAAACTCCGGTTGTGGTATATTAAAACCGAAATTTGCCTGTTTGCTGCTTTTTATATCATAGCCATTAAATTACACTGTGCGAGCGTGTGTTGCACTTCTTCCTCCGGATTGATTCGAATTCTTGTCATTCCTTTTATTCTCTTTCTTTGAATCTCTTTTCGGAGAGACGGAACGCCTGTTTTCACGACGGTCTTTATCAGGACGGGAATTATATTCACGGCGTGGAGGACGCTCCTCGTGCTTATGGTTATTATCCCTTCCCGGTCTTCTGCCCGGCCGTGCCTGAGGCGTGGCAGGACGGTGATTGTCTTTCTTCGGCGGACGGACGTTGACCTGAAAATCACGGCGGCGATGATTGTCATAAGTCACCCTATCATGACGGATGCGATAATGTCCATCGTAGATATCGTGGTGATAGCGGTTATGGAAATGGGTGCGATAATAACTGACATTATTAAAATGAGTACGATAATGACCGCCGCAATATGAAGCATAATGATGCGGTTTTCCGAAATAGAAAAAGTTGACGTTATTGTAAACCATATAAATACGGAACTGCCATTTATTGTTTTGCGCGTAAATGGGACGGTAGAAATATTCCGCTTTCAGGAAGCGACGATACTGAGAACCGGAAAGTATCCAGCGAAGGTCGTCATTGCGGACATCAAGAAAATCGTAATAACGCTCCAAAGCATAATCATACCCTCTTACCACATCATCCATCAGATAACGGACATTGTTGATAAAGTCATAATTCACTTCGTATACATCATCATACTGTTGAGGACTGAGTTTCAACTCATATGCCATACGGTCGGTAAGGAAACGCGTGTTCTGTCTCATCTTGCTGATACTCATTGCTCCCAACGCGGGAACCGACACGCCCAGCATCATAATCATTATCCATAGTGTGGTCCATTTCTTCATAATCATACCGTTTTTAGTTTGTTAATTCTTATGGCACAAAAATAGGGGAAATCCCTTTCCCCCACAATTGAAACTCCCCATTTATTCATAGGGTTTTTCCTATATTTGATAGGGAAAACTCCCGTCAGGCAAGACGGATTCCCCCTTCTTCCAGCACTATCAAACGCTTTTTATACAAATCGCCAACTGCTTTTTTGAATGTCTTCTTGCTCACGCCAAAAAGCACTATAGATTTCTTCTGCCGCACTCTTGTCATTCAACGGAGTAAAACCATCATTATCTTTAATATATTTCAATAAGACTTCCGAAAAATCTTCCACCTTCTTCACACCGTCCTGTTGCAACGCCAAGTCTATCTTACCGTCTTCACGCACTTGTTTCACATAAGCCCGGAGCTGCATACCTGTCTCGACGGGCTGGAATATCTCATTCTGATAAAGCAATCCGCTGAACTTGTTCTCGACAATCGCTTTAAAACCCAAATCGGTTTTCTGCCATATCAAAATATTCACTTCCTGTCCCTGGTGATAGTCAGGATGCTCTTTGGATAAGTAACGCTCTACCTTGGCGGAACCGACAATGCGATAGCTGTCTTCGTCTATATGTGCATGTATCACATACTTACGTCCTTGCTGCATCTTCATTTTCTGTTCGCGGAAAGGTACAAACAAGTCCTTCATCAGTCCCCAGTTCAGAAAAGCTCCAAATTCATTGACCCATGCCACCTCCAGACAAGCGAACTCACCTACCTGAACCAACGGTTGCAGGGTAGTGGCTATTAATCTCTCTTCGTTATCCAAATAGATAAACACATTGAGCACGTCATCCGGTTTGCAACCATCGGGCACGTAACGGGCCGGCAACAGTATTTCACCATCATCGTCTCCATCCAGATAGACTCCAAAGTCTACTTCTTTCACAACCTTTAATTGATTGTATTTTCCGAGTTTTACGTTCATTAGCTAAAATTTTTATCAAAGATAAAGAAAAAAAACCCTATCTTTACGTTCTAAACAATAGAAAACCCAATAAAGATTATGAATAATTTCATTTTTTACAACCCTACCCGACTCCTTTTCGGTAAAGGAATGATAAACCAACTGACTCAGCAAATTCCTGCCGACAAGCGTATCATGATTACCTTTGGAGGAGGAAGTGTCAAAACAAACGGAGTTTACGAACAGGTAACCCAAGCACTCGAAGGACGTGATTATACCGAGTTTTGGGGAATTGAGGCCAATCCCGTTATAGACACACTGAAAAAGGCAATTGCCATAGGCAAGGAAAAGAATATAGATTTCCTGCTTGCCGTAGGCGGTGGTTCGGTCATTGATGGCACCAAACTGATTTCCGCAGGTATCCCATACGAGGGAGACGCCTGGGAACTGGTGAAAAAAAGGAAGCTCACAAGTGACTATTCCATTGGGAACAGTGCTGACTATCCCTGCCACCGGTTCCGAAATGAACAACGGAGCCGTGATTTCACGCCGGGAAACTCATGAGAAGTATCCTTTTTATGCCGACTATCCCGTCTTTTCCATTCTCGACCCGACCGTCACTTTCTCTCTTCCCGATTTCCAGATTGCCTGTGGACTGGCTGACACTTTTGTTCATGTCATGGAACAATATATGACGAAAAGCAATGAATCATACCTGATGGATCGCTGGAGCGAAAGTATTTTGAGAACCCTCGTACAGATAGCCCCTCTCATCAAAGAGAACAAACAGGATTATCACTTGATGAGCGAATTCATGATGTTGGCTACCATGGCATTGAACGGTTTCATTGCCATGGGTGTATCCCAAGACTGGGCTACCCACATGATTGGCCATGAACTGACTGCCCTGCACGGCATGACCCACGGACAAACCCTTGCCATCGTATTTCCCGGAACACTACGCACACTTGCGGATAAAAAACGAGACAAGATACTACAATACGGAGAACGTATCTGGGGGGTGACTTCCGGTGTGCCGAGCGCACGTATCGCACTCACCATCGACAAAACCGAGGAATTCTTTAAAAGCCTGGGGCTGAAGACTCGTCTGGGCGAAGCCGGAATCGGTGACGATACCATCGAAGAAATTGCACGTCGCTTTGATGAGCGAGGTGCTGCATTCGGTGAAGACGGTGACGTGACGGGAGAAGTAGCTCGCCGGATTTTGCAGAATTGCAAATAATATTTCCAAAACATTTAATATTAGGAGGAAACAAATGATGAAAACAGTTATTCTTACTACCTTTTACAACAATGTGCAAGCGCACATGTTGCAAGACCTCTTTGAGAAACGAAGGCATAGAGTCGATGCTCCAAGGAGAATTGTCCGCCCAAGTGATAGCCTCTTATATTCCGGGTCTGGGTATACAGGTTCTGGTCTTTGAAAAGGATTACGAACGGGCACGGGAAATTTTGAAAACCAGTTTTCCGGAGGAAGTAGAAGGATAACTTTCTCCCCTCTATATTCAAACTTTCTCATTTGCATCTTGTTATAGGGATTATTAAACCTACACCCGAGATGTATATGAGAAAGGTTTTTTATTTTTACCTTTATTGTCATTACTCGCTTCGTGTGCAAAAGACGATGACTGTAGCCCTGCCAACGTCAATCCGGACAATCTAGTGTCTCCGGCACTTTATGCAACCCTCGAACAGCATAGCACCGACCCCTATACCGGACCGTTGGAAGTACTTCCCTGCCAACCCGATGGCAGTATCTATGTAGGCAACTATACTCCGACAGGACGGCAAGTCCCTTTCCCCGCTTACTATGCCATCAACAATGGTATCGGCCAGTCAAAGAATTATCCGTTAAGGCTTCCGGTAGGTACCTATAATATAATCTATTGGGGATATCCCAATTACTATAATACCACAGACGCTTACATAGCCGACCCTATCCTCATCGTTGGTGAAGAGCTGCACGGAACTTCTTTGGGACTGCGCAAGGTTCCTGCCGACACCGTCTGTTATCCGGTTCACGATTTAGTGTACGGCACTCAGAGCATAAACATAGGAGAAGAGGAGCTGCAGGCTCATTTGAGACGTGCTTCGGCAGCTTTGGAAGTCGTTGCCACGGAGACAAACGGCAATGCTTTCGGCAATGGCATTGATTCCATGTGGGTGTACATCGGAGGAATTTATAGTGATTTAAATTATTTCTCTGCGCAACCGGAAGGAACTTTCAAGACGGTTGAATTCGGCATGAGCCCCAGTACCGACCGTAAACAATGGAGCAAAGAATTCGTTTCTGTCTTTCCATCCGGCCCGACTCCGCCTTTCCAGATATTTGTCCGAATGAAAAACGGTAAAGTCAAACGGTATCAGCAGAAACTGTCCACCCAACTCACCGCAGGCACCAAAACCACCATCAACCTAAGCATGGACGGAGTTTTGCTGGAAGAAGGAAATACAGGCGGATTCCAAGTTGATAAATGGAAAGAGCAGAACGAAAATATCCATATACCATTACGCTAACGGTCTATGGATATCCTGCCGTCAACCATGTGAATAGTACGGTCGGTCAATTTGGCAAGCGTCTCATCATGGGTAACTATAACAAAAGTCTGCCCTAACTTATCCCGCAAATCAAAAAACAACTGATGAAGTTCTTCTTTGTTACGAGTATCCAGACTGCCCGACGGTTCATCTGCAAGGATAACCGCCGGGCTGTTTATCAATGCGCGCGCCACAGCAACGCGCTGCTTCTCTCCTCCCGACAGCTCCGCCGGCTTATGAGAAGCTCGTTCGGCAAGCCCCAGAAAATCCAATGTTTCTTTGGCACGCTTCATCGCATCTCCCGAAGAAGCTCCGGATATGAATGCCGGTATCATCACATTCTCCAATGCTGTAAATTCCGGCAATAACTGATGAAACTGAAAAACAAAGCCTATCTGCTGATTGCGAAAAGCCGACAGTTCTTTTTCCTTCAACCGGTTAACCTCCGTACCATTCAGTATCACCGTACCTGCATCCGCCTTGTCCAATGTTCCCATTATCTGAAGCAGCGTCGTTTTTCCGGCTCCGCTGGGTCCCACAATACTGACTATTTCGCCTTTTCCTATCAGCAAATCTATTCCTTTCAGCACTTGCAACGTGCCAAAGCTCTTGGTTATTCCACTTAATTCTATCATAATTACAATTTTCTTATCACATACTCTGCCAAAGTAACATCCAAACACGGCAGGCATATAACTCACTGTTCCGGCTGTGGATTTCTTGTTCTTTTCATCATCCACCAAAATAACCGCATCCGCATTTGCCTGCTCTGTACTGAAAACAACCGGTAACTTGCGCTTCATACCCATTTTCTGCAAGCGCTTGCGCACAGCCTTACTTAAACCGCAATGATAAGTTTCCCACAAATCAGCAAATCTGATTTGGGTTATATCCGATTTCGCACCCGCTCCCCATACTGCTCACAATAGGCAGATGACGTTGAAGCGCATTATATATAAGGTAACATTTGGGAGCTACCGTATCAATAGCATCAATCACAAAATCAAACTCAGCACTATCCAGCAATTCCGGAATGCGTTCATCTTTCAAATATTCCGACAACACATTCAGTTTCAAATCGGGATTGATATCTTTGAAACGCTCTGCCAATACTTCCGCCTTCGGCCGTCCCAGTGTGGAATGCAAAGCCGGCAACTGGCGGTTGATATTGCTTGGCTGCACCGTGTCGGCATCCACAATCGTCATTTGTCCCACACCGGCACGACAAATCATTTCGGCAGCATACGCTCCTACTCCTCCCAAACCCACAACAAGCACATGGGAATTTCGCAAACGTAGCATCTTATCCTCTCCCAGCAACAATTCCGTGCGTTGCTGCCATTCCGTATCAGTTCCGTTCATCACCTTTCTTAAACCATTTATAAAACCACTTACCAACATTATCATACATCCGGGTCTCCGACTGTCCGCGCGGATCGGAGAAAGACACAATCTCCTGCGGATCGCCCAGCTGATCGGGATATATGATTAACAAGCTGGCATCTGCAAAATATTTACTAACCTGAGACGGCAACCGCTCAAAAGAAGTCTGATAGGATATAGAACCCTTACGAGCCGAAACAACGACAAATAAATGGTCAAAATTAACCTGACCGGTCAGCAACAGTAAATCATCCCACTCCTCTAATACAGAAAACTCCGTAAACGTATTTGCTTCCTGCTTCTCTACCACCGCACGCAAGTGTCTCAGGGTATCCTCCGTTGCAAAAAAATGCACACGGCATCCCAGTAACTTACCCATACGGCACAACTGCACCACCCATTTCATGAATCCAACCTCATATTCTGCTTTTTCGGGTACAGCCACTACAATACGCCTAAGCGTATTAACCGGCATCAACAGCTTGGCAATCATAATTTGCCGGTGAGTGCCTTTCAACAAATTCTCCGTCATTGTACCAAAGAATGAATCCATCAGATTAGTCTTTCGGTGCAAACCGATAACCACATCCGTCACCGCATATTCCTTCAGCGTATGAATAATGCCTTGTGCAATATTCAAATCATAACGGAGCACCGTCTTGACCGAAGCATCGGCAGCAGCAGCAACCATTGCCGTACGTTCCAGATTCCGTTTACCTATCAGTTCCTTCGTTTCCGAAGCGTTATTATCATTTATCACACTAAGAGCCACCAACGGTTCCTTCTGTTTAGGATGCCTCATCATCAGCGCCATTCCCACCAATCCTTCTATCGTATCAGGGTTTGCCACAGGTATGAGAATCCGTTCTTGCTCCTTATTATTTTTATCATCATTGCCGGTCAGGTTTTCTTGTGTAACCATCCGGCGCGCTGCCCTCTCCGTCGCAACCGAACTGATGATGCAGGTAAACAATATCATTACCACCGTTCCGTTTAACACATCATCATTCAATAAGCGCTCTCCGTTTTCCATGATAATTTCATGTCCAATCAACACAGCTGCCAACGTAGCTGCCGCCTGCGCGTTACTCAATCCGAATATCAGACTGCGTTCCACCTTCTGCATGCCATATATTTTTTGAGTAATCCATGCCGCAAGCCATTTGCTGAATGTAGCAACCACTGTCATGACAACCGCCACCTTAAGTGCTTCACCCTGCGTAAACAGACAGCGTACATCAATAATCATTCCTACACCAATCAAAAAATAAGGAATGAAAAGCGCATTACCTACAAACTCCAACCGATTCATCAACGGAGAAACATGAGGAACAAAACGGTTCAGTACCAAACCGGCAAGAAAAGCCCCCAAAATACCTTCCATTCCTACCAGCTCCATCAGTCCACCCCCTAAGAACACCATAGCCAAGACAAAGACAAACTGCATTACCGCATCCTCGTATGTTCTGAAAAACCACCGACTGATGCGAGGCATAAGAAAAATAATCAAGCCGAACAATGCAAGAACCTTTCCCAGCAAAATGGCCCAAAACAATCCTCCCACATCCTCTCCTTTATACATACCTCCAATCACGGCAAGCACCATCAAGGCCAATACGACAGTCACCGCCGTTCCCCAATCGTTATGCTCACCGTACGCTGCGGGACAAACCATAACGACTGATAATGGGATAAGCTATCAAAGTATGACTGGCATACATACTGGCCAACAGGATGGAAGTGACAAGTCCGTAATCCAATAAACTCATACTGCTCCATATACCAAGCGCCATCGGTATCAGGAAAGTGAACAGTCCAAAGACCAATCCCTTTGTTTTGTTCTTTTTAAAGTCATCCATATCCATCTCTCCAGCCCCGCCAGAAACATGATATAATACAATCCCACTTTTCCGAATAACTCGAAACTGCTATCTCGCTCCAAAATATTAAAACCATATTTGCCAACCAATACACCGGCAAGAATCATACCGATGATATGAGGAATGCGCAAACGCCCCAATATCATGGGGAGCAAACAAGATAATAATAAGTACCAGGAAGAATATCCAAGTAGGGTCAGTAACCGGAAAATGAATATTTAAACCGAATAATTCCATTGCTTTTATTTGAGGGTTATACCATAATATCGACAAAATTACGAAAAAAGTTTCTTTTTTACTGATTTATATTCCAAAATGTTCTAATTTTGCAATCTGAACCTGCTCGCTTGGCAGGTAAACAGATTAAGTATTACTAATTTATAAAATAAAAAAGCAAAATGAAAGTAGCAATTGTTGGTGCGAGCGGAGCTGTGGGACAAGAGTTCCTGCGTGTGCTCGATGAAAGAAACTTCCCGTTGGATGAGTTGATGTTGTTCGGTTCTTCACGCAGTGCAGGACGAAAATACACTTTCCGCGGTAAAGAGATAGAAGTAAAACTCCTTCAGCACAACGATGACTTTAAAGGTGTTGACATCGCTTTCACATCGGCAGGTGCCGGAACCACAAAAGAATTTTGTGAAACCATCACCAAACATGGTGCCGTATTAATCGACAATTCCAGCGCATACCGTATGGATGAAGATGTACCCTTGGTTGTGCCAGAAGTGAACCCGGAAGACGCATTAAACCGTCCACGCAATGTGATAGCCAATCCCAATTGTACAACAATCCAAATGGTAGTCGCCCTGAAAGCCATCGAAAACCTTTCACACATTAAGCGTGTGCATGTAGCTACTTATCAGGCTGCCAGCGGCGCAGGTGCAGCAGCCATGGACGAATTGTACGAACAATATCGCCAGGTATTGGCTAATGAACCCGTCACTGTAGATAAATTTGCTTATCAGTTGGCATTCAATCTGATTCCCCAAATTGATGTATTTACCGACAACGGTTATACCAAGGAAGAAATGAAGATGTTTAACGAGACACGTAAAATTATGCACTCTGACATTCAGGTAAGTGCCATGTGTGTACGTGTTCCTGCTCTCCGCTCTCACTCTGAAAGCATCTGGGTAGAAACAGAACGTCCCATCTCTCCCGAAGAAGCCCGCGAAGCATTTGCCAAAGGAGAAGGTTTGGTATTGATGGATAATCCAGAGAAGAAAGAATATCCCATGCCATTGTTCCTGGCAGGTAAAGATCCTGTTTACGTTGGCCGCATTCGCAAGGACTTGGCCAATGAGAACGGACTGACTTTCTGGATTGTAGGCGATCAAATCAAGAAAGGCGCAGCACTGAATGCCGTACAGATTGCAGAATACCTGATTAAAGTGGGAAATGTGAAATAATCCGCTGCTCACACAAGCTTTAATTCTTTAATATTATAATCTTTATCTTTGCGTCAATCTCCTTTCTAAGGGGTAGACCAAGATAAAGATTATTTTTTTAGAACCAAGCCTCTTCTTGCCCAAAGCTAAGCACTTTCATACCTCAGATTAACCCTTTTTATACGGAGAACCAGTACGTCCTACAACGGTGGGACGTACGTCCTGCTACAGTGGGACGTATATCCTGCTATAGTGGGACGTACGTTCTGTTGCAGTGGGACGTACTAACCGGACGTAGAAAAAAGCTTGGCCATATACAGAAAAAGGGTTAGCCTTGGGGCATGCAAGAGCTTAGCCCGACAAACGGATAGCCAAACATGAAACAGCCTTTGCTGAACATATTCCATAAAAAAAGAGTATCACAGAAGAACTGCAATACTCTTTCAAATCTTTATGATAACCGCTTATTCAGTATCCAAAGCCGATTCTGCACTTTTTACCATTCGATGCCAAAAGGAATAAGTTTCACCAAATCCACATCAAAAACAAAGTAGAATAGCCCGGTATCGAACCGCTTCCGGCTTCTTCATAAAAAAGTTCGGAAGGAATATAAAGTTCCCATCTGAAGCCATGGTCCAAGTATTCATAAGAGCTGTTGTCCACCCGACAATCAATCGCCTACCGGAAATTCGGCCGAACAGCAATGCTCGGATTCAATTCTCCTTTATAGCTTTGGTCAAAAACAGTTCCGTTTATTAACTTACCCCGATAATTAACCGCCACAGTATCCGTAAACAGAGTCTTTTTCTCCTTCTCCGTTGTTTATTATCTTACAATAAACATACTCACGTTCACCTTTCCCTGCTCATTCAAGCCCAAAGGAGGAAGTTTATAGGAACGGACAACTTTCCATTCACCGGATTCGCCTTTGCCTCAGCCGCAATGGAATCCAAATATTTTCTGATTACGCTCCTGCCAGTTTGCATAAGGATTTTTCCTCTCCATCCGATTCACTACATGAAACAATTGCAAATGAAGCGGCAAAACAACAGGCTAATCAGCCAAAAGAATACTTTTATTCATACACTATTAATTATTGCAAAGTCTTCAACAGACTTGTTATACTTACTTTTTATCGGCAATGATATTGTTCAATTCCTGAAATAGCGACACGCTCCTGCTGCATGGTATAGCGGTTTGCGCAATGTCACACAATTATCTTCGAGTGTCTGATGATCCACAGTGATGCAATAAGGAGTACCGATGGCATCCTGACGGCGATAACGCTTACCGATGCTGTCCTTTTCATCATATTGGCAATGGAAGTGGAACTTCAGATTATCCATGATTTCACACGCGCTTTTTCAGGCAAAACCGTCGCTAACTGACCAAAGGCATGACAGCCAGTTTTACGGGAATGCGTACTTTGTGGGCACTTCAGAACGACACGAGTTCACCGTTGTCCAACTTTTCTTCCGTATAAAAGCAGCACTCATGATGCTCAGAACATTTGTCTACACCGATAATGTTTTCAATAACATACGGAGTATAACTTTCGTTCAATTCGGTCGAAATATTTAATACTCTTGCCTGAGAATTTCTCGTGCTGACTTAAGTCAAAGTTAGTACGGCTATGAATACCTTTCTACTTCCTTGAATCCGAAAGGCATCAAGAACTCGATATCCCGTGCAGCATTCGCATAATGTGCCAATAGCAATGCGGCCAACTATGCTTGAAGTTCACGGCGCGCATACGTCGCAGCGGGCTCAAAGATCCTGTGCTCCCCCACTTTCGGCGCAAACCGCCAAACGAGGACAGGAAGATTTTCAACCGCACGGCGCAGATGAACCGTGAGCTTGCCTCGCTCTCAGGCAGGCGGCGGACGGCCGCGCGTGGGTCGCGGGTGACATTGCGCCGACAGGACGCTTCCTCGCGCCGCTCGGAGACGCCGCATTTGAGGAGCTTGTGGATATATACACCGAGCAGGCCGCGGGGCTTGAGCAGGCGGGGGTCGACCTCTTCGTGATAGAGACGATGATGACCCTGTCCGACGCACGCGCAGCAGTGCTCGCAGTGCGCAGTGTGAGCGACAAGCCTATCTTTGTCACCTTCACCTGCGACGAGAGCGGCAGGAGCCTGACGGGCACGGACATGGCCGCGGCGCTGACCGTGATGCAGGGCATCGCTGCTCAACTGCTCCACCGGTCGGACAAGATGCTGCTCCAGCTCCAGCGGCTGCGCCGTTACGCGCGTATCCCGCTCATCGCAAAGCCGAACGCTGGCATGCCCGAGGTCGTCGACGGAAAGACCGTGTACGACTGCCCTCCGGCTTTTTTGCATCATACGTACCGGAAATGCTCAAGGCCGGGGTCGCGGTGTTCGGCGGCTGCTGCGGCACAGACGAGGGACACATCGCCGCGCTGCGCGCGGCGCTCGACGGCGCGTCGTATAACCGCCCCGCACCGGAGTTTACAGACCTGCTCCCCGCGGCGACGGAGGAAGCCGTGTATCTCCCGACGGATGCGGGGGCACGGTGCGGTCATCACGGCGGGCGGCAGCACCGAGAGCCGCGATAGAAGAAGCTCTCTCGGACGGTGGCCGATGGCCGCATTCGGCTGAACGACTGGGCGACGTTGACGCTGGCGGACTATCCCGGTATATGCTGCGAAAGCCGCTGTGCCTTGTCGCGGCGATGCGGAGCTGCTGGAGGCCGGGCTGCGTGTCTATCAGGGCGCGCTGTACGAGGGCAGCCTGACAGACGAGGCGCTTGCCCCGCTTCAGGACAAATACGGACTCATCATATAAAGTCTTTATATCAAAAAGCTCCCGCGGTCTAAGGCTTAATAGTGATAAGGTACTATTTAGCTTTGCGAGGGGCAGAAACGGTGTGACCGCAATGGTCACGCCGTTTTTCTGCGTCCAGGGGTAGATTTCGCAACAACAGGCTCGGAAATCACAGGAATCTCTACGTCATCCACGAAGTTGAAATAGATTTTTACCTTCTGTACCCGCTTGCCACTGGATTTGTCCGGCGCAAACACCTCAATCTTCTTGATATACTCATTGACTATCGTAGGTGTCAATTCCGGTACATCCACATACTTCTGGGTCAGGGCGACAAAGGCATCTACATCCGCACTCATGGTTTCCTGCGTTTCCAGCCATTCTTCCGTCACTTCAATTTCGAGTTTTAACCGTTCCTGTTCTGCCTCGTAATCGGCGGTCATTTTCTTGTACCGCTCCTTGCTCAGATCACCCAGGACAAAATCCTCATAGAGTCGGGACAGAAGAACATCCAGGTCAGCCAGCCGTTTCTTGGCCTGCTCCACTCGCTTCCGATCTTCACGGATGTTGCGTTCCTGATCGGAGCGGCGGCATTGCAGCCATTCTTCCTGAAAGCCCTCCACGTCCTGCCGGATATAGGCATTGACCGCACGGATGCGCTCCAACACCAGTTCCCGCAGTACATCTTCCCGGATATAGTGGGCAGAACAGGTGCCTCGACCGCTTTTGTAGCTGGAGCATACATAATGGTCTTGCTTGCCGTCAAAGCTTTTGCAGGTAGCAAAGTGCAGCTTATTCCCACAATCGGGACAGAACAGAAGCCCGGAGAATAATCCCTGCCGTTCCGCTTGTGGGACGGCGTTTGTTTTTTCGCAGCTCCTGCACCCTGTCCCACTGAGCCTGAGAAACGATTGCTTCCTGCGTATCAGGGAAGATACACATATCTTCGATGGCATTGGGAATCCGCTTCTTCAGCTTATAGGACTTGGAATAGGTCTTGAAATTGCAGGTACAGCCGGTGTACTCCATCCGTTCCAGAATACCCACAACCGATTGACCAATCCAATGATAAGGGCAATCCGGCATCTTCTTGCGCTTTTTCGGGTCAGGATGATTTTCCGACTGTTTGGCATACAGCGCCTTGGTAGTCAACACCTTATCCTGCTCAGTATACGGGCGATCTGTTCCGGCCCCTTGCCGTCAATAGCCAAGTCAAAGATGCGCTTGACTACTGGAGCGGCATCCTCGTCAATGATCCAATGGTCTTTATCGGCTGGGTCAGTGCGATAACCATAGGGCGGTTTTCCCAGATGCTTTCCGCTGGTGCCTTTCTGACGGAATACGACTCGGACTTTTTTGCTGGTGTCCCGTGGATACCATTCGTTGAACAAATTACGGATAGCGGCAAAACCATCGCTGTCGCCCCGTTCACTGTCCACACCATCATTGACAGCGACAAAGCGCACATCGTAGCTGGGGAAAATGATGTCCGTGTACTGCCCAACGGTCAGGTAATCTCGGCCAAACCTGCTAAGATCTTTGACCAGCCAGCAACCGACAAGCCCCTGCTTAACCAGTGCAAAGCCTTCCTGCACGCCGGGACGGTCAAAATTGGTTCCCGTATATCCGTCATCCACCAGAATTTTCAGGTTGGTGTAGCCATGCTCGGCTGCGTACCGGGTTAAAAACTCTTTTTGATTCTGTATCGAATTTGATTCTCCATCCAGTGCATCCTCATTGCTGAGGCGGCAGTACAGGATGGTGATTTTCTGCTGATCCAACATAGCGTCCTCCTTTACGGTTGGGTCAGCTGACAGAATCGGTGTGCATGGTGATATTGTAGCATGAATTTGAGTCTGTGTCATGAACAAAGCGCCTCCTTATCCGAGAAAATGAGCCGTTTTACCTTGTGGGTAAGCGGCTCATTTCCCGTCACATACAGTCTCCAGCAGATACCAGGTATTTCCGATTTTTCGTTCTACCGTACCTGTAAAAGGGTTCATTCGGTTTTCCCAGCGTTTCCGGCATTCTTCCAGAAAATCTATCGGCGGTTCGAAAATCAGGTCAAAGCAGGATTCAATGTCGATTTCGGCACAAGCGTTAATCAGCTTTTCCGAAGGAGAATCATCGAGCACCAACTTATTGAGTTTTTGTTGTCAGATTGGTCATAAGCAATTTCTGTTAAAGTTCTATATCCTGCGACTTGCGGCGGGAAGGTTGATCGTGCTGCCTTGTTTGCCGGGTACGGGTCAAAATGGCATCAAGAAAAGCCCGCACCTTTTCGGGTGCGAGCTTGACAGCGTCCAGATATGGCTGGACTTCCTTTTTCAGTTCTTGGTACTTGTCATAAATCTTTTCATATCGCTGTTTCCAGACAGCGACGCTCTTTGTTCGCTTTGCAGTTTTTCTTCCAAGCGGCTGTTTTCCGCCTTGGCAAGAATCCCGTTGACCGCATAATCCTTTGAGTGTGCTGCACTCGGATGGGGTCAGAGTGATATTGCCGGTGATCGTCTTTTTCCCCATGGAGCGGATTTCCTGTACCGTCAGGGCGGCAGTACGCTGTTCTTTGGTCTGCTTTTGCAGGGATTGCAGCTCCTTCTGCTTTTTCTCAACGGCAGCCTGTGCGGTGGCCAGCGCCTGCTCTGTCTGAGCGATTTGAGCGGTCATAGCCTCCAGACGCTGCTGCTCCTGTGCCACCTTGAACTGGGTTACAGTCAGATGTTCTTCGGTGCTGCCACGCTCTCCACGCTCCACATCGGTATATCCGGCAGCTTTCATATAGTTGAAGAAATCGTCTTGCAGGACACTGTACGATGCCCGCAGGACTTTCTTCCCTTTGGCGGTCAAAAGCGGATTGCCCTGCTCATCCAGAGCTACCTTGGATTCCCACTTTTTGCTCCGGCTGACCTGCATGATCGTTTCCTTGACTGTACCCACAAGGGACTTATCCTTGCACCGCTTCGACCAGAGAATCTGTTTTTCCACCACTGGGACATAGACCACATGAAGGTGGTAGTGGTACACATCCTGCCCCAGCGCTTCCGACATAGCCCGGTTGCGCTCATCGGCGTGCATGACAGCAGAGAGAATGTACTGCTCACCACCCACAATCTCCACGGCAGCTTTGTATGCGTCGGTGTAAAATTGCTTGGCATACTCGTAGCCGCCGTGGTTGTGAAAGTAAGCGGAGTTCACATCAAAAATCAGTTCCCCGTATTTCACCGCATCGGCTTTCAGGCCACGGGTGGAGATAACCCCATCGGCAATCATCTGATCGAACATGGCGGCATAGCTGCCGGTGGGAGCCTTGAAGTGAATATTCCGGTAGATCTGGGTGGTATCAATATCCTGGTTGGAGTAGCTGTCCTTTTCTCGCTCGTTATGCTCCTGCACTTTCGCCACATCATCAAGTGTGGGCAAGTCCTGGTTGCGGGCAAAGGTACGGTCGATTCCGTCGTTTCTGGCCATAAAAATCAGCTCCTTTCTGTTGTGCGGCAGACGGCTGGGGGACGGGGATGCACTTCCTGCGGGAAGTGTAATAACCCACTATGACACTTTCATCCCAGAGGGCTGCAAAGTGTCGTGGGCTCTCCGAGGGGGAATGCGGCATCTGCGGATGCCTTGCCGCCTTTAGAGGCTTGTGTGTGGCACCCAAATCCTCAAAAGGCGGTGTGACCGACAGTCTCTCCGCACTCTTGATTGCTTCAATTCTGCCGCCCACAGGCAGAGCAGATTTTGCAAATCCACTCTGCCATCCATCTCCAACTCTGCGGATTTTTCGATGGTGGCGGGAGATACGACGGGTAAGAACGGCGGGCATCATTTGTCCCTCCGTTTCTGCCATACGAGGTCATAGCCAAGGGCGTCGGCAAGCTGTACCGCCTCTACATACCGCAGAGACTCCCGCTGGAGCTTATTGGACAGGTTTGAAACGCTGTCGCTCCAACCGTAATCCTCAGAAAGCCGGTCAACGACTTCCTGCATCGTGTAGCCGGAACGCACAATGTACGACTTGATTTCATTTCTCAAATTGGATTTCATAGAAAGTACCTCATTCTTTAGTAAAATTTGTTTGTCGTGGAGCATACACGCTGCACGACTCGGCAAACATGGATAACATTCAAAAAATCGCTCAGAATGGTGTCTATGAAGAACTGTCCGCAACAGCACCCCATCGACTTTGCCATTAGGTGGGCTTGCAAGCGAAACTGTGAAAATAGTCACCTTTCCGCATACCACCATCACCATTCTGTAAATCACCGAATAATGATTTGTGTTCTAATTATGGTAGTGTTTTTCACCGTTTGCACAACCATTGATTGGGCATAGCCAATTTTAATGCCCAGCCGAGCTATCAAATATAAAAATGAACTTCGATTTTTTGCGTTCGTGCGTTCCTTCGTTCCAAAGGCTGCACCCGATCAGGGAACGCATGAACGCACGAACAGAAGGTTTTGAGTTCTCTTACAACTCCATAGGCGAGAGCAGAACATAAATGCCCATATACCCCGGCACCGCTTTCCGCCGCCGATGTGCAGATTGCTGACCGGTTCCAAATGGTAGCGTTCCGCGTTCTGGCTAAGCTGGTTTGCGAAACTCTTTGGGGACAGTGGGTTTTCTGCGTTGTCCTCACACCACCGCTTATAGGCTGCATACAGATTTTTGGTGCTGGATTCATAATCGGCCTTGAATGCCACATAACCCTCAGAATCGAGAAAGTCCAGAATGTTGTTGGCATCCCGAACTGCGGAAGTGATATTCTCCTTGGCTCTCTGGCTGATGGTAAAGTGGTAGTGATTGGCGATCAGCCGCCGCAATCCCTCCAGCATCCAGAGGAAGATCCCGTTTTTCTCGGCAATCAGTTTCTCAGCAAGAAACGGGTCATCAAACCGATCTACAGGCTTATCCTTGGTGGTCAGAATGATCTGACGGCGAAAGAAACCGTCGCTGCGGTCGTGAAGTGCAGTCAATACCCCGTTACCGAAACAGAGGAAGCGTACATAAAGCAGTCCCTGATAGCTCTTGTTCTTTCTTCCGCTCCAAATCCATCCGCAATTCTGCTGTTACAATGGATTTTACATAGTTGGTTTTGGTCAAGGCGTTCATATCCAGATCATCGTCCACCATCAGCAGCTTACCCTCCAAATCGGCTCTGGCGAACCGGTTAGTTTCTACCTTCTGGATGGAAGTGGTATTCATGTTGAGCCCGAAAATGGTGTTCATCACCACACCAATCCGGCTTTTGCCCTCGCCGCCCTTGCCGATCAGCATGAGCATTTTCTGGCCTTTGGTGGAGGGAATCAGGCAGTAGCCCAGGTATTCCTGTAAGGCGGGAATATCCTCCGGCTCCAGCAGTTCCGAAAGGAAGCGCAGCCAGTGTTCCGGTGCCGAAGCATCAGCCAGATAGGATACCGACAGGCGGTTGTTGCAGTATTCTCTTTTTCCTCTGTAAACCTACCATCCAGAAAATAAGTACCGTTAGATACATGGATGCGGTCACATTGCAGGGGCAACGGGTCTGTGTATGCCGCCAGCTTCAACGCCTTGATTATCTGCTCCACCGTCTGTGCAACCTTGTCATGCAGCCAGGGCGAGATTTCCTCATAAATCGTTCGCTTCAATTTGCTTTCATCCGGCAACGGTCCATCCACAGTATAAAAGTGGTCATTGATGCAGCGCATTGGATGTCGGGACAGGAAATCCCGGCAATATTCCGGCTCGATGATTTTCCCCTTATCATCAATCCAAACAGGGTTATTCATGGTATCGCTCCTCTCTCAGGCGGGCCTGCAATTTGCGGATGTACCCGTCTGCCGTTAGATTGCTCACGGTTTCGCCTCGTTCATAAGAATCGCCTTGCAGCAGGATGTCCAGCTGATACTCTGGCCATGGCAAACGGTGGCAGGCTTCCACAAACCGCTCGTCCAACACATCTTCCGGCGTTTGCGGTGCATACCGTTTTTTCCAATCCAGGAGCAATCGCCGATACTCGTTCAAAACAGAAAAGCACAGCTGCTCGTTTTTACGAAGCCGCTGTGCTCTGGTTTTGTGTTCCTTTTCCCAACGAATGGCTTCCGGCAAGGGCTTGTCCGGTGCAAGGTGAAAGTCCGACGCCAGTTTTCGGGCCGCATCATACAGCCGAAGGTCAAACAGCTTGGCAGTCAGGTCGATCACATCTCCGTGTTCCCCGCAGGCGAAACAGTGGTAGTGGTCATCCGATACATATAAGCTCGGATGACGGTCATTGTGGAACGGACACAGTGCCATGCCATAGTGGTTGACGTCGATTCCATACATCTGCGCTACTTCTTGTGTGTTGATACTGGCTTTCACCACTTCAAACAAATTCATACAGATTCCCTCCATTTCCTTTTTGATGGGGCAGTTTTCTCGCCCCTCTGTATAGGTTATGGGGAAAATCGAAAAAAACAGGCTAATGGCATGACAAGCTGTTTTCAAAAAACATGACAAGGCCTTTGTTGTGTGCTATTATGAAAATAGGAAAACATGACAGGAGGGAGAACATGGATCAGATTATCAACCATGCGGTTTTATCTCTGGATTTCTGGCAGGACACCGTAACCTATGAGGGGTGTACGATGCCCACAGGAACCATTGGCTGCGAGGTGTTGAACATCCCGGACAGCACCATTGAAAAGCTGGATGCTCCCTGCAATGTGCTGAACCAACTGCTTCAGGGGATGAACACCGGTTCTTTGGATATGGAGCTGCTGCCGCAGGTGCAGCAGGCCGCTGGCGAGATCATCTCCTTTTTGCAGGTTACACCGCCCTTTTCCCGTCTGAATCGAAGCTATTTTGAGCAAAAACTTGCAGCCATATTTTCCGAGGAATATATGGAGGACGCCAAAGCCTATTTGCAGCTTTCTCAGCAGGAGCAGCTGATTTGTGCTTTGACTGGTCAGCACAGCAAGGCAACAATGCTCGTCCGAATAGCGCAGGTGCTGGGGCATTTGAGTTATTCGCTGGGGCAATACAAGGAGGCCTTGACGAAATTTGCAGAGCGGTTGAATGAACCGGGCTATGACCGTACCCCGGATGGTTATGCAGCAATGTTCGGACAGTTCTTCAAAGGTGAGCCAACTCTGTCGCTGGATAACCCAGCCTGGATGACTCTGACCAATGCTTCGGTGCAGTATGTATCCGCTTTTCGGCCCGGAAAGACGGAGCCTCAGTTGGTCAAGCGGATGCACTATGTCTCCTTTGTGGGAATGTTCCGTTCCGATCTGTTTGAGGGGCTTTGTGTGGGCCATGCGCCCAAGAAATGCCCCATCTGCGGCAGATGGTTTCTCACCATTGATGCACGGCACACCAAATACTGCGGTGGTCTGGCTCCCGGTGACCAGCAGGGGACGGACTTGCCGACAAATCGGCAATCTGAGAGGTCGGGAGCAGCGGGAGCTTGCAGATGATCATCCTGTAAGGCTATTTATACCCGCCGTATGAACACCATTTTGCAAAGCACCCGCCGTGGAAAGCTGGATAAAGAAACGGCAGCAGCTATGAAGAAGCTGGCAAAAGATAAGATGTTCCGTGCGCTTTCAGATCAGCGCTATGCCAGCACTGTCTACGAGCAGGAAATGACCCAGGATGCACTGTTAGAAGCAGTAAAAAAGAAATAAGCAAAGAAATAAGCAGCGAAACATCCGAAAGGTGGTGAGGGAAAATGGATACAGCGTGGACATGGGAGCTGCCCGGCTACTGTGCCAAATACAGCTTTCTGACGGAATCCAAGGGCTTAACCATGCGGGAAGTGGAACGTATCTTTCAGCTTGACTCGGAAGCGCCTGTTCTGGAAAATATGAACGACTACATCATTGAGGCTGTGCGGAGCCGTGAATTGCGCTGGTTCTCCTTTTTCCTGCACTGCTATGAAAATCGGCTTAATGGTCGTGTTCGCCGTTTCCTGCTGCGGGAGGGGCTGGATCGCTATGACCCAGAACGCTTTTTGGACTACAAAATGGGCTGTGTGCTTGCCATGTTGGACTGTCTCCGGGGATACGATCCCGCACAAGGGGCAGATTTTCTGACCTATGCCCATCATTTTATCGGGAATGCCCTTTTGACCTGCCGGATGCAAGAGGAGGCCGGTTCCTTTGAAAATGTGGATGAGTACAAAGCTGTGCGTGGGATTGCTTGGATCTACAATCAATCCGGTCAGTCTGAACAGGCGACAATCCAGAAATATGCCCAGAAAAACGGTTGTACCGAGGAAACCGCAGCAAAGTTTTTGGCATTGGCCAAGCAAAATCGAAGCCGGGTTCCGTTTTATCAGACCATTCAGGAGGCGGACAGCGAAGAAAACCGGCGAGATGTCAGCCGGGATGACCATTGGGACTAATGCGGAGATTCTATGGAACGGTATCCAGGCTAAAGCTGTCCGGAGAGACATTTGAAAAGCTGAATTACCGAGAGCAGACCCTTTTGGGAAAAAGAGAAACGCCATCTGTATGACTTGTGGGCGGGTCAGCCCCATCAGCACCCGGTTGACCTTTGAGAACTGGCAATCCTCTTTGAGGGCAGCACGGGCTGGTGCCAGAACCAGCCTGGATCATTTGGCCTGCTTGCTGACAGAAGCCGGTGTGCTTCACATGATCCGGCTGAAACGCAATCCCAGACCAAGCACAAAAAGAAAATCGCCGCCGCTGTTCTATCTCTACCAGGTGGACAACGACGGCGAATGGGGCTTCGTTTGACTTTGAGGGAATGGTACGGGCACAATTGTCCAGCTTTTGCTGATTGGGGACACAGTAATTGCTAAAGCTGTTCGCAAATAAAGCGATAATATGCCTTCTGGACTGCCAAAATGAGAAATTACCAAAAGGAAACGATAGTAACATTTTTGAGTCATGAATTATAACATAAAACAGTGGATATTATCTTTTATAATAATTTCACTGTAGGCGTTTTTTATATCTTCATATTCTCCCATATACTTTTAATTTCTGAAAATGGCTGCTTATTCGTCTGTCAAAAGCTGCCCTCAGAGATGGTACCTGTATCGCACTGAGAATTAGCTAAAAGATTCCGCTTTGCTGTTCAGTCAGCAGTTTTCATATTCTGAATTGCATTTTTGAGCAAAAAACTTTACATTTGCTCTTGATGTGGGCAAGCCAAATAGTCCCATAAAATCAGGCCCTCTTACTTCATCCCCGGATTTTTTTTCTTCAACTTATTATCACGATACATAGTAGCACGAATATCATTGCGTTTTTGATTCAAATTTGTGTTGTATTTCAACATGATTCTCTTGAATAAGACATATTTCTGCCACTCTAAACATCTTCTTCTGATTTACCGGTTATTTCTGAAATGTGTTGCAACTGTAGTGAAATATGCTTCTATATCATTCATCTGTAATCCAAATTGGCAAATGTTTCTTTCAAATCGTTGTTTTACAACTGAGATCTCATCTTCAGTCATAAAATCCCACGATCCCTGTGGATAATCACTTTGCAAGTCCGTGCAGAGTTTTTTAATAAAATTTGCTAATTGAATTGCGGAATCCAAATGGCTGCAACTGCTGTAAGGAATAATCAGCGTTTTGCATATCGCATCCATTCGCTTCCAGTATTTTCTTTAAGTATTTTGTGTCGCCATCTTCTGTTAATATAACAGTTGTGTATGTCCCCTGTAAAATAGCGTCATATGTATCTAATACCCAAATCGAGAAGAACATTGTAGAAGTTGGATGACTGACTATCCCTTGCAAACTTCGCCATTTTCATCATCA